>Ga0255047_10001064_pt1 | contig 20835 bp, 27 predicted proteins | sample JV7_2_1_MG_FD_183640 | JGI IMG/M metagenome (GOLD analysis project Ga0255047, IMG submission 183640) | Seawater microbial communities from Jervis Inlet, British Columbia, Canada - JV7_2_1 | ecosystem: Environmental > Aquatic > Marine > Inlet | place: Canada: British Columbia | collected 2016-10-06 | reverse complement strand
GGGTGGTAGAGAAGCCCGCCAGCCCTCCGGCGTGGACCGTAGGCCTACCCTTGGGTGACCTGGTGGCCAAGCGGTATCAGGTGAGCCAGGACATGCGCCTGCTCGAGCTCGCGCGCAAAGACCTGGACGTCGTAATTAAGGACCAGATCGAAGACGGTCGCTACGAAGACGAGGACCACACGGTGCGCACGACCCGGCGGAAGACCACCACATATTCGCCGACGGTTCTTCCGCAATTGAGCCAGCAGCTGGGCGTGCCGCTGCTCGATCTGGTGCGGAAGACCTGCAAGATAAGCAACACGAAGGTCAAGGCGCTAGCAAAAGGTGACGACGAAGCCAAGAAGGTCCTAGACCTGCACGCCTCGGTAGAGCCTGGCGCGGCCTTTTTGACCGTCAAGGCTCGCGGAGGGCTGTTCTAAAATGGGACCGCTGTGCGGGCTGTGCCATACGTCGCATATCCTAATGACGCCATGTTCCGCGGTGCCGGGCGATCCGCCGCCGCTGCTGGACCGAGAGCAGCGCAGGACAGTAAAGGCCGCCCTGGAGGTGGCGATAGAGCGCGGGAAGATCCGGCCATACCAGGCGCTCGAACTCGCTGAGCTCCTGTCGGTCTCGCTCGAGCCCTGGGTATCGCGGCAGGCTGCCCACCTGGACAGGGCCATGGGACCCGTAACTCCAACAGCTGAGAACCTAGAATAATCCCGGTATTCCCTTGCGCCTTTGAATCTCCGCCGCTATTATCTAGGCATAGCAACAACGAAAGGCTTACCGACATGAGCAACGACCAGCAACTCTACCTGATCCGCAAGACCTTCACCGGCGGCTGGAACGTCGACACGACTTACACGGGTGTAACGTCCGTAAGATTCCCCGCAGGCTTCGTCTGCGAGAAGCCCGTGGGCGGAAGCCCTTACCGCGTCGACTGGTGCAAACCCGTCAGCGCAGAGGCTGCCGCGATCTTCAAGGCAGCGCGCGATATGCGGAGAGGTGGCTAGGAATGGCCAGCTACACCATGACCACGGACGAGACCGCGACTTGGGACGGTGACGACGACGCAGCCCGCGACGAACTGCGCTGCGAGATTCGCGAGCGCGCCGCGGACGAAGGCGCCGACGTCCACGTCTACACCGCTGACGGCGTCATGCTGTTCGTCGTCGAGGTCGAGGCATGAACGACCCAATCAAGTCCGCCATAAACCAGGCCCTCAACGCTGCCATAGTCGGCAGCGGAACGGGCGAGAGCAACGAAGACGTTTTCTGGGCGCGGCTCGGCGCTGAGCTCCAGGCCGCAAAATCAAAGGAACTGGAAGCATGAGCGAGAGCAACCTACGCGCGGAGAAGAACGACTACGGGTGGTCTGTGATCGACCCAGACGGTGGTAGGTGGTGGCCAGGCCCCAGCGTGGGACTGGGGCAGAGCGCGGATCCGGCCAGCGAGGTCGTGCGGATCTGTGAATCGGAGCCGAGCCTAGGGGTGTGGCGGGACTACGCATGAGCACATACGAAAACGAGCATGGCGCGCGGTTCTCCAAGGTCGGTATGCGCGCTGGCACCTTCGGGCCGACCGTCGAAGCCGTCGGGCCTGAAGGTGAGACCGTCTGGATCCCGCTCGTGACCTGGGACAAGTATTTTACCCAGGTCGAAGAATTGAGCCCGACCGACGACGGCGAGACGCACGACGAGTCCACGAGCGGCGACGACCCCGAAGACCACGCCGAGACGAACGTCGAAGACCTTCCGTCGGGCGGGCCGGCGTTCGGGCCGGCTTCATGAGCCGCGGAGGCAAGCGGAGGGGCGCAGGCCGCCCGCCCATTGTCGGGCCTGATTCGGCAGAGGTCCGGGTCAAGCTCGGGCTGCGGGCGCTGGCGAAGCTGGACGAATATGCAGCGAAGCATTGCGCCCTACGTGCTGGCAGGCCTGACCGGGCGGCTGGGCTGCGGTCTATGGTCCTGCACCACGGAGCGACCCAATGAGCCTCCACGAGTATCAGCAGAGCCGCGCGGTCGAGCGCCACGGGTTCCCATTCTACAGCCTGGTCATGGGCGCAATGCGCCAGGCCGACTCGGACAACGCGGAGAGGCTCAAGGGCGCGTTCCCGAAGGTATGGGAGGAACTCCAGGCCCGGTACAGCGCGCCTGGAGGACTGCTCCCGAACGAGGCACATGCGCCATGAGCCTCCAGAATGAGTATCTGACCGCCATAGGCGGCTTCTTAGCGCTCGTTCTCTCCGCGGCGCTGATCGCGTGGCTGTGCTCGTAGCATGCGTCTCGCAGGGCTGCGAGCGCTCGTGGGACCCTGCCAAGCACCGGGCCTCTAAGCGGTACTGCACCAAGTACTGCGGGAACCGCGACTACCACCGGCGCCCGCCAGCGAGCAGGACCTGCGCCTACCAGCCCTGCAGCGGGTCGTGGGTGATCGCGAGCCGCCTAGCCACCGCGCGGCACTGCAACCGCGAGTGTGCTGGGCGGGCCTACCGGCAGAGACCTGGAGCTCGGGCCAGGCACGCCGCCGGGATCAAGCGCCGCCGCCGCGCGGCGATAGGCAGGGTCTGCCGCTGGTGCCAGGTCCAAGACGGCGATAGGCAGTTCGCGACGCGGACAGTATGCACCCGCTGCGACCGGGCCCTCCGCCGCCAGGCCTGCGAGCGCTGCGGTGGCCCGTCATACCAACGAGAGCCAGCCTGCCTGGTCCGGTGGCGCGCGCCCTACGGGACTGATTGCAGGCTCGAGAGCCTAGAATAGCTCCGTGGCTGAGAGCTCGCGGGCCTCTGCTGCTGAGGTCGGGCCCGCTGGCAGCGCCTCGAGCCGGATCCTGAACCCAGGCAGGGGCCCGTAGGCCTTGCCGACCTCGCCAGCGCAGATCTGCCCGTCGTCAGCGAGAAAGCCCGCGCCCTCCAGCCCGTCTTCAAACATTTTGAGATAGTTTCCGCGATCACCTCTGCCTGTCGCAGTAGGTCTAATGGCTCCGTCCAGCGCCGCCTCTCGCTTCCAACGCGGCCAGCTGGCAGGCACGCCCAAGACGAACAGCACGTCTAGTCGAATGTCCGCTGCCCAGGGCACCAGCGGCCTCTCAGGCACCTCCAGCAGGGCCTTAACGAGCGCAGCCTGGGCCGCGCGGGTGCGGCCCGAGGGGGATATCCTAGGCTGCCCATTGACCCGGAACAGCGCCATGCTGTTCCCTTTGACCGCTGGGTGCTGGCCTGTCCTCTTCTTTTTCTTCTCCCGCCAGGAAAAGGTGGGCCCGGGTAAGAAGAACTCTATCGGCGTCACAGGGTGGTTGTAGCCTGCCTGTATGACCAAATTAGAAGGCCTGGTTCAGAAAACAAAAACAGAGACCCTGACTCCGGAGGAGGCAGAGGCGCTAGCACTCGCCCTGCTCGAGCTCGAACTGCACCGGGCTAGGGAAGTAACCCGGCGCATACTCGCGGTCTGGACTGACGGCTAGGCCTTCGCTGTCTTCTTCTTGCTCTTCTTCGCGGCCTTTGCCCTGGCCGCTGGGACTCTCTTCCCGTTGACGTCAACGGATCGGGTGGTCCCGTTGTGTGCTTTTCTCTTCTTGGCTCGCTGGAGCACCTTCCGCGCCGAAGACTGGGGTGGCGGCTGCCCCATGTCCTCACGCCACGAGAACCGCGGCACACCGTCAACAACTGATAGTTCTGCCTGCGTAGGGATCGACTCGCGCCCATGCTCGATCGCGATCTGTCCCAGGGTCCCCGTGTAGGTCGTATCCGCGTCCTGGGCGATCTTCTGAATCTGTCCCTGGATAGTCTTGATCTGAGACTGAAGGCGTGCGATCTCTGCCATGCGCTCTTCGCTTCGGGCTCTGACAAGCTCGAACGCACGGGCCTGGAGCGGCGTCAGTTCGATTGAGATCGGCTCCATGTGCGCGAAGGGATCAGACTCTGCCAGTGTTTCAGCTTGGGCCATGCGTGCTCCTTGGGTTCGGGAGCAGAGTGTAACAAAAGCCACTAGGGCACAGCCGGGATAAGCTCGACCTTCCAGCCGCGGACGCTTGCCGCGTCGTTGTTTGAGCCTACCGTGTTGTCTCCACGCAGCAGTAGGTCGATCGTGCCTGAGATCGCCTCCGTGTGCGAAGTGTGATCTACGAACGTGGTTCCTGTGCTCGTGTAGATCGTGACCCCGGCCGCCTCCTGCTCAGTCGCGGCGGTTATAGAAACTATCGCGTCGATCCTCCACGGGTCGCCCCCGTCACCCTGCCCTGTTCCGATCTTTAATCCACCGGCCCCGCCCCAGCGCAGGAACGCCGAACCTGTCTGCGATCCGTCGTCGAAGGTGCCCCACGCCGTGATCTTGACTTGGTCACCGATAGACAGCTGGGCAGCGCTGAACTGGTAGCTCTTTAGCGTCTGCTCTGCAGCGCCTACCGTTGACACGTGCGTAGCGTCGGCCACGAGTACCGACGTCCCGCTAGCAAGCGAAAGGTCTACCTCTGTCCCGTCGTCGCGAACCCACCAGGCTTCGTTGGACCCTGCAGTGTCTCCTGCATAGAGCCCGGGGAGGAATACGCCAGCGCCAGGGCTCGGCCAGTTTGCAGGTCGCGCGGCCTGCTCTGCGAAGGCGATCCCTGTGGGGTCTATTATGTCGTCGAAGGTAGCCTTTCCTGTCGCATGGACCGGGCCCGTGATAAGCACGCCTCCCTCGCCGACTAGCAGACTGGTGCCTGACGAGACCCCAGCCGAAGTAAGGACGTCGAACTCTAGGCCTACCTGGGTATGGGTAAGGCGTACGCCGCCGCCGCCCTGCACGCCGGAGAACCCAGGCGTCCCGAAGACCATGCTAGCCCCGCCGCCTGGCAGGAAGAGGTCGACCGGCCCAGCGCCGACCGATCCAGAGGCTGTCTCTCCTGGGTTATAGTCTCCGCTTTGGAGCGCGTAGAGCACGCTAGGCTCTACGAACTCTGGCGGCCCGAACACGATACCGCCAGCGGTCGCCTGGCCTCCTCCTCCAGCTGCGGTAAATGACTCCCAGGTCCCGTCTCCTTGAGCGACGACGGTAATTGCCGCGACATTCCCAGCATTGGCAGGCACGCTCACCAGGTCTTGTATCCAGCCTCCGTTGGTGAAGTCCGTTTGCCCCTGGGCTGTCGCATATCCGCCAAGGATAATCCCGCCATTGAATCCCATACTTTGCAGCGCTGTCGGCGTGCGGCTCGACTCGCCCCCTCCTCGAGCTTTGCGCACGGCGTCTGAGTCGCCTACTCGGGGGGGTGGCGTCTGTGCTGGGCGTCCGTATTCGTCAATAACGCCAGCGCCGTTTAGAGCCCAATAGGTGCTTGGCGTCATTGTGCCGCCGCCAAACACAGACAGGCCGCCAATTGGCAAACCTCCCCCCGAGATTGAACCGTTGCCGCGGCTTGGTGGCGGGTATCCAGTCCCTGAAGCCCCGCCGGGGCCGACTCCTGTTAGACCACTGCCGCCGCCGCCGCCTGCTTTCTGATCGGGCCTCGTAGGCTCTAGTCCCCCCGGGTCTAGCGGGAGCTGCCCGCCTGGATAGCCGGGCCCAGTGTCCCAGCCGTCAACCTTGTCCCATGCGCCCCAGCCCGCCGGAGGGTCCACCCATTCTTCGGGCGGGTCCCAGTTCTCAAGCTGGCCGCCGACAGTCGTTTGACCGGCCCCAGAGTTTGAATTTGGGCCACCGTCTGTGCCCAGATCCGTCGGCTCAGAGCCACTGGGTGCATACTGCCCAGTGCCGCCTGGGTAGGTCTGCGGAACCCAGTTCCCTCCCATGTCTGAGAAAGGGCCTATATCGCCAGTCGTCCCGCCTGACGTCGGTAAGCCCGTGCCTGAGATCGAGCCGTCTCCGCGGGTGACTGGGCCTGGGTCATATGTCGTCCCCGCCCCAGTCCCGCCACCGCCTGGAGTGGTCTGGCACTCCTTCGGTGGTCCTGTGTCTGACTTGGGCGGTTTCTTCGGACCCTTGGGCGTGACCTTCTTCTTCTTCGGGTCTCGCCTGCGGCCTGTGACTGTCTTGGTCTCGTCCTGTGGAATAAAAAAGAAAGTCTCAGCAGCCCACCGCCACTTGCCTGGAGCGGTTCCGCCGCACCAGCCGTGGGCTACGCCACCGTCCCAGCGAAGGTGGACTGGGCTCAGGAAGGGGCCACCAAGAGTTGGGTCCTCCCATGGTTGAGTTTCAAAGTCCAGCGGCCCGTCGCCCATGGAGTTCTTATAGAGCGCGTCGCAGGAGATATGTGCCGCGTTGACGGGCTCGCCGTCAACGGTGGTCCCGATCCTGTGGACGTCCCCCTGATCGCCAACCTCGAGGAACCCACCCGCGCGCGCGGTGATCGACGCGAGGACGAAGCCAGCGGCCAATGGTTCCGGCGGTTTGTCTTTGGGCGGCTCTTCTTTCTCTTTTGGCGGCTCCTCCTTGGGCCGCGTTTCGGTCTTCTCGGGCGGCGGTCGGGTCTGCGTCTCGTCGCCTGGCCTCCGCTCTGGGGCCTCTGGCTGGTTCGGCGTCTTTCCCTGGGTCCGCTCCTGGTAGTTCTCGAGGAGCTTCTTCATGTGCTCCTGGGTGTTAGTGACCTTCCCGTACTGGCCCTCTGGGTCGCCCTCCTCGCCCTGCTTGGGGACCCCTCCCTCTTCTCGAGCTTCGCCGCTGGCGCCGCTGGAGGCGCCCGGCGTGTCATAGACGAGGCCTCGCCCGTCCAGCCCGTCTTTACCGGACAGGGTCAGTTGCCAAGCCAGTGTGTCATTCCCGCCTAGACACTTGCCGCCCGCCAGCTTTGCCACCCGCCAGAAGGTATGCAGTCGGGCTGCCCGATCCTTGTCTGGCTTGTCGTCTTTGTCGAGGTCGTAGACCAGGGTTCCCAGCTTGGGATCTCCTGCCTTGTTGACCGCCACCAATGGCGCGCCGCCGGTCGCGAATGCCAGCAGTTCTTGGCTGTTCTCGTTCGTCGAGGCCAGGACGATCAGCGGCTGACCTACAGAGACGTCTGCCGCGTCTGGGTGAAGGCCTGCGACCTGCGCGCGATATCTCGGGTCCGCGGCCCAGCGTGAGTTTCCAGCCAGGCCCACGCTGACGGTGCGGCTATCGCTCTTCTTCTTCTTGTCCTGAGCGCGGGTGCGAGTGACCGAATTATCAGACTTGGTCGTGGTCTCCTTCTTGGAGTTCGACAGCGCGACGCCTGGAGCCGCGAACAACCAAGACCCGTGCTGACGTAGCGCGGTGCTGGCGGTCGGGAAGTGCATTCCGCCGATAAGGTCACCTGACGTCATTACTGCCGACTGAGATCCTTCATGGCCCTCAATGACCCACTGGCCAAGGTCTCGCCGACCCTCGACCCGGCCACACATGACCTTCTCTCGGTTCTGCGGAAGGATCCCGCGGTGGTCCTGAAGCGGGAGCATGCCCAGGACTCTGAAGTCGGCAAGTTTCATGCGGCCGCGGCCTTCTCTAATGCGGTAAAAAACGCGTGGGCACACACGATCTCTCTGTGTATCCAGCCTTGTACATAGTTCGGTGGGATCCTGGCGGGGTTCCAGAGCACAGAAGCGTCTGCTGGATCTGTGAACCACTTTTTGTACCAGGTGCGGTATTCGTAGGCATAGTGGATCAGGGGGGCCTCGACTGGTGCCTCGTATTCCCAGTTCGTCTGCGTCAGCTTCAGCCGCTGCGGCTTCCTGCCCACGACAGCGAGCGCCAGCGCGAAGGCCCGCATTTGGTCAGACCACTCCCAGCCCGGGAGCTCGCAGAACAGGTCCATGATCTGCCACCAGACCTCGCCGAGATCCTTCGCGATCTCTATTGGGATCACATAGGGAACCCTGGCGCCCCATGTGTGGTTCGGGTCGTCGCCCAGGTCCAGACCGAGATCTTCAGCGATCTTCGCCGCGAGCCCTCCGCGAAGGTCGTTCGGGCACCTGTCGACAGCCAGCGTGGTGGGCCACGAGATCCTGCGAGTCCAGACCATATCAGGATCCATGAGCACTATATGAGTGGCGCCCAGCTGCTTGCCTTTGTGGTATCCGTCGAGCAAAGACGCTGCAGTGTTCCGCGCGGCCCATTCTCTGCTGCCCTCGCCTCGGTAGTTCTTGCTGGGAACGACAAGCGCGCCAGCCTCGCGACATGCAAGGAACTCGCCTGTCAGGCCTTCTTCGTAGCCGCCATGAACAACGATCATAGGTGCTACCTTCTGCCGCTTCAGGCAGGAATAGGTCGCGACCTGAGCCTGCCAGCCGTGGTAGTACCAATTCTCACAAGAGATCACCACGAGGTGCTTACTCTCTGTCAACGAAGCCCTCTACAATCCTGCGCACGTCTGGTGGCAGCAGCGCCTGAGCGTCTACGGCAGGAGGCGAGGGCGCGAGCTCTACGGTGGTAAGCGCGCCGCCCTCTTCGCCGCTCGCGAAATTATGCACGACCCGCGTTACTGTCCCGCCAATGGTGGCGTCTGGTCGGAACGTCGTCGTCAGTTGGCCTTCTGGGTGGTCCCTGTAGCGCATGAACTCACGGAGCGCGAAGGCCTTGGCAATGTCCTTTAGCTGTCCCAGATTTACTGGGTCCCCTAGGGCTGGAAACTCAAAGTCCGATCCGCCCTCAGTAAACGCGGCGAAGAACTGCGGGGCCAGGTCGTCATTCCAAGCGAACCGTGCTACAGCGCGCGGGAGCCCGACCCGGAGCTCGAGCACGGGACCCTCGCCCTGCTGCGAGCGGGGCGTAGCGCCCGGCAGGAGGCTCTCAGCCTCGCTCAATGTGACCTCCACAGGATAGAACCGGCGGCGGTTATTGGGCGCGCCCAGGCTCAAGGTCACCAGGAACGAGAGTTCCATATCCGGCGTCAAGAACGTGTCCTCAATGAAGATCTTCCGCTGATCGAACCGAGCGAGCCCACCAGACCTCGCGACCGCTGCTGATCGCTCATAGGCGTCTACCAGCCCTTTGAAATCCTCCTGCAAGACGACCTGTAGAATCCCTAGGTCTTGATCAAGGACACGGACGATAGCAGGCGCTGGCTCGAGCTTGTCCAGGCGGGTCCCAATGATCTGATTCCCGACGTCCTCCTTGGCCAGCGTGTTTGAGAAGCGGTTCTGCGTCAGCTGGAACAGGGCCTGCTCCACCGAATCAGACTGGTTTAATGGCGTCCAGGCATGGACTACGCAATAGTCCTGGTAGGCCAGCGCTGGCGCGCGGGAGCCTGTCTCTGGGTCTTCGATTCCCACTCGGTAGGGATAGATCCGCTTTACTCGGTCTCGCCATATCTTGCCGATTAGAAAGGTCCGCCGGTAGTGTTCGCGGAGTAGCGCGATACGCTTCCGCCAGACGCCGCCACGGTCAACTTCCGGCGCGCCGTAGGAGTTCAGCGCGTTGCCGAACCAGTTCTCTCTGAGGCGCGAGCGCGAGAGCGGGTACTGGGCCGCGAGCGGGTTAGGCCCTGGGTTCTGGTTGCAGAACTCTATGTAGTCGTCCAGCGTGAGCCATGTCCCGCGGACTACCTTCCTGGTAGCGTCGCCCACGGTAAAGGTCCCGTCTTCCGGGACAGGAATCACGTTAGAGCAGCGCAGGAGCTCGCCAGCGTCTCTAGGCCTCGTCTCCTTGTCTCCGAGCGGGTCAGACTCCTTCGTGTCTATCCTCGCCTCCACCTGCCGCTCATACAGGATCCTGATCTTGGCGGGCCGTTCCTTCCGTCTGTCTTGGCGCTCGAACAACGGGAACCCGACGATAGGTCGCAGTTCTACGAGCCCTTGGTGTGTCGTAGTCTCGCGCAGATTCGGGAGGCCTAGGGCCTGCGCCTCACCGTCTCCTTGGGTGTCGTAGAGAACGACCTGCCCGGTCCCGTCAACATAGACGTTCGCTCCGCCGCCTAGATACGCCAGGAGCTTCGCCACCGCGGCGTCCCCTTGCATATTGAATTCCCAGTTTTCTACCGGAACTGTTGACGCGACCAGGACGTGGTCACGGTCGGTCCAATTGCCAGCGCCAGCCACGGTGTCCAGAATATCTCTCGCCACCTCTTCGCCGCTCCAGGCCACTCCGTTGTTGATAGACCAGGGCGCATAGGAGACGTCGTCGCTGACGACGGTCTGCTGCGTCCGCGCGTCAGGCGGCAGGTTCCCGACTGGGTCTGACCGTCTGCGGTTTGGCGTCTTCCTGCGAACGTTGTAATAGCGCGGGACGAACACATACGCCCATTGGAATCGGCGGTCTACCAAGGTCAGAATGGTTGTGCTGGGGTTGCTGCTGGGTCCTAGGCCTAAGATCGTGAGTTGGGCAATCTCCTTTGAGTCTCCCTCGTTCTCCAATTCCAAGACGGAGCCTAGGGCTGTGCCTACAGCGAATAAACCCTGTGCTGTCTCGCGGTCTACCTCGAGTTGGACGATTGACGGAGCAACGCCGGGGACCTCGATCCACCGGGAGCCAGACTGGACCTCAAGCGGGACACCGTCTAGCCGGGCGATCACCTGCTTTGACCTCTGGTCCTGGTCTTGGGCTGGTTTGTGCTCCCGCCTGATCCTTGCGCGCTCGCTGCTATGATCTCGAACTCCTCTGTGACGGTCTTTATCGTTACGAGTTGCTGGGTGCCCTGGATCCCGCGGAACCCTGGCTGGTTGCGGCTCCTGCGCGACAACCGCACGGCCTCAGTCCCTGCCTCTGTCGTTGGAGTCGCGAGCTCGCCCAGCACGGTCGCGCCCTGACCTTCTAGGAGCACAATGCGTGGCGAGCCGCGGACCCCACCCGCGCCACCCAGCGCAGGCGAGGCTATGTCGCCCAGCGTGGTCGTGGTCGTAATCACCTGGCGGTTTAGCTTGCGGTTGGCCTGGTACTTGAATGCCTCGGTAGGGTTCGGCTCGTCGTCTGTCTCGTCGTCTGGGACGATTTCGGGCCATGTGTACCGGATAATCTTCCCGAAGTCGATTGAGTCCGTGAACTCCACCTTCCGCTCCAAGAGCGAGCCGCCAGCCGTTCCAAGCCCGGTCAGCGTCGCTTGGATCGTATGCTCGTCGAAGTTGTAGCCTGGCTCTACCGTCTCAAGAATCACAGACCCGCCCGCTACGGTCTCCATGTTCTGGGTGATCCACGGAAGAATGGTCGTATCAAACAGGCTGACCATGTCTTCCTCTACCGTCTGGTCTACGGCAGCGGTGTACTCGGCGACGATCCGCTTGAGCGGTCGTGCGGTCGGGTCGCCGTCGGTGCCCTCGTCTACCACCTTGACGATCAGCGAGGGGTCAACAATCCCTGGGTTATCTAGCTGGCCTGCGTCCTGGTTAAAGAAGACCTGCCTATAGGAGCGCTCGAACTCAACGGTGGTGTCTGTGACGTTTGGCGTATATCGCTCGGTCACGAGCTCTGCTGACCAGCCCAGAGCCGTAATGATCGTGGCTACGCGTGCGGTGATCTCCGACAGATAGATAGCGCTGGCCTTGACCACCGGCAGCCCTGGGTCCGCGGTGTATGCGCCACGCACTGTCAGGCCGCCACGCCTAGACGGGGTGTAGACCACGTCATACTCAAAGTCCTGTAGGAAGTCGTCGTCAACGGTTCGGGCTGGAATGCCAGCCTGGATCGTTACCTCGTAGAGCCTCGAGGTGTTGGTGTCGAAGCGCGGATCAGACTCGCCCACCTTGACGATCTCGGGCGTGACGTCGAACCCTGTAGCGTCCGCGTCGCTGAGCTCGAGGGATTCAGAAGACAACAGGTTGACCCTTAGCGCCTCTCTTCGGCGGGTAAACAGCTCCTCCAGGGATACGCAGGCGGCGGCCAGAATGGACTCAGACGAAGCCTGCACGACGAACCGAAAGACCACGGTAGCGTCTACGGGCCCTTTTCTAATCCTGTGTATCCCTGTCAGGTGGAGATCAGCACCCGCGCGGGATCCCGGGATAACCTGGCCCGCGTAGACAACCGACATTTCGCGAACGACTGCCACTAGGGGCCTCCGATACCTTTGGCCAGGATCTCAAGGACGTTGACGGCTCCTCGCTTCGCCAGGCCCAGCCGGTTACGACCAGCGATCAGCCGCCGCTCCTCGCGGCTCTTGAGGATTTCGTCACGCACCCGCGCGGCCTCGAATGCCTCGCCGACAGGTGTAAAGACCAGGCCACCCGCGCCCGTGTCTCCGCCAGCCGCGAAGGCGTCCTCGATCCCTCGGGCCCGCAGGCGACCCACGCCAAACGAAGCCCGCAGAACTCGTAGCGGGTCTGATATGAACGCGATCTGGTCAGTCTGCGCGCGGATTTCGCCCTCCAGCTTAGCGAACTCCTCTCGAGTGACGCCCCTAGGGATCGTGTCAATTCTAGGCTGCTCGAAATTCTCCGCGACGAAGCTGCTAACTGCTCCAACGACCTTGACGGCGGCGAAGCCTGCCGCGGCAGCTGTCAGACCTGCGCGCCCGCCCTTCGCGATTCCACGCATGCGCTCCTTGATCGACTCTTTTTTGAGCGCGCCAGCTATCAGGCCGCCGCCGAACCCAGGGCCCTTCTTCCCAGCAGGCGCTCGCTTGCCCGTCGGCCTCGTGGGCGCGCCCGGTGGTTGCCCGCGGGCCTGGTTGCCGCCGCCGCCAGCCTGCGATTCTCGGACGCGTTGTTCAGACCGCTCAGACTTAGACCGGAGTTCGCGGGCCTTTTTCTCAGCCTCCTTGGTGTTTAAGACAACCTTGATTTCAGCGCGTTCTGCCATGCTCTGAGTGTAGCAGTCGCCTATGGCGAGCTCCCAGCCCCTGTCCAGGCAGACCAGGTGTATTGTCGCTGGGCTACATAGCCGACCTCGGCGTCTAGCTCAGCCGCGACCGCTGAAGCTGAGATCAGTTGGATTCGGACACCGTCCTGCTCTGAGAGTAGCGCTATGGCGTCAAACAGGACCTGCTCGAGCTCGAGCAAACCGCGCCCTTTGGAAGTTAGGCCAGTCCCTGGCCCTGCCCCGCCCATGATCACAGTCTCGCCCCATGTGTCGCCTGCTACGGCATGAGCAATCAGGATCGTAAACTTTTGGGTGACCAGGTCTGGCTCCTCGTCGTCTACCTCCATTCCTGCAGGCAGGATCAGGCAATAGGGCCACCGCACCTGGGATCGGTAGCGCTCACCGTCGATCCCGGCGGATACGATCACCTTCCCGAAGACCCGCTCGCCGCCAAGACCTGGCCAGACAGCCGTAGCCAGCGCGGTCTTGATCAGCCCTGCTATGACAAAGGTACTAGCCACGGGCACGATCCATGAACGCTGCCAAGGTCTTTGAAACCAGCGCGTCTCCACCGTCGAGGACCGCAAGCACGGCAGCCTCGCCCAGTTCCGTCCGCGCGGCATGCGCGAAGCGCACGGCCTGGCGGGTCGCCACACGGTCTCCTGCTACAGCCAATGACGAGCGCTCGATCTCTGAGAGGCCCGCGAATTCTTGAATGGAGATTGAGCCGCCTCCGCGCAGGAACTGCTCGCAGCCCTGCGTTAGCCGCTGCAGCCGGTCCTCTGCCGCCTGGCCTTCTGTGGCGGCTTCTACGTCCCCATAGACGCCCAGGGCTTCGGCTAGAGCCCCCATGAGACACTTCCTGTGGGCGCTGCGCCCTCTCGGATAGCCAGGAACTCGCAGAGGATCAGGTGCTCGGTGCGTGCCGCCATGCTTACCTCGATCTCCTCAGCCGCGCGCGGTATCGCCATTGCAAACGTGAAGCCTGGATAGTTGGAATCCTTGGGAGTAAAGACCAGCGCTGCGGCGTCTTGGGATCGGAACCAGCCAGCCTTCTTGGCTCCTGGGAACTGGACAAAGCCCGCCGATACATTCGGGAAGACCGCGGCGATAGACGTTGACAGGAACCCACGCAGCGCGAGACCGACCCGATAGACCGCGCCTACAAATAGCTCGTCTACGATCTCAATGCCGAACTCCTCGGCCTCTATTGGCGTCTGAGACGCTGTGCGGAGAAGCTGAACGTCCCGAATGAGCCCTAGGTCAGTTCCACCGAACGACACAGAACCAGGGACTCTGAGCGCGTCCAGAGCGCTCACGTGGCCCGCCTGGCGATCTCCTGCTCGATCTCTTTAACCACCAGGCTCCTCTCGTCGTCGCCAATCTCTATAAACCTGCGCTCTCTTACGTTTAGAGTAAACGTCGGTTTTGAAAAGAGCCAGCCCAGCCCAAACTCTCGGCGAGACCGATCCTGCCGCAGCCAGATAGCCAGCTGCCGCCGCCCGGTCGCGTTGAGCGTGAGCGTCACGGCCCCGCCCTCGTTCTGGATCGAGGCGTAGCTTACGCTCGTCCCGACCACCAATTCAGACCCGCGCACCTCCCATGTCAGCGATCCCTTCAGGCGGCCCGTGTCCTCCACTGCTGGCCGCGGCTGGAACCTGCGCCCCTTGGGGAAGCCGCCCGCGTTGAGATCCTTCACGATCCCAGCCACGTTAGGCGTCAGCCGTGGCGCCCAGGCGTCGCCTGACGGAGACCGCTGCAGCCTCCAAGACCGCTGGAACCTCGAGGTCAGCAGCGCGCCGATACCGTCCAGCACCTCTTCTACGGCCTGGGCTGACAAGGAATCGGTTAGGAGGTCGATCTGATCCGGCGACACCCGAACCTCTACCGTCACTCGTCCTCGTCCCCGCCGCCGACCGCATTGGGCACGAAGCCTCTCCACCGGGAGCGGTCCTGGTCAGGCCGCGAGCCCGCGCGCTCGGTGGAAGGATCCAGCGTAGAGCTCGAGGTCGGGCTGATCCGCTGCTCGGAGCCGCGGGTGGTAGCGATCTGGATAAGGCCTCGGTTCCAGCGCTCGGTGACCTGCTGCGTATTCCTGCCGGTTATCCCGGAGTACTGCATAAGGAATACGAGCACACCTTGCACGGCAATGGCCACATGGAGCGCGTCTGTGTCGTCGTAGGCTATCCCGGTCTCTATAAGGAAGACGGCCTGCGTGTCTGCTACGGCAGCGTCCAGGACGCTCGTGTTGACCGTGGTCTCTGAAGGTTCTCCAGGGTTCGTAAGCTCGACCAGGAGTTGCGTCGAGAGGCGCAGCGTCGCATTGACCTGGAGCGTCATGCTCTACGGGTCCGTTACGCTTGGCCCAGCGTCCAAGGTCTCGCCGCCAGACAAGGGCCCTTCAGCCACAAGGGTATCCGACAGGATCAGCGTCAGGACCGTTGCAGCGACGGTGGCCAGTGTATAGGTCCCGTCGTTTAGGATAGTGCCTGCCACTGTGAGTTGCTGGCCTGCTAGGTAGCCGTCGGCGACGAACGACCCCGAACTCGCTGTGATCGTGTCCGGGTTGACGTCAGCAAAGGTCAGCGTGCGACCGCCGGAGGCTACCACCTGGGTGGCAGCAGGAACGTGCGGGAGATAGCGCCCATAGGCGCGCCATAGCCACTTCTGGATCTTGGAGTCGCTGCCAGCGAACGCGTCTGTTACCTGGATCTGATCGTCAAGCAGGAACTTGCTCGCGAGCGATCCTGAGAGGTGCCACCAGGTCCCGTCGAAGGGCTCCATGGTCCCAAAGTAGACCTCGTCTATCAGCACCTCCGCGTCATGGCCGGAGAACGAGAACTCAAACTCAGCGTTAGCCTGGTTGAAGCTGGCAGCCCAGAGATCCTCGTCCCTGTCGACAATCACAGAGTTCCATGCGCCAGCCACGAGCCCGGAGAGCGTGACGGCCTGCGTAACCGAGCCCCACTTGATCGTTAGGGTGCCAGCGGTCAAGGCAGCGTCTGGTCTCACCCAGACCTCTGTCAGATATGGGACGTCTGCCGCCAGCTGGAGCCGGTTGACCGAGAAGGCCTGTGTGACCGTTCGGACGGCTCCCGTCTGGACAGCCAGACTCGTAGGATTTGGGTCGCCAACGGCGTCCCGCGCGAACAGGTTCCGGTCCAGTTCGTAGCCCGTAGGATCGTCGAGGGTCCAGCCGGTAATCGTGTCAGTCACGATCAGCGGATATCGGCCAGCTGCGAACTGCCCTGCAATTGCAAATTGGCTGAAAGAGGAGTTCCGAAGCAACGACGACGAAGAGTCTTTAGCGAAGAAGTTCCGGCGGATAGCGCCAGACGAATCAGCCTCGAGCGAGTCAACGCCAGCGTTACCGCCTCGGAGTTCGAAGACCTCGCGGAACCTCTCGGCTCCTGTGTTCTCGTCTTGGATACAGCGGAGCGTCTTGGTCTCTACGAACTCGTTTTCAAGGTCGTATGCGTTCTCGTCCTTGGACAGACGCACCAGCACGCCCTTGCTCGCGCCGAACGAAGGGATAGCACCATAGGTGATCCCGCGGCTCTTTACCGTCTTCGAATTGGCCTCAAAGTATGCGTATATTCGATCCAGTGCAGCCTGGGCCGCGCGCTCTGGGGCGTTAACTATGTGGTGGGTGTAGGCCGTCAGGATCGGGCTGAGGACTGAGGGTCCAGCGCCTACACCTGAAGCTATCCGAGACCGGAAGAGTCGAGCCCCTGCTGCTTGTGCGGCAGCAAAATCTGACTCCAGGATCTGCACGTAGGCGTCTTCGTCCGTCGCGACCGTCTGCTGCGCTAGCAGGTTGTCAATCAGCAAGACACCAGCCCTAAGCTGGTTGTCCATTTCTCCTTCGGTCGGTGACGCCACGGGCTACCTCTAGTTTAGGTTGTCGACCTGCTTAGACCGCCGTCGCTTGGGCTTCAGCTTGACAGGTGCCGCTGGCTCAAAGCCCGCGGCTTCCTTCTTGGTGGCAGCCTCGACCTCCTGAACGTCTTCCGTCGACTGGCCCATGGTGTCAGACAGGCTCGGGTATCCGGCCTTCTCGTATGGGTTCTCCAGGGTGTCTAGAGGGACCGCATACATGAGCCCAATGATAGGGCGGTCGTTGTCCATTTTGCGGTAGTTCCGCGCGCGTGTGTCGTGGATCCTCGAGCGGCTCTTGCGTCCCTTCGTAGAGCGCACGACCTTATGAGACGCGGCCTCAAAGCACTTCTCTAGCTGGCCCGGTCCCATGCGGACAACTGCTCCGCGGACCTTTGTTCGTTCGGTCTCTGACCCGTAGCCGGTCACCTTCTCAGAGTTTCGCGGGAAGCATTGGCCGCCTGCGAAGATCTGGTGAACAGGGCAGTCGTCGTTGACGCCGATACGGTAGAGCTTCTCGCCCTTCTGAAGTGTTACTACTGGGGCCATTGGCTTCTCCTAGTCGTTAAAAAGAAGGGCCCGCCCACAGCGGACGGGCCCCCTCTGTCTCCGCATAACCAACAAGTCTAGTTGTTTACTTTGACCGTGCCGTAGGCAGTGTTAACGCCGTATCCGGCACGCATGTCCAGCAGGGTCGCGAGGATCCGGTACCGGCGAGCTCGCTCGCTGTTCTCGCGGGTCTCGTCGATCATGCGCGGTGCGCGCCGCATGGTTTCGAAGACGGGCTTGGGGTCCACGCCGGGGAAGAAGATATAGTAGTCGTTGTCCGTGATCCGCTGGGTAGACCAGAGCGTCATGGACATTCCAGACTCTAGAATCGTGTTCGTGACGGCCTGGCCGCCGCCGCCTCTATCGACCGTCCTGCCCTGAATGAATGCCTCGCGGAACACCTCTTCGTTCTGCACGCCATAAATTACCAGCGCGCCCTGGTCGAGGTCTGCGTCGTTCAAGAGCGGCTCGCCCTCGGTGTCTTGGAACTGCTTGGCTTGCTCGCACGCTGACCAGAAGTCAGAGCGCACCGCGCCAGACGTTGCCACGCCCGTCCCTGTGATCAGGTTCCCGTTGACCACGCCGAAGCGCGGGTTTGCGCCTGCAGTCGTAGCGTAGAGCGCTGCGCCGTCGGGCGCCGTCGGGATAGCCTTCAGCAGCCTGGCGTCCGCCGTGCCTTGGAGGATCTGGAAGAAGACCTGCTCGGGAAGTTGCGCCGCTCTGATCGCCAGCTTGCGTGCGACCTCTCGGATATCGCCCAGCTGGATATCTTCGATATCTTCCTCGTGGAAGCCAATCGCTTTCCCCCAGGTCAGGTTCTCGACGCTGTATGCAATCGCGCGGAATGCGTCCTCTACAACGGCCTCGCCACGGTCAATCCGCTCAATGACGGGCGGCGACTCTAGGTAGCCGAACCGCTCGCGGCGCTTGCTTGAGGAGATCCCCAGCCGCATAGCACTAGCGAGGCTCGGGTGACGGCCTACCGTGTCTCGGTAGGTCGAGAGGAAGGTCGCGTTGATATCTCTGAACAGGTCGTCAGAGGTAATAACTACTTCGGGCATGTCGTCTCCTGCTGCTGGGTTCTAGTGGACTGGCCCGCCGTTAGGCGATACCTACCCGAGTTCCGAAGGCGGTCGTAGCGCCACCGGCGATCGTTGCATTGGCGAGGATTCCAAGGAGGAACTGCGCTTCCATTCCGAACTGCCAGACGTCAGCCTCAGCCGCTGCGGTGACGTCGAGCACGACGCCCATAGGCGGCGTGGTCCCCGGGTCGGTCAGGACGAGCGGCGGGCCGGAGTCCGCGGCCCATACGAGCTTGCCGAAGTCCGCAGCCGTTGTGGTAGCGCCAGTGACGGCGATCCGCTTCAGGACTCGGCCAGCCCCGTTGAAGTTGTTTTCAACCGTGCCGTCGCCCAGGGCTTCGTCGGAGTACTGCCCGCCCATGAGCACCTGGCCCTGGAGCGCGGCATATGTGATCAGGAAGCCGTCGCCCGCTGCTGCCGCGGCTGTTGCAGCTGCAGCAAACTGACCGGCGAAGGTCTGAACCGTGCTCAGGATCGGGTGGCCTAGACGAACGTCAGGGCCTGGAGACTCAGGGAGCGGATCACTTCGGGTGGGATCAGTCATAGTGTCCTCTGCCTAGCGCGTCAGCGCGGGTGTAGTCTTCACGCCCAGAAAGGCGTCAGGGTTGCTGTTGGCCGCGACGTAGTCGTTAAATTTGACCGGCGACTCGCTGCGGCTCCACGAGCCGAACAGGTCTCGAGCGGTCGAGAGCGCCTCCGGGCCCTGGGCCGCGAAGGCCGCGACCTCTGGCGGATCCATTGAGCTCGTGTGCGGGTTGATTTCGCCAGTCCAGTGGGTAGGCGGATCGCTCGGGCCAATCCGCTCCATTCCCTGCGCATAGCTCAGCGCGGCGTCGAGGCCGCCCTTAGCAGCCGCTGCACGGAAGGTGTTGACATGATCGACACCGAAGCCCGCCGCCTGCAGCTGGCTTGCTTTGGCCTCGATCTGCTGGCCCGCCAAGAACTCGCTAAAAGTCCGCTCCATGCGGTCCATGCGGGCCACGAGCGCGTCTTGCGCGCCTTGGGCTGCTAGCTCTGTAGCTGTCGAGGCCTGCTGCTCGGGCTTGGCCTCGGCTGGCGCTGCCTCTGCTGAGAAGAGGCCCATTCGCTGGCCCATGCCCTGACCCATACCCTGCTGCTGCATAGCTGGCGCGGGTTGCTCTGCGGGAGCCTGCGGGTTAGGCATGCCCTCCTGCTGCGGCTCAATCACCTGCTTGAGCAGCTGGAAGATCTGCATGAGGACCTGTTCCGCATTGGCCGCGAAGGTGGCCTTAGCGTCGGTGTCGGCTTTTCCAGTAGCCGTATTAGGCGTAGTCATAGGGGCCTCCGTGACGTAACGAGCAAGTGACCGGACACGATCGCCGGTCTGAGAATAGGCCAGGATCGGTCCACCTTTGGCAAGTGTGGTGATCCTGGTGCCGCTGTCGATTGGCGCCTTCGCCTCTGCGACACGCAGCAGGGGGAATCTGAAGAACGGGACCTCGTCGTCGAGCAGAGCCAGAGAATCAATCTCCTTCTCGTTAACGTCGAGGATCTCCACGCTGCGGTAGGAGAGCTCGCCACGCTGGATCCGCTCGAACACTGCAGGCCTGACGCCCACCAGATCAGCGAAGACCGTGGGGACCTCCTCGCCGCCGTGCATAATCGAACCGATTCTCGTTAGGCGAAACTTGCCCGCGGCCTCTGCTACTTGAGCGTCGCCGTGGTGCCGGACGTGAAGCGGAGCTAGGTAGCCCTCTGCCTGCCGTTGCTGCGCTGTGGCCAGCGCGCCGTGGAGCCAATCGACGCCGAACTCTAGTTCTTTGTCATTCCCTCGAGTGTTAACCGAGAAGATTGGGACGTCAAAGATTGTGAAGGTCCCGTCAAGCCCCTTGGCGTGGCGATAAACGGGCGGACTGCCTGCGGTAGGTCCCATGTCCGAACCGTAGGGCCTAGACTACGTCAGTGTCCATGTCTACTATGTCGGCGTGAACATTGGCGAGGAAAAAGCCACCGCCCGGGTCTGTTTTCGAGCGACCCCGACACAAGAGCGAGAGATCAGGTACCGCGCCAACCACGAGCGCAGGTCAGTCAGCGAGTGGATCCGCCTCCGAATGGAGCGCGTGCTAGAGGCTGAGCCGCCAATTGATCCGCCGAAGCCTCGAGGCCACCGCGGAGCCTAGCCCTCCTTCTCTAGGGTCGGGCAGTCGCTCTTGTGGTCTAGCGGGGCCTCTCTCACACCGCAGTGCTCGCAGGCCATGCCCATTCCGCAGTTCGTGCAGCCCCCGTAGGCGTCCCAGCGCTCACACTGGCAGTCTGGGCACTTGGGCTTTACTCGAGCTACCAGCCGGGCTGAAGCGTCGGTCAGCTGCAGGAGAGACGCCTGTATCTTCTGCGCGTTCTCCTCGGCCTGCATTCTGCGCCGCCGCTCTTCGGCGTAGTTCTTACGGGCTTGCTCGAGTAGTTTTCCCCAATCGGTCATAGCTAGCGCGCGCGGAGGGGTTGACCAGCGGGCGTCGGCGACGATTCTCTGAGCCCAAACCGAGAGAGTGGGAACCAGAGAAGACGACACCCGCTGGCTTTGAATGCCCCGGGAGGTATCCCGGCAGGCATTGCTAGAGTGCCACCAGGGTATGACGCTAGATCACGCCGCCCTTGACGATAGAGACTGTGAGGAACAGGGTCCCGCCCACGCTGACCTCAAAGTCTATAACGTCCCCTAATTTAGCTTCCCACA
>Ga0255047_10001063_pt1 | contig 20843 bp, 23 predicted proteins | sample JV7_2_1_MG_FD_183640 | JGI IMG/M metagenome (GOLD analysis project Ga0255047, IMG submission 183640) | Seawater microbial communities from Jervis Inlet, British Columbia, Canada - JV7_2_1 | ecosystem: Environmental > Aquatic > Marine > Inlet | place: Canada: British Columbia | collected 2016-10-06 | reverse complement strand
TACCATGGCACTTTGTCCCTTAGATCATGCTGAAGATAGTCGCCGCAGGCCCAAGAACAGATGCCAGCGGAGAGGCTGTCGGAGACTCTGTCGTCTGTGTCTTGGTGTACGGCTGCATCGAGGTTGTGGCATTCAGGAGGTTCATCATCTCCGTTGGGTATGCCTGTTCACGCAGGAACTCGGCCCAGTCGATATCGAGCCCGGCCTGTTGGAGACCTTGCTGCTGGGCACCGACGCCGCTCAAAGCGCCGGTCATACCCAATATGTTGGCCAGTTCGCCGCTCGTAGCACCAGGCGCCGCGCCATAGCCGCTGATCATCCGGCCCAAGGCATTTTCGTAGGAACCGACATTTGCTCCGAAGGTGTTGAGCGCATTCGAGATGTCCTGCTGTTTCAGGCCCACGCCGGATGAGAAAGCGTCAGCCATCATCTTGTTGGCCAATTCGCCGCGGCTCTCCAGTCCCTTGTTGAGATAGTCAGCCTCCAGCACGCCATGGCGGGCATCTCCAAAGGCCCCTGACATGGTGGCGGTCGAGCCGATATTGAGCATGTCCTTGCCCATCTGCTCGTTGAACTCCCGCATCGTGTCGGCCATGACCGTAGACATGTAGGGGTTCATGTACTCGGAGATATCGCCGGAGAGCAGAGATGGCGTCGAGGTCTGCATGATCGGCGAGCCGGCCGCCCCGGAGATCAGGTCGCCGTAGCCGGATGGTGCCATAAAGTCAGGGGCAATTCCGCGAATGGCGTCGAAGGCGGCGATGGTGTCCGGTGTAAAGCCAGCGAGACGATCATCGGTGTACGAGGCGAAAGGCTGATCGGCGATACCCTGTGCCCGCTTGATATTGGACTTGGCGGCTTTCGAAAGCCAATCAGGAATCGCAATTTTTTGGGTCGTGGTTGCCGTACCGGCATCGAAGCACCCCATTGGAAATCCCCTTATTTAGTGCCGGGGCGAAAGACGCCGCCGACATATTTGATTTCGTAGACCTGCGCGCACTCTTCCATGTAGCGTTTGAACAAGACCTGTTTGCGATCAGCACCCAGAGTGTTCAATTGGATATAGAGCGCTGCCTCGTTCGACTTTGCCAGAAAGACCGCAATGTCCAACAAGGTTTTGAATGCCTTGGTGTTGCGATCACCTGGGTAGATGTAAAGCCAGCGGTCCTGCATCCTCTTCTCGGTCGACCACCACGGAGAGTACATTTCGATCGCCAGCGAACCGATGATCTTGCCGCCATCCTCACAGAGGAAAAAGCACCGCCCGTCCGCCACGATCTCTTCCACGCTGCGGAAAGCCTTTGGCCGATCAGGGTCCAGGAAGCCGCACTCGGCATAGAAAGCCTCCAGTTGCGCCTTGATCTCGGCCATATCGGAGAGGGTGCACAGACGGACGAACATAGCCTAGCGCCTCGACCCCATACCCATGAGTAGCGAAAATAAGGTGCCAAAGTCAGGTGTGGGGGCACCGGGCGAGGCTGTGACGGGAGCAGGTACTCCAAGAGGTCCAGATGGTCCACCACCTGGCATCATTCCAGCGGGCGGTGGAGTTGGAGCCATTGCAGGCGTCATTCCAAGCGTCTTCTGCCCGCTGCCCTGCCCCTGTCCAAAAATCTTCCGCAGCAAGGCATTGATGTCCATGCTACCGGGGGCAGGTGGCGGGCCGAAATCACCACGGCCCATCATTCCTGTTTGAGGCGGCGGCTGTCCCATCATTGGCGGGGGAGCGGAAGGTAACATAGACATCGGGGCTCCGGGAGCGGGGGCTCCAGGTGCGCCAAGTGGGCCACCACCGCTCATTTGTTTGATCATGAATTCCAGAATTGGGTCCATCAGAACACCCTCTCTTTGAAGTCTGTCAGAAAAGTGCCTACCACATCGGCCAACTCGGCGACAGTTGCTGCATCGGCGTCGAACGTGCGCGTCGTCGTGACGTTGGTGACCGTGAAGGCGTCAAAGAATTGATCGCTTTCGTCATGAGACGCCTGCTCGATCTCCTTGAGCGCCCGGATAATCCAGTCAATTTTACCCTCCGTATCGGCTGGAGGATTGCCAAGGTGCACGGGTCTCATAGCCGGCCACCTGCGGGACTGATTGTAAGCACAGGCTCGCCGACGCGGAAGTCTCCGTCAACCGAATTGCTCGTCAATTTGAAGGAGATGAACCGGCCGGCGACGTGAATATCCTCCAGATCGTCAGTGGTCGAGATCGTGTAGCTCACGTCATCGAGCAGGGATGCTTCGCGCCTGCGCTCGTAGGTCAGCATTTGCAGAGTGAGATCGCCCACCTGGGTTTCGAAGTCAGGTTCGACGTGCCAGACATCAACCACTTGGCCGCCATTCGCTATGTTGAATGGGGCCATCGTCAGGTAGGCTGAGATTGCCGCGCCGTCCTCATCGTTCACTCCGGTCTCGTGAGTGTAGACGTAATCATCCTCGACGGCGCCGGTCATCAAAGGTTCCTTGGCGCGGTTTTCCTGGTTGGCAAATGCCGTCCGGGCCATCGTTCCTTTGACCCAGGTTTGCGTTTTCAAATCATAAACAACATAGGCCGACGGCTCGTCATTGCCAGCCGCGGTCACGAACCACCACCAAATCTCTTTGAACATGGAATTGTAGCCGCAGAATGTCTTGGATTCCTGGAGTTCGGAAATATTGGTATTGACGAATTCGCGAATGTCGTCGGCGTTGGGAATGTCTTGCACATAGCCTGAATACATGTGGAAGTTTCCGCGACTCATCCAATAGGCAACGCCGCTTACGACACAATAGGCCATCGGACCGATCAACCCACAATCGGTCCCGGCAAGACGGCTATCGAAAACAAAATTAGATCCGGTGTATTGCCACAGATAAACTGCGCTGTCCGACCAGATCAGGTTGACCCTGTTTTGCAACACGCTGCCGTTGATCAGACGAGATCCAACCTGGAGGTTTCGAGATCCCGCTGTATTGGTTGCCGAGGGCGTCCAGTCGGTCGCATCGTCCTGGTCCGGCCATTGCACCTTCATCGGCGAACCACCTGCCCCAAGAGCGATGACATGGCGATCGTCGGTGACGAAGACCGCTGCATTGGACGATGGCGCGTTAGTGAGGGCAAGCATCCTGGTTGTTTGATTGGTGGCGTCGAAAATATAGATGTCGCCGCCGCCCCTGCCACTTGCGACGGTGTAGATATCCTCGCCGTAAATATCCATGATCCAGATGCGCGGATATTGCACAAAAGTCGTGTTGGTGCGGGCAGTGCCCCAGGTTTCCTCGCCCCAGCCGCCGATCCCCCAGCCGCCGCCGATCGAAGCGCTTATCAGGCCGCAGTTCAGCTCATAGCTATAGGCAACGGATGCCCCGCCGCCCGTGGCGCTCGATGTCGCGGCGCTTGAATGTTCGATCTCGTAGGAGTTGGCATCTGGAACAGCCGTGACCAGATATTCACCATCAATGGTTATGCCGCCGACGGCCGCCGCTCCTGAGAAATGAACGGTGGATCCGATCTCTCTGGCATGGCTCGTATCGGCGACGGTGACCGTTGTTGTGCTGATGACCGTTGTGAACGGATCATTACCGAGCGTCCCGGTATCGTCAAAAGGCGTGATGTCGGTTTGAGATCCCGTCGAATCGTAGACGAACACCTTGCAGTGAGTTCCGACCTGCACGAAGTTGTTTTGGGCAAAGTCGGCCCAGGATACAATACTGCGCGCCATGCCGACATAAGCCGTTGTCGCATATTTCTCCCACCCGCCGATCTTCTGGGGTTTTGATCGATAAAAGCGAACCTTGTCCCCGTCCACATAGCGCCCCGGCACGGCGAAGATCGAATCCGTAACGACCATCCCCGGCGCTATTTTCAAGGGGATTGGAACATCCGTCATCAGGCGGCCAACCTTTCGACCGTATAGCAATCGACATAAAAATTGGTGCTCGGGTCCGCATCGTTGATGTTGAGTGTCACCTTGATGATGATGTCGCTCGCTGAACTCTCTGTCACGTTGCCACGGATAGGAACCGCTTTTTCTGAATTCGGCAGTGCGCCCTCGCCGGCATTCGGATCATTGGCTGAATTCTTGTAAATCATCACTCCATTGATCCATATGTCGCTCTCGGCGCCATCCTTGCGAAACACATCGAAAATCAGTGACCATGGGTTCTCAGTAGCATTTGGGATGGCGGCAGAAGTATCCTGGTAAAATACCGAAGTGTTTCCCTTGATCCGCCATATGGGTGAGACGTTTTCATTGGCGTCGTGCAGTCCCCGGATTGTGAAACGCCAGACATCATCTACCGCCATCTCGCCGCCCGCAATTGTGTAGGAGAAGATGTCCTGTTGGCTGATCGACTCGGTAATAAGGGTCTCGACGGCGCTTGACGCTTTGACCTCCGCCAGCGCGGACCCAGAGATCGACAGAGCTTCTCCATCGCCCCGCATGTAATTCACGCAACGCCAGTTACCGGACGATTCCTCGACGAACTTCACGACATCGCCGACCTCCGTCGCAATGTTTGCCCCGGTTGGCAGGATCAGCGTCGTGGCGTTATGCGTCAGTGTCAGAATGCCCGTGAAATGCAATGTGATTTCTGTGCCGACGCCAAGGGAATTGATGCTGGTGATCGTCGTGACGCCGGTCACGTCGAAGAAATTGCCATCCCTGCCTGGAGCAAGAGCCGCGGCACTCGCCACGTTGGCGCCCTTCGCCTCGTTGATTTGAAGGTCTTCTTTCAACCGGCCGATCAGCACCACGCTGTTGGCGGCAATTGCATAGAACAGGTAATGATCGCCGGCTTGGGTCACGATGCTGGCGTTACCCGGCAATTGCAGGGTTGCGCCGTGTGTAAGCGTCAGGCTGCCATTGGTCTGCAAGACGAACAGGCGATCCGTTGCAACGGTCATAGCGGTGACCGTCATGGTGCCCGTCACGTCCATGTAATCGCCATCGGTGCCGATGACCAAGGTGGCCGCTGATGCGATGGGCGTCCCATTCGACACGCCGACGTAATTGCCGTTCGGGTTGAGCGGTCCGTACAGTTTTGGTGCGGTGTTTTGCCGCAACGGATCAGCGATATTCATCAACTGTAGGGAGTCGTTGGTGTTGTTGTAATGCAGCACGATGATCGATCCGGCAGGCACCACGCCGGCCTGGATCGCCGCACCCAAGCCGTCCTCGATGTTCTTGACGCCGATCGCGTTGACGTTGCAGGTCATCGCCGAGGTATTGGCGTTTGTCACCTTGCCGATGACCACCATTCCCTCGGTATATGCGGTCACGGCGATGTCGGTCGACGTGCAGGTCAGGGTGTTGGCGTCACCGTTCTCGGTGAAGGTGCCGATGTAGTTGTGGTTGTAGAGGTCGGTGCGGATCAGATCGGTGGAAAGTTCGATCACATTCGTACCATCGGCATAAAGAATTGCGACGCGCCCTTGGGTCACCGCGATGCCGGTGCCAGTATCGGTCTGGACGGTCAGGGTGTAAGACCCCGTGGTGTTGTTGCGGGCGAACCAGAGTTTCTTGCTGGTGTCGTTGACCTTGACGATCTCGTTGGAGGTCAGCGTGCCGGTAAAGTTGAGAACGGCGTCACGCTGCTGGTCGTCCGTCAAGGAATCGGTACCGCCTGTGACCGCGATCGTCCCCTGCTCGGTAATTGCATCAACCAATTTCTGGAAATTGGCATCGGCGATGTCGCCCCAAGTGCCATCGTTGCCGCCGGTTTCTTGATTGACAATCTGGAGATTGACTTCGGTGGTATCAGCCATTTCGGGTTTTCCCCTTAGTAGGTGCCGTAGCCGAGACCGCCGTCTTGATGCCAATACGGATTGTATTCAGCGGTTTCGAAAGCCATATCACTGTCGACGAGAGCCACGTCGATATAGCCCATAAGTTCCTTGAGTTCCGTCGCCGCCCTGGCATCGTCCTTGCGCCATTTGAATGCTCGGTGCAGGCACGCAGCGGTCAGGATGTGCGGATAGTCGTCGGTCAGAATGTTTGTTTCATTCGAACCCGAAAGCGCCGTCGGCCGGGCATAATACCAATGCCTGTAATAGTGGGTCTCGTTGACTTTCAGATTGAAATAGATCGTCGATCGGTTGTGGGTGTAGTCAGTTGGCGTGCCTTCTTCCAAGACCGGCGGGGTAGAATCGTCATAGACGCGGGAGATCTCGAACATTTCGTGCTGGCGAAACGTGACCTGCTGACGATGATCGCCGTAGAAGAAGAACGACTTCGGGGAGAGATAGCCCAGCGTCGAAATATCAATGGTGCTGGCGCCGGATGCCAGGGTGCTTTCCAGCAACGTCATCATCGAAAGAACACGGAGACGCTGAAAAATCAACGCCTCCGCTTCTCCTACGATGGTCGAGGCCGGGACATCCGCGTGGTTGATCCAATTCTTGATCGAACCTTCCGTGGTCTTACTACCCGTCAGTATCGTCCAAGTGGTCATCGTCGATCACTCCATGCGTGCGCAAGAGAGACAACGCCTCTATCTTGTTCCGTGGACGCTCGCCGACGGCACCTTCGACCGCCACCGCGACATGGGGCCAGATGTATTGAGCCTTGCCGTTTGCCCAGGCCGCCAGGTCAACACTGCCTTGCATCGCCCTGGACCGGTTTTGCAGTCGGGCAGGCGGTGCCGGGTGTTTCGGTGCCGGAGGGGGCGCTGTGGTCCGTCTCTCGCCCTTGTTTTCCGACAGATGCGGCAAGTGTTTCCCGCCCGGACCGAAATACTCGCCGCCCTGTACGTAAAGGGCTTCGGCATGGCCACGAATCCGACCGTAGGAAGCCTGCTCGTTGAGGGTGACGACCATTTCAATCTCATCATCGACTGCCAGAGGCTCTTGGGGCACCATCTCGACCGGGCTTTCATTGACGGGGGCCACCGGTCCTTCGTCCGCCGGGGGCGGGGCGGCGCTAGCGGGCTCAGGGACAGAGGGCGCCCCGAGCGTCGTATCGGCGGCTGCATTGGTTTCAGACATAACTATCCTCGCTGATTTTCACGCCATGGGGCCTCGTTAATTGAACGAGATGTTACGGCTGGCGCTGATTGGCGGATGTGCCTTTCAGGGAGTGGCCGAGATCGGTCGGGCTCCCCTTCGTCGAGCCGCGTTCATCGCTGGCCGACCCGGTGACATCCGAGTTGTCACGGCCATAGGCGTTTACGATCTTCCCGCCCTTGAACTTGGCCGAAGTCTTGCCGTGGTTCTTTTTCTTCATATCCATCTGATTTGATCCTTTGATTGTTGGCTACCGGCCGCGTGGCCGATAGACGGAGAGGCCATCGAAGCTGTTTTTCACATCGGGGGCCAGACCACGGCGGGGTCGCCCGCCATCGGCCCGCTGGAGGGTCTCATAGCCATCCCTGGCCAGATCCCCGTCCTTGGGCGGATTTCCGTCCTGCGAGCCGGTGTTGCGCCCTATAGCCTGAAGGTCGTCGTTTTCTGTGCCCATTTTTTCGGCTCCTTGAAACTTCTGCTGGGTAGACCTGGCAGCAAGTCATGCCGCCAGATCAGTTATTATCAATAGGTGTGCGGATCGGGCGCGTTCCAATCGATCGCGATGAACACGGAACCAATGCCGGTTGGTGTGCCACCTGTGGGAGCGGTGAAGGTCACTTCCACTTGCGTATCGGCCGGGATGAACCGAAGGAAGTATTCGGCCGCCGCTGCCGAAATAGAGTCGGTATCAGCAGTGTCGGCGCAGTCCATCTGCGCGTAGGCGTTGGGGTCGGCCGCCGTTCCGACCTGGATGTTTGCCGCTGTCGTCACGGAATTGAAGGTTTCCGTTGCGTTCAGGCTGATTTCGCGCAAAACGCCGGTAGCCCCAGCCGGCCCCTGGATGGATTGAACCTCGGTAGCGGCGCCGAAGTCATGCTGGAATGTGTAAGTCATTCCCAGTGGTTTGTCGTACATGGTCTTTCCTGTCGAATTTGCTTTCCCTTCCTCATCCCCCCGGCCGAAGCCGGAGAGATCAGATGAAAGTCGGCGCCTTAAGCATCGCTATCCCATTTACAAATTCTGGCATTGGCGATGTCGCTGTGAACGATCGAGAAGCCACCGAGATAGTACCAAGCGATGCCATGGCTGCGGCCATAGTCGCCCGGAAGCTTGCCCCGAATTTCTTCCGGGATGCAGATCGCCTCGGTAACTGTGTCGCCACCGAAGAAATATGCCCAGGAAGATTTGGCGTTGTCCCAAGCGTCCGCCGTGCCGGTCAACGCATTGAAGGTGGTGCTGTCTCCGGCACCGCCCTTCGGGATGAACGTCTGTTCGACGAAACGGATGCTCTCGTAACGACCGACCTCGCCGTACATGATCAGTTGGAATCCTTCCGGCGTATTCTGATGGATGGATTCGAGATCGTTCTTGAAGGTCCGGTAGGTCGACGGGTGCGAGATTGCATAGTAATCGTCGGTCGAACCATAAGGCGGAATGTTCCGTTCCTTCATGTCGTCCGAGATCAACTTGACATGACTTTTGTCCATTGCCGCGTTGTTGGTTGTGGCAACGGAAGCTATTGTCTCGTAGAACACGCACGTCGCCGCGGCCGATCCGACAACCCGGTACGGAGTTACGTCGAACTGTTTGTAGGTCTCGTAGTCAAACGACTTTCGGGCGTCATGCTTCAAGACCTGATCGATGATTTCCACCACGTCCTGTTTGCTCAAGGATGTCAGCACGCCGGTGTAGGGCACCGAGTTGCCAAATTCCTCAACCGTCAGGCTGTGCTGGGTGATGGTGAAATCCGATTCCGGCATCGGAGCGGTTTCGTCGAGTTTGTGTCCCTGCGTGCCAATATTTGACACGACGTTCCAGTAGAAATTGTCCCCAGAGTTAAGACCTTTCTGCGCGCCGTCTTTCGCGTCGGCGAACTGCCTAAACTTCGTAAGTGGTTGAACCGTAATACGAAGTACGTTTGAAAGCTCGTCTGAGTACAGATATCCACCCGAAGCTGGGACCGACCAAAGCTGGCCTGCCATAGCGGGTATTCCCTTTTATCGGCGCCCCGCTGCTTGCTGTCCTGCCGGGAATTGCCCGCGTGCCCTCTTCATCTCTGCGATGACTTGTGAGGGAGTTTTTGCCACCGGTTGCTGTTGGGGTGGTGCGGGCGGTGCCTGGCGCTGGGCGGGGCTTTGCTGTGCGTTCCTGGCCCTCTCGCGGCGCGGAGGCGGCGCGGGCTGGCCTGAAACTGTCGGTTGAAGCACTTCGCCGGTCGGCGCCTGCTGACCCGAAATCTTCGCCATCCAATCGCGCGTACGATTGCCGGCCTCTACATAAAGCTGTTCCGGGTTTCTCAGGTCTTCGAACCTTCCCGAGGTCCGCATCGCGCGATGGGCATTCGCCGCTTGGGCCGGATTGGCCTTTGCAAATGCAATCATCTCGGGATCGGCTCCACAAGTTTCAAAGTCTTCGATCATTGCATCGACGGCATTTCGGCTCGCCAGTTGATACAACTGAGGATCGGCAACAATGTCGGGATAGGTTTCTTCGAACGTCTTCAGTGCTGCTTCGGACTGTGTGCGATCACGCACAACATGCGCTGCCTGCTCGACGAGGGCGGCGGGATCGACGGGGGCATTGTCCTGGCGGCCGATTTTACCGGCTACCTGCACCACGAGATCCTTGAGGGCTTCGGCACCCTCATTCGTTTCGCCTAGCTGAATCTTTTCCGTGATCGCCGCGAAATCGATGTCGTCGAGCCCTGGCTCGCTTGTCGTTTCCGTAGGCAATTCGGCTTCAGCCTCATTGACAGGGGGTGCGGAGGTAGGCGAAAGGGACGCCGCCGCCACACCTTGGGCATTTCTCAGGAGTTCGGTCGCCTCGGAGAGGCGTTGATCCGCGGCCTGGCCGACTTGATAGTTCCTGATCAATTCACTCTGGCTGACCTGTGTCTCCACACCGCCAACTTTCACCGTGACCAGATCACCATCATCGACGCCAGGTTCCTGAGCCGGGATTGATGGGGCGGCATCCGGCGCTGGGGCCGGGGCTTCCGGCGCCGGCGGGATGGTCTCGCCCATGAAATTTTTACTGTCGTCGCCAAACTCGCCCATATAGAGCCGTTGCGACGTGAGATCCTGGGATGGGTCGGGGGCCTCGTCACCGACAGGTCCAAAGCCAACACCCTCGACCATATCCTTCATACGGTTCGCGGCCTGCCGGTTGGTAATCTCCAACCTTTTGGACACGCTCGGCGGCAATTCCGGCGCCGGAGGGATGACTTCTTTGGTTTGTTGGGGGGGCGGCTCGCCGCCGGCAGCGCTGTTTAACTGATCGGCAGCGGCCTGCAATTGCTCGCGGGAAACTTCGCCACCACCGTCCGTGATTTCTTCGACGTGATCCTGGGGAAGGCCGTCACCCTTCACCTTCGGATTGAACTGGTCGGAAACCATACATCTCTCCCAAGCTTAAACCGTCCGTGGTGCCATCCACGCCGTTGGGAGGTGTTCCGTCCTGTATCTCTTTCAGTGCATCCTCTACGTCGGTTGCAGCGTCATTGCCAATTGCTATAGCTTCGTGAAGCCATTCGACTAATTCCCTATACCGAATTGCGCGGCTTTGCAATGCCCTTGCCCGCTCGACGCCCGTGGTGGAATTCATATCGCACTCGACCAATTCCATGACTGCGACGGCGGATTCCTCGGCCGCCCGCTGCAATATCATCCGCAGCGCGGTACCTTTGATCGATATTTCGTGGGCAACATTCATTCCCAGCGACCATGCTTGGTAAGCCAGCCGGGTATGTTCCATGTCGTGGTCGGCGTCTTCCCTGAACTGTTTGTTCAAGTACGGATTGTCACGATAGCCGGAGAGCGCATCTGTGGTCATACGAGAGGTTTACGGTTCTGGTTGTTGTGTTGCAGTTGCGATGCGGCATGTGCTTGTTGCGCTTGCATGTCCTGGCCCCGCCGCGCCGTTCCTACGCCCATCACGCCCTTCGCGTAGTCAAGTACCTGGGACTGAGTGCTGGTGTCAGCCTTCATCTGCTCCCGACCGAGCTGCATGATTTCCTCAAGTAGAGCGGTGGCGGATTTGATCTCTTGAAGGACTACTGCGTTGTCGCGGTCTGCCTGACCATCGGCAAGCTTCTGCTCCATCTGCTTGATCTGCTCGGCAGCCATTTTCATCTGCTGCTGCATCGCCATCATTTTTGGATCGATCTTTTCGGGATCGTAGAACCGCTTGCCGTCCTTGTAGCCGAGGACACCAAACACTTCCTCAATCACCGCCTCGTCGTTGGCCATCGATGCGACCTTCTCGGGGCCTAGCATCACGGCCAGCACTTCGGCGCCCATCCTGAGCTTCTGGAGCCGTTGCATGGGATCAGAGGCGCCCATGCCGGCATCGACGCGCAACTGTGCGTTCTGCATCAACAGGCCGTCCAGATTGGTCATGCCTTCGATGTACTGGTCCCACAGCCCAGCCTTGGCGCCGGCGATCGACAGGATTTCCTCATCGGTCTCATAATAAGCGATCAGGTTGGCTGTTTGACGCAAGGCAGGTTCCATCCAGGTTTCTGTGAATACCCGAATGTCAAACTCGCCAATGGTGTTGGCCGATGCGCTCAATAAGTTCAGGCCGCCGACGGTTTCATTCATCTGCCGGTTGGTCTGCACCGATCCGCCGGAGAAGGTTCCGGCCAAATCATCGATGTCGACGTTGATCCGATCCATCTCGGCATAGGCACTGCCCGACACGTCGGGCGGACGGTCCCATTCAACATCTTTTATATCATTGAGCATAATCACGCTGTCTGGCGATCGGTTCTGGACCTGGGAGATATCGACCTGCTTCCCTCTGCGGATCTTGGTGACCGGCGACATGTTCTGTTTCACGTTGTCCAGGCGCAGGTTGACGATATCGTTGGCTTCCTGCTGGAGGGGCTGCCAGGATTCGACGTGCGACTGCGGATCGACCTTGTGCGCCTCGACCTGGCCGTAGCCGATGATGATCGGCCGGCGGCCCTTCTGTTCCGGGTAGACATCGCGGACCGGCACAGGATCGGTCAGATAGGCGACAGTCCCTACCGACCAGAAGTGCATGTCCCGACCGCGGTGCCGGATGAAGTTCTCATGCACCCATATCGTCATGTGGTCTTCGATCGTCGTGTAATTGTTGTCGTGACGATCGAGTTCCTTGCCATCCCTGGCCCGGCGCACCGACGAGTTCTCTTGGTTGGTCAGCGATGATTTCAGAACGGAGTCGTCGACCAGTTGCCATTCCTGCCCCAACGGATTGTTGGCATCCATCCGCTTTTTAACGTCTCCCACACTCATGGGGTATTTAAGGATCACATAGGACGAGTTTTGCGCTTGATCAATCCAATCGGCGGCCGGGTCTCGCAGCACCATCTCTACTGGGAACAGCCTCACGTTCGGTTTCGAAACCGTCTTGCGGGTGGTTGGTTCCCGTTCGGTGAATTCTTCTCCAGTGTCCGGGTCGTTGTAGACAACTTCCTCGTGACCAACGATTTCCTCTTCGTAGAGCCATTCCTGCTTGGTGCAGCAGATACCAGTGATCTTTGCGTCCTGGTGCGCGCCGATCACGGTGAGAAACCAGGGAATGCCGTATTCGGTGTTTGCCCGGTCGAGACGGAGATTTAGCAATTCGTGTTGGAGCTTGGCGCCACGCAGTTGCATCTGGTTGCCGTCGTTCTCGGCGGTCATTTGAACGACATCGTGCGTTGCAAAGAATGCCGCGCCGGCCTGTGCATCCGCCTTTCTGACCACCGATCTGGTTTTTGGGCGATAGAGCGATGAGCGACCGCGGTATCGCTTCGAATTGTACTTCGAGGCTTCGGAGTGCTTGGACTGAAACGCCCTATATGAGCGGGTCCATCGAGAGCGCAGGCTTGCCGAGATGAATGATTCCGATGTCTGGGCAGCCTGTCTGGCCGTGTTCAGCCAGTCGATATCACCATCCGACCCGAGTTCTGGAGTAGTGATAGACTTCGGTTGAGGCTTGTCACTGCCGCCCTCGGCTTCTCGGTTTGACCTAGTATCCCAGTTGAAGCCTGGATTCGCTGCATTCACCATGTCACAGACTCACCTTCAATGGGTTCATCGTCGGGGTAGGCCCGAGTTTTTTCATCGTGTCCTGGTATGATTGCGGATCAAACCGAGCCCGCGGTTGCTTGTAAATCTCAAGGAATTCGCCGGCGGCCCGCATGACGCGACGGCGAAGGTCGTTCGGGCTTGCCACATTCTTGATGTGGATCACATAGCTGAAGCTTGTGAATGCCGGCATCTTGATCTCGATGATCCCCTGGCGGTGCGACACGCGCACGCCCCAAAGGTGATCCTGATAGAGATCGCCCAGGATGACCCCGATTTGGTTGGTCATGGCGAGATCATCACCCTTCCCCTTGTCTCCGTCCTCGGCAAAGGTCAGGCTTTGCTCCCAGGAGATTGTTTGCCTGACCTCTTCCTGGCTGGCCTCTGTCAGAAACCTGGGCGCAGCGGCCGCAAACTCAGGAACCAGGGACCGCTGGATCAGCTTGTTGTTCGGCATTTTGTTGCTCCATGGCTGCTTTTTGTTGGGCGAGCCGCGCCTGCGCGTGTTGCTGCTGATCCCGGTTTTCCATTCCGACGACCAGGGCGGATGCTTGGCGTTGCAATCCGGTGTGCAGGAGGCAATCCGTTCCGTAATTCCCGTTGGTGCGAGAGCCCTTGAAGGTTCGACCGTCAGCGGAGATGCACAGAAACGAGATTGCGATGACGGTGCCGCTTTTGACCTGCTCGTGGAGCATAGCAATAGCCCGCAGCAATTCCTCGGTGCTGTCATTCGTCCTCGTGGGATCGGTGGCGCCGTTCATTCCTTCGGAAGGTTGTTTATTCATGGTGTGGGATCCTTTTCGGTTTCTGTGCCCGTGATTTTTGCCAATGCTGCCTCTGCAGCGAGTGCTTTCTTTCGGGCCGCCCGATCAGCGTCCATCATTGCCTGCAATTTGTTGATGGCCGACTGGAGATTATCACCACCTGTGCTGTTGGAAAACACTTTCAGTCCAGCCGTTTTGATACCGATATCCACCAACGGTAGGATGGCTTTGATTTCGTTTTCGTTGAGCATTTTAAGCCTTTAACCCCAAACTAGAGCGGGTGTTTTGATCGTTGCGAAATCCGTATTGTAGACCCGGCCCCAAGTCAAATCGCGCCCGGCAGGAAGATTGATGTTATCGATGTCGCCTTTTGTCGCCACGGAACCGATCGTCAAATCATCCACCGCCTTACCGGTTGCCAAATCTCCCATGAGTCGAATGTTGTAATACACGCCCGGCAGATATCCTTGCTTCGGGTCGTGGTACGAGACTGCGATGTAAATTGGTTCGCTCGCCATAAACCGCCCAGTATGTGTTGCATAATCGTATAGATGTTCTCCGTCCGGGCCGAGGAATTCTAAGCCCAACTCTGTTAGAAGCTTGTCAAAGTTTGCCTCCGACTTAACGTGCGCGCCTATGTCTACAATTGGTGTCATGATGTTAGTGTGTTCAGTGCAGTTTGATTGTTGTAAGTTGGAAGGCAAATAATATGTCTTATAAACCCAGTCGCTTTGTTGGAATTGTTGACTTGCCTACCTATCTTATGTGACGCATAACTGGACATGTCTGGCATATCTACACCGGTTGTATCTTCTGTTCCGTTAGTAGCACCATTCAGACTCAAGACACTGCTGTCTTGTTTAATGGAATATCCAACAGTCTCCCATTGATCTGCAACGATGGAATCATTTGTGCCATAATGTAGGTTGTCTGTTGTCTTCCTGGCCCACTGTAAGGGTCTATCTCCCCCTGACGAGAGTCTATGAACAATGAAATTAGAACCGTCCGCTTGTACCTCTTGAAAAGTTTTCTCTCCTTTAGTCGCATCCTGCATATAAAGTTCATTTACAATAGTTAATTCTGCCGCATCAAACGTTACTGTCGGCATTACAAGATTAACGGAGGTAATAGAAGCCGAAGAACTTGTTGTTAACACTGGCGGCCCAGGGTGTGTAAAAGAATCAAGCTGGGACTTAGAAAAATCTACTTCAATAACATCACCACTTGTCGCGATTTTAACACCAACCACGGGGTTGGTAAGCGCCGCAACGTTAATGTAGTATAGTGCCCACGAACCGGTAATGGTTTTTTCTGTTTCTGACCCACCTCCATCACCATCAGCGGTGATATAGATGCTACCTGTTCCCGTAACCCGCCTCATCCACACACTAAATGTCGTGTCTTGAGAAGCGTGAGTTATCGTTTGAAGTATTGTTGCATTGGCCGCATCGGCTGTTAGAGTTGTAGCCGTATTGGCAGATCCATCAATGCCAGTTGCATCAAGGGCAGTCGACATATTAGAAGCAGGCCACGACCCCGCCTGTGTCCAATCTCGACAATACAGACAATCGTTAACAATATTATCCCAAAACCAGTAACCACCATTCGTGCCACCAAAATAGCACTCATCGAACCCTGATGCCGCTGCGTAATTTCCTGCCGAATTCTCGTAATAAAACCCCGAGCCCCACCCACTTACCTCATTTTCAATGTCATCATAGACCGCATTTGCCTCTGTAACTGTGTCTCGGACTAGGATTTTGCCATTTTCAAAATCGAGTATCCAACCATCGGTGACACTGCCGAGTTTATCGCCTGTTGGTGTACCGGCGCCGAGAAGGCCGCCACTCACATAATCAAAATATGGCGCTATGAACATTATTGCAGAGCCTTGACTGTGAGGGACGAGAAGCCGTTAATTTTGACGATCTGCATCAGAAAATCATCCCCACCGGTAATCGTCAATGCATCGCCATCGACAACGGTAAAACCAGATGTCGTAATCGTCCCGGCAGTTGTAGCGTGGTTGGTGTACTGGATGATGATCGTGCAGTTATTGGTCGGGGGCGCCAGGGTGTGCGCGCCGTCATTCGTCGCATACTGCATATTGCCATTAGCTTCGTCAGGCGTATACGTACCGGCGCCTGACTGCGACCCGGCATTGTAGGGCGTCTGCGCGTAGCCCACTGTGACGACATCAGCCAGGTCGGCCTTCAGGGTATCGGCGTCGTACGCCTGCACATCGCTCCCAATGGCCACCCCGAGGCTTGTCCTGGCCGTTGCTCCGGTCTCATAGGCGAACACACCAGCCGCCGTTGCCACAATAAATTCACCATCGGCGGTCGGTGCACCAAGGGTGTCCAGATCCTCCAAAATACCATTGACAGCGAAAGAGCGATTGGTCGATATATCGCCCCCGCCCGTAAGCCCCGTGCCAGCAGTCAGCGTCACAGCCGTGTGATCGATGTGCTCGTTGGCGACGAAATCGGACATACCATCATGGTATGCGCCGCCCGCGTATACCAATTCCCGATCAGTGTCGCCATCATCAGTAAACCAGAGTTGATTGGGTGTTGCCGTCTTGACCCAGATTTGGCCTTTCCCAGCAACAAACGCTTCGGCCGCTGCCTGCTCGGTCAGGAACAGCACACCCATGTTGTTCAGGTCTTCGCCCTGGCCGTCAAACAGCGTAATCCTGAGATTGGCGACCGAAATCTTGAACCCGTTCGGATCGGAGATGTCCATGCCTCCGAGCCAGTCATCCTCGGCCAGTGCGGTTTCCGTTGTCGCAATTTCGATGATCTCTTCGAGCATATTTGCGGCTGGGATCTTTCGGTTTCCCGTGTTGCTCGAATCGTAGAACGGGAACGTATCGCCGGTTCCGAGGTTGTTGACGTTTGTCAGACCAGCGATGTCGAACGCAAGCGATGTCCCGTCCGCTCTGTAGTAAACAGAACAGCGCCAAGTGCCTGCTCCATATTCTGTGAAAATAGCGTGGTCACCGGCTGCTGTGGTGATGTTGGCGCCGGTCGGCAGGATCAAATTAGTTGCGTGATGCGTGAGAGTTAATGCATCATCGAATTGCAGAAGGACGGTCGTGCCAATTGCGAGTGTTGCAATCGACGTGATTGTCATGATGCCCGTAATGTCGAAATAGTTACCGTCTGCCCCGAGTGTGAGGGCGGCTCCTGATGCGACATCGGCACCTTGGGACCATCGGACTTGCTGTCCAAATGTATCAAGCACACCGCCGAGTTGAGGCGTGGTGTCCTCAACCAGATTGTTCATACCGGAGGCACTGGGCAGATCATCCCAATCCGCCTGCTCAAGCGCCCCGCCCGAAACAATTAGAAACTTGTCGCCACTGGCAAACGCGGCGGCAGCGCTCTGCCCGGTCACCATTTCGGCCTTGATTTCAGAAGACCCAATGTTGGTGATAACATTGCCCGCGCCGTCGGCGTCGAGTGTTTTCCCGGTCAGCGCCTGGGTGTCGGTTGTGCCGACTATTGCCCCAGAGGGTGGTGTAGGTCCGTCGACGAGATCCCCATCAGCATTCCACACAGCGAGATCGGCCGCCGTTCCTGCCGTGCCGGTGATCAATGTTACGTCGAGACCTGACCGGCTAGTGCTTTTGATGGCGCTGTATGGAATATCCTGGAACGTGTTGAGATCGCCATCCATCGTCTTGTTGGTGAAGATCTCGGTGCCAGCCAATGATGCGATCTGAAAGTCGGTGCCGGCATCGTCGGTGAACCAAAGTTCGTTGGGTGTGGCCGTCTTGACCCACACTTGTCCGTCGCCCGCAACAAAGGAATTTGCTGCGGCCTGCTCTGTCATGGACAGCGTGCCGAGCCCAGTAATATCGAACCCCTTGCCGTCCAAATGCGCGCCCAGTTCCGGCGTCACATCTTCGACGATATTGTTGATGGCGCCGGCGCCTGGCAGATCGTCGTAGTCCGCTTGCTCAAGCGAACCGCTGGACGCAATCATGAACTTGTCGCCAGACGCAAATGCTCCAGCGATAGACAGCCCGGTGACAATATCCACCTTGATTTCGCTCGATCCGATATTGGTGATCGAGTTGCCAGTACCGTCGGCGTCAAGCGTCGTGTTGAGAAGCGTTTTGGCGGCGGCGGCGTAGAGAGCCAGAATGTCGGAATGAAGATTAGTGACCGTCTCGCCGCCCGCATTGGGATCGGTATCCGAGACATCAATACCGAGGGATCTGTCCGTAAGAACGGGAGTTACGTCGGTATAGGTGCTGATTTCAGCCATTTAGCTGCTCCCCAGAAGTGCATCCCCGTTGTGGTCAAGCAGGATGTCCCCGTTGTGATCAAGCAGATAGTTCGTGCCGTAGACGCTACGGTTTTTAGATACACCGCGGAATATTCGCCCGTTGGAAAACTCATATTCGACCGGAAAGGTCGCTTCGCGCTGGTGCTTGTGATCGGCCCGCTGAACCATTTGTCCGAACGTCATCTTTCGTGACATTGGTCTGGTTCCCTCAGTTCAATAAATGTGGACCTGGATAGACATCATCGTACAGATAAATTGATGTCCACTGCTCGTCGTCTGGCCACTGCACCATGAAATAAGCAACCTCGTCAGGGTCAATTGTCTGGGCGCCACCACAATCGAACATGCCATTGATCCTCACAACCGTGTCGTTGGCCATAAAAATACGGCCTCGGATCATGTCAATTGCGACGATTTCTCTGTTCAGCGGCGCTTCGTCCATGGATAGCAGCTCCTGTGGCGGCGACCATAGCCCAACCATCACGGAATCGCTAGGGCCTCGTCAATCGGTGATTTCTCTGGAAAAGTCGCGAGCAAAATTTGCACATCGTCGGTCAATGACCTAAGGTCTGTCCGTTCCGGGGCGCCCAGGTAGGTTCGTGACCTTCTTCATTACCGTCATCCCGCAAGCCACTTGATCTCCCCTTCAAACCAAGGAAAAACCCGTGTTGAGGGACAGAGCGCGCAAAGTCGGGGTGGTTCTCGGGTTCGGCAGGTTCCCGAGGAAGCACCTCCACGCCTATGACCGACCGCAGCCATTCCTCTTCCCCCGCGGCCGGTAAGGGAACGACCGGCCGCGGGGTCACCTGAACTCCAAGGAGAAAATCATGCGGGCAATTCGATAGCCGTAATACAACGCCTCGATGTCGATGTTCATCGCAAAACACCACTGCGCCCTGCTTCCTTGTACATAAACTCAACTTCCGCCCAACCAAACCCGCCACGCCCAGACAATTCTTTAGGCGTCAGTCCAGGATACCCAGGATACAGTTGACTGTAAGTCTCATTGTAAATCTTCTCAGCAAGGGACCATGGGATATTTGGGCCACGTTGCATGGGAGACATTCTTTCATCGGTCATGATCAAGTATCCTCGTAAATCGGCGTCTCGATCGCCTGGGCTTCGTGCAACGCCGGCGGGTTCCAATCCATGTCGAAGATTCGTGAAGCCGCATCGGCGATGTCGTCGTGCGAGCCGAACGGGAAAAACCGCAGTTCCTCCAGCGTCACCCTGGTCAGATCATAGAGGTTGTTGTTCTCATCCCGACGGATGATGGGCCGCACGATGCGCCATTCCTGTTGCTGCGACCGCATCAGACGCATGGCGCTCGTCTCGCCCATCTGAGCCCGGTAGTCAATCTCAAGCGTTTCCTCGTTCACTTCCCAGAAGGCGTGCAACCGCTTCCTGGTCTCTGAATAATCGGCGTGCCAGACCAAGCCGGGGAAATAGAACTGGCTGAGCCTCAGATAGGGCTCCAGCCGCTCCACACGGTCCACCTTGGAGTGTTCGCCCTCTCTGGGCCAGTTCAGTTCCTCGATCGCGAAAGACAGGTTGTCGCGCTTCTTCATCTGCTCTTCGAAATATTGCAGGTCGGCCTGCAGGGCATATTGCTCGTACCCTACCTCGACGTTCTGGATGCCCGGCATGTGGAACCATTTCTTGTAGAGATCGTGCAGGCGGTTCCACCGCTCGGTCAGCTTCATACGGTGCCGATAACCGTCGAGCAGGTAGAAATTCGAGTTCGAATCGATGCCGATGACCGCGATCGCCGTCCGATCCGATTTGCGATAGTTTTTGCCGCCCGACGGATCGCCCATGATGTAGACGTTCAGGATCGACGGCCTGACCGTGTACGGACGGAAGGTTCGAGCGTCGAACGATGCCTCGCTGCCGGCGGCCGGGTTCATCAGGTGCTGAGCCGCAACGACTTTCTTCTGCGTCCGCTTGACCTTCGCCCAGGCTGCCTTGGTCAGGAATACCGGATCGCCGGTCAGCTTACCATTGTGTGTCGTTGGGTAGATTCTCAGTTTCACGTCGCCGCGGTTGATGATATTTTGGTATGGGTCTCCGTGGAGGTATCGAGTGCCGGTGTATTGCTTCCTGGTCGTGATACCGACGCCCAAGTTGTCGCTCAATTCCTCGTGCATTATGACCTTCTCGATCATCTCCGAATTTGTGACTGAGCGCTGCGTCACCACGTCGTCGTATTCCAGTTTTTCGAAATGCGGGCCGGCCGGCAGACCCTCGACCAGCCCATTTGCCTCGACAGTCGCCTCTTTCTTGGTGTTGCCCGGCGATCGCCTCACAACGATGCCTTGATCCAAAGACCACTTGGGCGCCTGTTTCCTTGGGTTCTGCCACAGACAATCGGTATAGATTTGTTTGAGCAGTTCGTTCCGCTCAAGAGTTTCTTTGATCTGCCCGAGAAATTTTCTTGCGTTCGGCCTGGTCACCGAGAATATGCACTGGGTCATATCTGGATCGATCAGGATGTCTTGGATCGTGCCGCCGTAGGTGATGATCGTCGATTTGTAGTGATAGCGCCCCCACAGATCGAGATAGCCATCTGGATCCGCCTCGACTTCACGACATCGATCGAACAGCCACGGGTGAAGCATGTCCTTGCGCTGGAGGATGGCCGTCAGCAGGAAGTATCGATCGTTGCACCCTATGAATGCCAGATCGTTCAGACCCAGCGTCAGCGCCTCCACACAGGCCGAGACGTGATCGTAGAACTCGAGCGTCT
>Ga0255047_10001062_pt1 | contig 20851 bp, 25 predicted proteins | sample JV7_2_1_MG_FD_183640 | JGI IMG/M metagenome (GOLD analysis project Ga0255047, IMG submission 183640) | Seawater microbial communities from Jervis Inlet, British Columbia, Canada - JV7_2_1 | ecosystem: Environmental > Aquatic > Marine > Inlet | place: Canada: British Columbia | collected 2016-10-06 | reverse complement strand
CATTCTTCCTCTTTAGGTTTGTTTGGCCCGACTGGTTCCCAAAAAGGTACTTCAAACTTTAGCCCCAATTCAGGCAGGTCAAATTCGACCGTTTCAGGAAAGTGGCAACCCATTCCTCCTTCTCTGAGTCCACTGATGGCGTTTGCTATCTGAACGAACGTATCTAAGATAATGTTTTCAAGTTTAGTTTCTTTATTCATAGGCTTTCCTCGGGGGGTTCGGCTAAAAACTCATTTATAAAATCTTTTTGCAAACTATAAAACAGTTCATAACAAGGCAGACATAAATGTTTATTTCCTTCTGCTTGATCAAAGCAAAACCCTGTAGGGTGAATTCCTCCAGAAACTACCTTTTTGCATTTGTCACATTCATATTGAAGTCGTTCTTTTGAAGAGTTAGTTAAGGTCATTCATCCTCTTAACAGGTATTTCGAACTTATACCAACATCCACATTGGCAACTGATATAGATAATGGTGTAGTCTTCCAGTTGATTATCCTTCAGGCTTATGACCTCGATTGTATTCTGGCATAGATCGCACTGTAGCTCATGTTTTTGTTTGGAGGGGCTTAAGATGTCTTCTTCTAGCATTCTTCCTCCTTAACGCTGATCCATCCCTCGAAACCTCCAAAGTACTGTACTATTTGGTACATGTAATCATAAGCTTTGTCGTGCATTAGTCTCCCTCTGGTAGTTCTGGCAAATCCATCCAGTGACTAACCCTTAAGACATCATCGCATAAGATACAGGCCCAGATATAAGGAGGATCGAGAGTAGGATGTGAGATAACATAATCAATATTCATTCGATTATCATCGTTCACCGTTAGCACTTCTTCTCCTTCTTCGGGTAATCGATCAGAGCATTTGATCCATTTCATGTTCGGAAACCTCTCATTTCACTTCGTTGCATTGTTCCTCTGGTGGTAACAATATCCAATAAGCCTCACCCCAATCGCATTGGGACAGGTTCTTTTCGTGGATCACTTGTGCTTCAAAATAGCCACTATCTTCTCTGTAGATCAACACGACTTCGGTGTTCTTAGGGGGAACGTGATCTTTAAGGTTAGTCCATTTCAAGGAGGATTTTGCATTTTTTGTGTCTTCCATAATTTTTATATTTCCATGGGGGGGAGAGATATCACTAGAAGTACAAATCCAGTTCATTTTGCGTCTCCTTTTTCCTCGTTTACGATACACAAACTCTCTAGTGTATCGTCTGGGATACTCAACAGGTTTTCTACATTTGGCATAGGAGCCCAAAAGATGATGGAAGAGATTATTTTAGCTCTGTAATGTGTCCATCCTTTTTCTTTGGAGTAATATGCAGAAAAACAATCGAGTCCATCAGTAACGAGCAATTCTTTGCTGTGAGCCCAAGGCATCTGCTCTTTGCAGTCTATCCAGTGGATGATGGTTGTGGGTGATACTTTCATTCATCCTCTGGTGGTTCGGCTGACCCAAGCAAATCTTCATTTACTCCTGATATAGATTTGAACTTTTCGATCCAATCATTGTAGCTTTCTAAGGGATGGTCACATGGTTCTTCACACTCGCACCATCGAAACATTTTTTTATCAGGGTCATAAGGAAAAGGCTCCGGAGTTATTTTTTCTATTTCTTCTTCGCACATTGTCTTTCCCTCATCTATCTTTCCATTTTCTAAATTCATCATAGCCCCAACAGCCCATGAAGGCCCCAAGGAAACAGCCTGCTACATTCGCACACCACAGAACCAAGCCCATTATTTCTTCCTTTGTTACAACAACAATATCTTTACTCTCTTTTCTGCTCAATGACAGACATTTCTTGATATTATTTTCTTAACAAATCATATTGAAATTTCTTTAACCACTTCTTAAACATTGTTGCTGCTCAGGTTAAGGATCGAGCAAGCAATGCCACACAACGTGAGGTAGACAATGGCACGTCGTTATCACCAATCAAAAGCCGACAGAATGGACGAATCCCTTGGAGAAAGACGAGGAAAAGAGTCCAGCAAGTCTCAATCCTATAAGTCCAGGAGGGATGAATCTATGGGTATGAAAGGAAAAGAAAAAGAAGACCATCCTTCTAAAAGCATGGGTCACGGAGAATTCGCTAACATGCCTAGAGGAGAAATCTTCAAAGAGTATCCGAAAGAGAAATATGGATATGGAGGAATGGACGATACCATTCGTGGGATCGATGAAGTAGATACCGAGTCCTACCGTAAGACCGAAGGTCATCGTTCAAAACAGAAGTAGGTGAAGTAAATGAATTCGCAAGCATTTAGAGCTACATCGATTCAGTTCCTATCGGATGCTATTGATACTTTTGTGGCTGGTGTGACTACCGTCCATGCAGTCTCTATTGTTCCCGAAGGAGCAGGGTTTGCAGCGATAGTGGTTTATACCCCGTAGGAAGCTATGCCCTTCAAAAGCAAAGCTCAAATGCGATGGATGTATTCTCAGAAACCAGAAATGGCTAAAGAGTGGGCTTCAGTAACTCCGAGTGCCGAAGCCCTTCCTGAAAGGAAGAAGAATGGCAAACGCAAGAAAGCTAAGAAAAGTAAAAAAGCATCTCCGCGAAGACGTAAAAATGTTTCGCGACGAAGCAAAAGAAGACAAAAAGCTCATTAAGGAGTTAGGTCGTGGCAGAAAGAAAAAGAAAGCGTGCTGTCCGTCGTGTGAAAAAGGACACAAGTGCGAAGGCGCGAAAGACACGAAGAAAAGATCCAAAAGGTCGCACGGAAGTAGCAAAGGGCGTATCGTTAAAGCGAGGAAAAGCCGAAAAGCTGTCAAAAAAACCAGGAAGTAGTTCAGTTGGAGAATACAAAGAAGTCTCTAAGGGAAAATTCTGCGGAGCTTCTGGTGGAGCTTCTAAATATTCATATCCCGTTAATTCCAAAAAGCGATGCCATGCTGCTTTGGCATATGCTCGAAATGCGCCGAATCCTTCAGGCATCCGTTCCTGCGTTAAATCCAAGTGCAAAGGGGCTTTCAAAAAGCCAATCAAAGCCAAAAGAGGTAGCAAATGACAGTAATTCCCCCAACCGATCCTTTAGCCTATCAGGGTAAAGACCCAGTCAAAAAAGATTACATCTTCCGTAGAGCACCTACACCTGCTGACTTCTCCGCATATGAGATTGGAGACTCATGGATAGACATCCTTACAGGCTCTTTCTATGTCCTTACGTCCAAGACTGGCGGAATTGCTGGCTGGGCAATCGGAGGCATGACAGGCGCAACAGGCGTTCTAACGATCAATGGCTTACTTCCTGATGGAGTAGGAGAGTTTGGCATTACTGCTGGATTGAATATCACAGTGACACCAGGTGTAAACGCTATCGCTATCGCTACAGACGTAGCAGTACCAAGTTCATTTACTTCCGATGCAGGCGTAGCCGTTCCCGTAGCAAACAATCTCGATATTCTTGGAGCTGCAGGCATAACAACAGCAGGAGCTGGCGATACCATTACGATTTCTGGAGGAGGGTTTAGTTCTTCTTTCCCAACAGATGCAGGTACAGCGACCCCAGCAGCAGGCATTGTGAATGTTCTTGGAGGAACAGGTATAGGCACAGTTGGGGCTGGTAATACGATCACGGTCAATGTTGACGGAACAGTAGCTACTAATTACGAAGGTGACTTCGGAGGTCCTGCAGTACCTTCTGGGAACAGTCTCTTCCTTGTAGGACAAAGCACATCAGACTTCACTCCTTCAGGTATCTGTACCAGCATCGGTGCGACCACTGAAGAGATGTACTTCGAGAACAGACGTTTCCCATCGGCTTTCATTGTTGATGCAAATACAACAACAGGAAATCGCGGTGAATATTCAACTCTAACGACAGCAGCAGCAGCTATGAGTGCTGGCGATACCATGTACGTGCGCCCAGGCAGCTACAGCGAGAACTGGACACCAGCGATTAATACCACTGTTGTAGGTCTTACTTCTATTGGACAAAATCAACGAGTTACCTTTGCTGGAACAACGAATGCTCCCGTAGGTGCAGGTGTAACCTGTTTACAAAACATCAACCTCAGCACTGGTGGTGGTGTAGCCTGCGAAGCCCAAGGCGGAGCAGGATCAACTTTGATCTTCATCGACTGTAACTTCTCACATACTAATCATTGCATTCGTTTTGTTTCGGGAAACATTGTATGTAACCGATGCGACTTTGCCTCTTCAGCAGCAGAAACTATTGTCTCCGAATCAACAGGTGGTGGTGAAGGAACATTTGAAGACTGCAATATCAATGGAGCTGGTGGATTTGCAACAGTTCAACAATCGATCGCATCCACTCTAACCTTTACCAATAGCGTCATTTCTGGTGGAGATGAATCCTTCCAAGCCACAGCAGCAGCAACAGCAAACTTTATCGATTGTCGTCTTTCTCCTGGAATGAATCTAGAGTTAGTAACCGTCAATATGGATCATTGTAAGATCGATGCTCTAGGTGCAACAACTGGGATGGGAATGGAAGCGGGAACTACGTTTAACGGTTCCTTTACTGAGATTACTGCTCCAGGTGAGCAAGCCTTTGAGATAAATGGCGCATCTACAGTCACTCTTTACAATATGATGATCGATTCTGGATCGGGTGGTAATTGGATAGACATCGCTGCAGGTTCTTCCTTGGAATACGGGAATATCACTCTTCTCGACGATACTACCATTGGAACAGGTGGAACGATCACTCCAGTCGATGTGCAGCCCTATGCAACCACAACAACTGTTGGAACAGCATCCTTCGATACAGCCGACTTCACAGTATCAACAGCAGGAGCCGTATCGCTCAACTCCTCACCCGTAGTCTGGAGAGAGGAAACGGGGACTTCTGCTACTTTTGTAGCTAATGAGGGTATCATCGCCAACAACGCAGCTTTAGTAACACTCACTTTACCTGCCACATGTGCAGTTGGAGAAGTCTTAGAAGTTTGCGGAAAAGGTGCTGGAGGTTGGAGAATTGCTCAGGTAGCGGGACAAACGATCCACTTTAATTCAAGCGATACAACAACTGGAGCTGGAGGGTCATTAGATTCTACAATCCAATATAACGCAGTGAAGTTGCTCTGTACTATTGCAAACACTGACTACACGGTGCTTACATCATTGGGTGTTATAACAGTCGTTTAAGGAGAATATATGCCAAGTCAAAATGCCACAGACAATAATGCCGTAGAGCAGCTTACAACAGCCCAGATCAATGCGCTGACCCCTGAAGAAGGTAAAGCCATTTATGATACGGACATCAATGCCTTCAAGACCTACGATCCCAACAATCCAAATGTAGACTTTCAGGCTCAGCAATACGAGCAGCATGGCAATAACAACGACGGCGTAGTCAAAGTCAATGGATACTTCGCTACTCAGATCACCTGTACCTTCACGAACGGAACCAATCTGGTCAATGCGGTAGGTCATCCAGTGGTTGCTGGTGATAAAGTGGCTTTCAAAGCGACAACAGGAACTCTTCCCGCTGAAATCACAGCCGATTACGAATACTTTGTCATCAACAACAACGTGAATGACTTCCAGATATCTTTAACGATGGGTGGTCCTGTCTTTGGGTTTAGTGATAACGGAACTCCTACTACTGTCTTCTACGATTTGAGTGCAGCTTCTGCTGATCTCTCTTTGGTTCTTGTAGCAGACGAAAGAAAATACCTTAGCTACCCTCCCACTTCTAAGCTTGAAATCTCTTCTGCTACCTCATGGCCTCCTAACAACACTCAAACTGATCCCGATTTCTATAATCTCACGCAGCCAGGAACAGAGACCGGAGATACAGCAGTAGGGACCAACACAATCACCAACATGTCAGGAACAGGAAGTCTCGAAGAAGGCATGCTTGTTGAAGGAACGGGTATACCAGCCAATACTACAATCCGATCGGTAGACAGCGGAGTTCAGATCACCATCACAGAAGATGCAACAGCTTCGAATGCAGGTGTAACGTTTACCTTCTATGACAACAAAATCTTAGAGAATGATGTAGAGTTCCAATCCACTCCATTTAGGATCAGATGCACTTATACCAAAGCTTCTTCAGCGCAGGACGAGATTATCTCATGTTGTCTTACTAACCCCATCTCTGGGTTTGTCTTGGAATCAGTAAATGTGATCCAAAGGCAATCCACATCAGGAACGCTTTCGTTTCAAATGACTTCTATCGCAGATAGTAACTCAATAGGAGAAGGCTATACCTTTTCGTTCATTTGTACCGATGCGCTTACAGATTTAACAATTGTTGATGTAACAAGATTTTCAGCAGCAAGAGCAAGGATGTAATATGTCAGTAATTCCTCCAGATAATCCTCTTTCCTACGTTGGAAAAGAACCAGTAGCAAGAGACTACATTCGAAGAACAGACCCTACCCCTCAAGATTTCTCGTCTTTTGACATAGGGGATACATGGATCAACATCGCCTCTGGAAATGCGTTCAAGCTTGTTTCCAAAGCTTCTGGTGTAGCCACATGGTCAGAGATCACCCCCGCAGGAGCAGCAGGTGTTATTACAATCAATACGATTGCTCCAGATGGCGCAGGAGACTTTACCCTAACTGCAGGCGCAGGAATCACTGTTACCCCTGGAGTGAATCAAGTAACCATCGCAGCAACCGCTTCAGCCGTCACTCTTCAAGGTGATGTAGGTGGTATGCAAACGGATGCAGCAGGAAACTTCCGACTTCTTGGAACGAACACTACTGGCTCTGGAATCACGATTAATTCAGGCGCAGCATCACCAATCGTTGAATGGGCAATGGCCTCTCCTTATTCTCAAGCAGACTTCTCATTTCAATCTGCAGCAGGAGGCTCCCTTTACACCCACAGAACAGCAGCCTTCTTTAACGTTGCAGGCTCAGCAGCTCGTAACTTCATTGAGGTAGGCGGAGCAGCATCCGATGATCCCTATACAGAATATGCAGTAGGTGGAGCTAATAACTATGCCACGGGTATCGATAACTCTGATCTCGACGCGTATAAGCTTACAACCAACACTGGGCCTACTGATCCTTCTTCTGGAACAGAACTCTGGAAGATGACGCAGACTGGCGCAAGGACCATGGCTCAGCAGCCTTCTTTCATCGCTTCTCTTTCCGCGAATGCGCTCAACGTAACTGGAGATGGAAGTGTCTATACTCTTGTTGCTGATAATGAACTTGCTGATCGTGGATCTGATTACGACAACGCGACTGGGATATTCACCGCACCCGTAACTGGACTCTACTTTTTCACGGTAACGTTTGAATGTTCTCAAGTAGCCGTTACTCATACAGGATGTACCATCAGGCTGCAGACGACTCCTCGAAGATGGCTAAGTAACACGCACAATCCAGGAGCTATTATTGATGGTTCAGGACTTACTATCTCCAATTCTTGGATGATCCCTCTTTCAGCAACTGATACAGTGACAGTGGAGCTAGATATTACAGGAGGAGCTTTAGTTGTTGATGTACAAGGCGACATAGGTGGACCGACAACAACGCAAACCTATTTTGCAGGACACCTAATCGCATAGGAGAATTATGCCAGTACCAGCCGATTTCCCATTAGCCTATGAGGGAGTAAGACCAGCCTCGTTTTCTAATTTCGTAGCTGGTAAAAGGCGCGATAGCTATATCTCAGCGTTAAAGCCTCCACTTACCACCCCCTATGTAGTAGCTGCAGATGGCAGCGCACCTTTTGAAACCATCCAGGCTGCGGTCAACCAAGCAGTAGAAGATGGCGCAACTCCTCAAAATGCTAAAGATATCGTCATTCGTCCAGGAACATATAACGAGGATGTTGATCTGGGATTAGGTTGTAATCTGCATGGCGGAAACGGCTTTGCTGATTTAACATCCGTTATCATTACAGGCACAGTCACGTTCAATAAAGCCTCTCCACCTGGAACGTTCTTTGCTGCATCGATTTCCAATATAGCTATTATCACGGATAATATTATCGCTCTTAATATTGGTAACCCTGCGGATCGGGGGATATTAATTATAGCTTGTTTAATCGTTAGTAATCATGTAGCTGGAGTTGGAGTAGGAATGGAAACGTCTGCATCAGCGGAGATAAATTTTAATTTCAGCAATGTCAATGCAAATAGAGGAATGGTGCTAAAAGATATGGCTCAGGTAGGAATACAAATAGGTAGTTTTGACGGAACAGTTTCAGCAATTGAACTTAACGATTCATCACGTATCGAAGCTAAGTTTCTCGACATCGAAGGAGCAGGGATTATTCTTGAAGACACCTCTTCAATGATTTTGGAGTATAGCACGGTAGGCTCTGCTCTTTTATCTTCTATCGATGTAGTCGACGTGGGAACCACTGCTGATTTATCATTCAATACCTTTCAGTCCAATGCTGCTTCTACTAACTGGGCAACAGGCTTAGGAACAATAAATTCAGGAACGAACAACTCTATACGTGGAACAGCAACAAATATAGCGGTGGGAACTTACAATTCCTTCCCATTGGCTTAAGGAAAATATGACATACGACAAGAAATACCACGAAGGGGAATACAAGACTGTTGGACAAGCAGCGGTTGCTCTGGATCAAGGACTACACCAAGATGTCGGGGAAACGATGGAAGGTATGTCCCAAGGCTATGATAAAGAGATGCGTGATGTCCTGGAAAAGAACAAGAACCTAAATGAGTATTACGTCGTTGTCCTCAGAAAGAAAGAACCTCTCAATCCAAACCTTCCCATGTCCAACGTCATGAGACAATGGTTTGTAGCTCCTCGAATCTCTCGTCCCTCAGCATCAACTCTCAAGAAAGACTATCCTCTGCACGATCACGATGTATGGAAAGTCAAAGACGGAGAGCCTCTACATCAATGGACTCTTCCTGGTCCAGATGCATGGGGACATATCATGAATCATAAGACAGACCATGACAAAGACTTAGTCAAGTGGATGGTCGATTATGAAAAAGGTCTTTTAAAATAACTCCTCCTTACTTATAAAATGTTTAATATCTAATTATTCATGCGTCGACGGCAATCGGTCGTGGCTGAACAGACTTTCGCCAAGTCAACTGGAGGTACTTTGTCTGATGCGGAAAATACGGGTGTAACTGAGGCTGTCACCGAGCCAGAAACATCAGCAATCGAACCTCGTGAGGATGCGCATACTGAAGCTGTAGCAAGCCCTTCTGCAGAGGAGCAAGCTAGAAACTTCAAGGAATTGCGAGGAATCACTAAGGAACTACATGAACGAAATCGGGCGTTAGAGGCTGAGGTTGCTCATATGAGAGCACCTGCACCAGAGCCAGAGTCTGATGAGTTTGATAGTTTGGCAGATGATGACATCGTTACCAAAAAGCAGGTTCTCGAACGTGAGAAAAGGCTAGAGGCTCGTTTGTCTAAGTTCCAGGCTTCAACCGCAGAAGACCGACTCCAATCTACGTGCAAAGATTTCAAAGAAGTAGTCTCCCCAGAAAACATAGAGTATTTGAAAAACAGATACCCAGATTTGGCTAAAAGCTTAGCGAGTAACTCGGATACATATTCTCAAGGGAAAGCTGCTTATGACTTAATTGTCTCCCTTGGAATCAACAACAAGGATGCAGCCGTGAACAAACAGAAGATGCAAGAGAACTCGCAAAAGCCACGCTTGGCAGCTACTGCGTCGAAAGCAGGACCATTGGATTCAGCTCATATATTTGAGTCAGGACAAAGGCCCGACCTTTCTAAGAACCTCAGAGCGCAGCTCTGGGCGGAAACGCAAGCAGCAGCTAAGAATCAATAGCCAGCTAGGTATCCTAAGCTGGAGATATAAATGTCGATTACCACTTCTACGGTACTCCCAGCACCAGTGCAACAGTCGTTTTCCTATAAACTTCTGTCTGTGCCAGTGCCTTATATGATCCATAAGATTCCAGCGTATTTAAAGCATATGCCTAGGAATGGCGGTACTACTCTTAGAATGAGACGGTACAACCCTCTTCCTACTGCTCCAGTTCCACTCGGAAATTCTGGTATTACACCTCCTCCAGTTGAGCTTACAGCAGTCAACATAGATGCTACGATGGACTTTTACGGTAGCTCGTTGAGTATCAACGACTTAGTTGGCCGTAATAGTTTAGCAGCTTAAGCAATATATACTGCTAAACGAGCAGGTAGCAAAGATTGCCTGCTTTAAATCTGCTCTGATTGACTTGGAAGCCCTAACGTAAAGACGAGGGTGACAGGGCGCAAGCAACGAAAGTGTGCAGCGTGACAGACTGAGGCGAGTGGACACTGAAAAGTGAAGCGACAGTCGGGACTTATAGGAGACTATAAGAGGAGGGAATAACAAGACCTCCCGCCAGTAATGGTCACAAAAGTAACAGAACGAACTTTGCAAAACCAAGATCCGGTTTCGGGCCGGATTAAAACCGAAGGTAATTACTTGGGACGCCTAAAGGCTGCAGCTTAAAAGCCACAGCCCATGGTAACCAGAGGCAAGGGTTAAAACTTTAAGGATTATTTAAATGATTCATTTTCTCTTTACAAGATTTTCTAAAGTCCAATATTTCCTTGGTTATTGTTGGGCTTTTGTTTGGAGAAAAAGAAGTTCTGAATTTCAGCATAAGCTTAGCTTGTTCTTTTTTACAGATGAGAAAAGGAAGAACAAGATTACAAATGGAAGTACAAAGATGGCCCGTCAATATCCATTCATATTTGGTTTTCCATTTAGGATGAAGACGGCTTTTTCTAGAATATACCAAACCTCCAAAGACATTTTGAAGATGGATAACGAGAGGTTCAAAAGTGTTTACTACACTAATTCTAGAAATGAACTTTCTTTTAGTGGGGCCTGCAACTCCAATATAAAAAGTTCCTTCTCCATCAATAATTCCTGCGAGATAAGCAAGTTGAGGTTTAGTCCACATATTAATCCCTTTGGTATTAGTCTCAGACTAATATACATGAATAAAGTTTTAATGGCTAGCCGCAGAGACTAAACCCTTTGGCCTCAACTTGAGGAAGTGATAGTCCGAACCCTATAGAAATATAGGGAGGGAGGAATAACAAGACTCCCCGCCTAGAGATAGGTCACAAAAGTAACAGAATGCTTGAATGAAGCTGTTCAGCGTCTAGGGGTTTCTCTTCGACAGACTGAAGATGAGATCACACGCAACATGCTTCAATCGACTGCAAGCTTTATTAACTGCGTTGGCGGGGCTAACGGTGATAACCCAACCGAGATCACTCGTGCGGATATCGATGTCATTGTTCGTACTCTTCGTGGGAATAACGCCTACAGTTTCATGACTGGAGTTGAAGGTGAGGACAAGTTCGGGACCGCTCCTGTTCGTGATGCTTATCTTGCTCTCGGTAATACTGATTTGATTGGACAACTTGATGCGGTCGCTGGATTTATCCAGAAGTGGCAGTATCCTAACCAGGACTCCACCTTGGAACCTGAGTGGGGCACAGTCGCTAACGTTCGTTATCTGTTGTCTTCTATCGGATCACTTACCGCTAATGCCTCAGCCCTTGGAGCAGATGTGTACAACATTTTCCATTGTGCCCGAGAAGGATACTGCTCGATTGAGCAAGATGGTTACAGTGCTAGTTTCCTTTACCGACCACCTATCTATGATGGTCCACTAGCTCTAAACGCTTCAGTAGGTTGGAAAATGGCTGAAGTACCTCGAATCACAAATGACGCGTGGATTATCAATCTACGTTGCACATTAGCGTAAGGAGGTACAATTATGTCAGCACCACTACAAGTTATTGCACGAGGAGACTTTGTTTCTGATGGAGTAGGAGAGATCATTAATCTTCCTTCCTCTACTGAAAGATTTGAGATTCTCGATGTAACCAACATTTCTAAAAACCCACTAGTAGCTGCCGACTTCATTAGAGGTTATTGGCAACTAGGAATGCCTGCAGGCTTCGGAATTTCTGAAGATGTATCAGCAGCACCACCTATCTTAGATACAAGTGGTCTTGCCGTTGGCGGGTTAACATTAACCAACACTTCTCTTCAAGCACCTGGTGCCCCTGTAGCATCCACATCTATTACAGCAGCTAACCCTGCGGTCGTAGCCACGGGTACTACAGCACCATTGGTAGCGGGAGATGTTGTAAGGTTGATCAACCAGACTGGTATGCAGCAAGTAAGTGGAATGGAATTCACGATTGATACGATTGTAGCAGGCGTAAGCTTCAACCTATCTTTCTTGAATACTGTCGCTTTTGCAGCACCAGCAGCAGCAGGGATTTACAGACGGATCGTTAATCCACCTCAGTATTCACCTCGTCAATTCACCATCACAAATATCAGCCTAGCAGCCCAAGCTCTCGTGACGCTTTCTGTAACGCATGATATTCAAATTGGTGAAGAGTTGGCCTTCGTTCTTCCCGATGCCTTTGGCATGGTTGAAATGAATGGTCTCCGAGGTCGTGTTGTAGCCATAGGAGCAGCCGATGCTTCTGGTTACGTCAACACCATTACTTTGGATATCGATTCTTCTGCATTCACTGCCTTTGCCTTTCCAACTACTGCTCTCTTCCAAGCAACAGCCCCACAGGTTGTACGTTTCGGAAGTTTGGCAGCAGGTGTTGTGGCTGCTACTGACAACGTTAGCGCTCTCCAAATCGAATTGGGAGCGGGTTTCGTAGGCGCAGCAGCAGATGAAATGCAATGGATTGCAATGTCTGGAATCAGCCTGTAAACGAATTGGGGGTCTTCGGACCCCCTCAATAAAGGAGTTTTATGACTACATATGCAAAGCCCATCACCATGAAGGCTGCACCTAGGGCCTACACAGAAGATCAGAAGAAGAAACACAGAACTGATCTAAAGAAACATTATGAAGAAGAGAAGAAACTCATCCGAGGGAAGTTCCTATGCTTTGAGCCTCGTGGGGGATCGGTCTCTTTTGTTTATCGCAAATACGAGTGGGAGAATCCTGTTCAGTACAATCTTCGTGATGGAGAAGAGTACGAGATCCCACTTGGTGTTGCTCGCCACTTAAACGGCATTGATATTACCGCAAAAGAACTGAAAGGTGACCTTGGAACCTGTGGATACACAGTCCACCAGCACCAACAGGACAATGTGGGGAATGTATCAGTGCAAGCTGGGAAGAGAATCAGACGCTATGCCTTTCAGTCTCTTACTGGAGAGCATATTGGATGAGTGTCATCATTCCACCAGAATTAGACTTAGCAGACTTTGTCCCTAAGCGCAGAGCTATATCAAACGTGACCAAGGCTAAAGAAGCAATCGTCACTACCGTTGAGGATCATGGGTATGATAACGTTACGTTTGTCCGTCTCCATGTTCTCCCACCTAATCCTATGGTCCTAGACACGGTTAAAGCTCAGATTCTGGAAATCATTGATACAAAGAACTTCCGAACAGATGTCGACACTTCTACCCAGTATGATTATGCAGACCCGACTTTCCCCCCTCCCTTTACCGCTTCTCATGTCGTGCCCATTACGGGCACGGTGAAAAACATTGCTGGCCCATTAGTATAGGTAAAATATGGCCGTATCTGCTCCTCAATCAACTCTAGTCCAAATCCAGGATAAGGTCCGAAAGATCACGGGCAGACCTGATGTCACACAGCTTTCACTCATTGATCTGAATCAATACATTCAGACTTTCTACGTTTACGATTTCCCTGAACATTTAAGGCTCTTTAACCTAAAAGAAACTTATACATTCAACACTCAAGCAAACATTGATTCTTATGGATTCGATAGAAATGCTTATATTAGTGTTCAGCCTCCGCTGTTTGTCGATGGTTACCAGAGCTTTTGGTCACAAAGCCGAGAGCAGTTCTACAGGCTCTGGCCAAAGATAGAGTTCCGCAATATTGCAGGCGTAGGAACTGGCCTAGGGGGTCCGTATACCCTTCAGGTTCCAACAACGCCTATTCTCCGAGCCCAAGTAAGATATAACGGAACCTTTGACAGTTCGATCCTTGTCTGTGCAGAAGATGCCAATGGGAACACTGTTTCCATGATCGACAACGGAACAGGCAATCTTGTTGAATCTCGTTATGCTACTGAACCTCCCGTTGCTCCAGAGCCTTCTCTCAAAGGTTTTGTAGATTATGTCACAGGGCAATTCACATTCGTCTTCTTCTCGGTAAATAACGTTCCCGTTCTGATTCCAGCGGGTAATCCAATAACAGTCTCGACGGTTCCTTACACTCCTGGAAGACCTACATCAGTGCTTTTCTTTGACGATCAGTTCGTAGTAAGACCTGTTCCCGATTCCTGCTACAAGATTTCAATAGAAGCATGGAAGAATCCTTTGGAGTTCTTAGCCAACAGCGACAATCCAGAACTCAACGAATGGTGGCAATTCATTGCTCTAGGGGCATCCTTAAAAGTATTTGAAGACCAAGCGGAGATAGAAGAATATGCGAAGTTTCTTCCGATTTTTGAAAAGTACAAGCTCCTCATCCAAAGGAGAACCATCGTCCAGCAAACGAACCAAAGAACCTCTACCATCTACGAGGATCAGACGCTTTCTTCATTGTATCAAAACTTTCATAACAGGTTCTAAGCCATGACTTTTAATCCATTAATCCCGCAGGGGCCTGATCTCATTTCTCTTTCACAAGGTCAGCTTCTTACTAACAACACTGCCTTAGAAAGTTGGTCTGAAGAAGACCACATCTCTTTAACGGATGCAGGGGCGAGAAAGGGAAGACATAACGAAGCGCGTTTTCAGAAAAGAGAAGATGGCGGAGGGATGCCCGAAAACATCACCACCCAGTCTGATGAAGTCGGGATATGGAGTAAGGAAGATACCGATGCTGTTTTAAAGCTTTTCTTCAGAAGACAAAGTGACGGGACAATTAATGCTCTTACAGACATTCAGATTCAATCTGCAGCAAACGCGGGAACGATGGGAGGAACAACACAATATATCGACACTCCCTGGAAAATAAGAGTATTGTGGCTTACAGGAAGTATTGCATCAGGAGGAGGAGGAAGTACATGGATCATGCCTGCTGGAACGGGAGGAATTCTTACGCTTTCTGGTCTTGCCAGTGATGCTTCTACGGCTGTTACTGGAGCCAATATAGCTGGGGGTCCAGCTCCTCAAACTGTAATCTTCTATGCTCAAAATCCTATAGGAGCACGTGTTTTTGCACTGGCAACGGTATAACAATGACGACAACTCCTTTTCTTATTTCTGATTTCAAGCAAGGTCTGGAAAGAGACCTTCAGCCATGGCTTTTGCCTAGAGATGCATTCCCTAATTTGATAAATGCTTATCTATTCCGTGGAGTAATCCGAAAGAAAGGAGGATCCACTCTTATTAGCCCCGACGTAGACACTCCGACTGCAGCCACCGACATCAACAAGTCTCGGATAAAGGATAATACAGCAATGGCCAATGTTCTTGATGGTCCTATCCTTGGACTTATGCAGCGAGAACTCACGGCCATCAATCAAGAGCAGCTCTTAGGGTGGGGGAGCGATTCGCTGCCAACGACTACTGCTTATGTGAATGTTTTTAATAACACCACAGAATCATTTGTACCTAATATGGCTTCCCCAAGCTGGACAGCAACTTCAGAGACTTTTTTTTGGGGAAGAAATTACTTCCAATCTTTATGGGTTACAACCAACAACAGCGTTGACCCCATTCGGTATACATTCGACCCTTCTGCACTCGGACCTGTTCCTCCTCCTTGGCATAATTTTACCCCCATAATCAATTTAGCAGGAAACGTTCTTGACAGAGCACTCTTAATCCTTCCTTACAAAAACAGGCTTCTTGTTCTCAACACAACAGAAAATGGGGTGCGGTTCAGGCAAAGAGCCAGATGGTCACAAAACGGAACCCCTTATATTGATTCTACCATGGCTAATCGGCCTCCCAATACAGGCTTCGATGTAACCGCTTGGAGACATGACATCATAGGCAAGGGAGGGTTCATCGATGCTCCCACGCAAGAACAGATCATATCGGCAGACTTCTACAAAGATACCCTGATCGTCTTCTTTGAACGCTCTACATGGCAACTACGATATACTGGGAACGAACTTCTTCCTTTCATTTGGGATCGAGTAAACTCTGAAAGAGGAGCAGAATCTACATGGTCTTCTGTCCGTTTAGAAGAAGGCTTGGCAGCCATCGGATACAATGGAGTTATGGTTTCTAATGGAGTAAATACCGAACGTGTTGACTGGAAGATACCCGATGAAGTTTTCAGGTTTGGTAATCAGCAAAACATCGTAAAGATTCGCGGGATAAGGGATTTCTGGGGTGAAAATATTTACTGGAACTTTGTTTCTATTGGCGCACAAAACGACGCTTTAACAGAGTTGCCCAACTACCCCGACAGTCTTTTGTATTACAATTACAAAGAACAAACATGGGCATTGTTCGTTAATTCTTACACCGTCTTTTCTCATTATTCAACATTTGATGATAGAGCATGGAATGACTTTGTAACGAAAGGAAAAGATGAGTGGGAGCATACGGAAGGGCCTTGGAATGATCCCCAGAATATAAAGGGGTTTCCTAAAGTTATCGCGGGAACCCAACAGGGATTTGTCCATTTTCTTTATACAACAGGACCTAACAATTCTGTTCCTGGAGAGGCTATTTCACTCTTAGGGTCAGCAGTAGCAGGAACCGTCGCTTCTATTAGTCATAATCTTAAAGTTAATTCCTTCTTTCAGGTCTTTTATTCGGACAATGCAGCGGTGAATGGAAACATTTACAAAGTGAATTCAAGAAGTCGTGATGCTTTTGGAGCTGAAGATTCAGCAGGCGCAGCCATCCCAGACTTTAATGATGGTTATATGCGAGTAGTAGAGAACTTCAACATCACCACCAAAAGATTGAATCCTGTAGTCGAGAAGGGAAAGATGGGACGAATGGTTTACATGGATGTCTATGTAGAAAACCCTCAAGACGAACTTCTAAACCTGGATCGGTTCAACGCCAAACTCTTCATTGATAATAATTCTTCAGAATTTGTCCAAACCATTCAGATAGAAGCTACTACAGTGGATGAAAAGGTTTGGAAGAGAGTCTTTTTCAATTCTACGGGCAACTTCTTTACTGTTGAATTCGGATTTAATGAAGCCCAAATGTTTAACCCTCAAGTCAGCGTTAAGGATGTTCAAATACACGCGCTCATGTTCCACATGAGAGAAGCTGGAGGAAGGCTGACTAAATGACGTTTACATTTCAACCAGAAGATACCCTCACCGATTACCTTTCAGTCAACGTTGTGTGGCCTGAGCCTGAAGATACAGAAGCTTTCAATAACAGCATCCAACAAATCTATCGTCGCATAGCAGACGGCGTTAATTGCAGAGAGATAGCTAACTATGTAGCAGTCACCCCCTCGGGAGGAACAACCACAACAGTAGAAGCGGTAACAGGACAATTCTGGTTTGGATCAGGCTCAGAAACCCAATCGCTAGTCCCAAGGCAAACATTTCGCAAGGTCGTTGATTTTGGTGCATTACCGAATACAGCCACCAAATCTGTAGCCCATGGTGTTACCTTTGATGCGGACTCAACTATGACAAAACTTTATGCGGTGGGGACTGACCCAACAGGCCCAACATTCATCTCTATCCCCTTTGCGGACACTGCTGCAATTGCTAGTAATATTTCTTTGACAGCAGACGGAACGAATGTCAATATCACCACAGGAAGCAATAGAATAAATTTCACTCGGACCATTGTAGTGATCGAGTATTTAAAGAACTTATGAGGAGCTTATGTCATCATCATTTTGGATGGGCGAACCTTCCCGAACAGAGACCTTCGGAACTCAAACTCCAGGGCAAAGCCAGTATCTGGAGCAAATCATGGGCATGTTGAATCAGCTTGGTCCTGATGTGTCTCGTTATTTCCAAGACCTATTCTCAGACGATCCAGAAGCCTTAGAGCGTATGTTTGCTCCTGCTCGTAGAGAGTTTGAAGAGAGGACCGTCCCAGGTATAGCCGAACGCTTCACGGGGATGGGGGCTGGGGCGCAATCCTCCTCCGCTTTCCAGCAAGCTCTTGGATCAGCAGGCGCAGGACTCTCGGAGAATCTGGCAGCAATGAGAGAACAGCTTCGAGGTCAAGGTATCTCAGCCCTCCAAGGATTTGGACAAACAGGATTAGGAACTAAAGCCTTTGAAACAGCATTCATCCCAAGACAACCTGGTTTCCTAGAATCCCTAGCAGGTCCAGTTTCTCAAGCAGCCTTATCCATGGCGGGAGCCTATGCAGGTCAACCTCAACTTGGGGCGATGATGCAAGGAGGACAGGGCAAGCTGCCTGAAGGTTATATGTCTAATCCAGCTTTCGGTAGGAGCTTTGCGGGGTAACGAATGATTCAAGTATTAGATCCAGGTAAGTCTCTTGGTCAGTCCCTTGGGGAATCTGTTGGGAAAGGGGTTACTTCTTTTTCTGATCAGCTCATCAAAGGATGGGAAAAACAAGAGAAGATGCAAAAGGACATGTTCGACCTGAAGAACAAACTCCTTAAAGAAAGGTCTGCTCTTCAAGAGAAGGTCAATCCTACTAATATTAAATCTTGGTTGGGAGAAGCTGCTAATGAGGTCTCCGTAGAGGGATACGGACAAATCCGAGACACCGCTCTATCTCTTCTTAATGAAAATCCTTCTCTTGGTCTCAACGATGCCCTTCGATATGGCGTTGAGCAGTATATGGGGGGGCCAGAAGCCTCGCCAACAGCTCGTTCTATCTGGGAAGGGGTTGATAAAGAAAAGACCCCCAAAGAACTTTCCAAAGAACAAGGGGGAATGGTCTCTAAAGGGATCAAGCTTTTAGCAGACAGAATCAAAGAAGCTGGACCTGGAATAGCCGAAGAAAGAAGAGCTGCCACAAAAAGTTTCCCTGAAGCAATGGGCAGAACGAAAAGTGATATAGCGTCATTACTGGATCGATCAAAAGAAGTTACAGCCCATACCCGTAAAGAAAGACAACGTGCTTATGAGAGACAAAAGGAAAAGGGATTTACTGGTCTTGCAAAAGAACAGGGCAGATTAGTTGCCGAACCATTGAAAGGAGCTGCGGAAGGAGCAACTTTTGATATCGCCAAGCTTCCTGTTGGCAAATATGAAGACGCAGACGAGCAACAATTAGCAAACCTCCTTCACAAATTCGGAAGAGGAGCAGGAACATTCCTCCCTTATCTTGGAGCTTTTAAGGCTGTTGGTTTAGGGGCGAAGGCTCTTACTGGACTTACAGGACTTAACGGTATCCGTGCAGGCATTCTTTATAATGGAATTCGTTCTGGTGGTCTTGGCATGGCAGGATCAACCTTCGAGTCTCTGGCAGCTATTGGACGGGGAGAAGAAGACGCAACCGCTTCTCAAAAGAGAAGAGGAGCCATCGGAATGATGGCATGGGACGCAGGGATAAGAACCCTTGGCTTTGCTAAAAAGTTCAACGATGCAGTCAATTTCATCTCCAAAGGTACTGGCAAATCTAAAGGGACAGCAGCCCGTTTCATGTATGACCAAGCCAAGAAAAATGGTTTTGGATTCAAGGGGTTCCAAAAGCCTGTAAAGCCCAATCAGCGCGTAACGTTAGAAGAGCTTACTTTCACACCAAAAGATGCTGAAGCAACCCAAAAGGCCATCACAGAAGCCGTTGCAGAGGCCGAAGCCAATCCCCAAGCCCTTGCTGGAAGATTAACCAAAGAATATCCAGGGCAACCTGCGGGAAGGGTAGAAAAGGTTAAGGCCAAGCGCCCAATGCTTCGTCCAAAGGAAGCGGTAAAGGCTAGGGAAAAACAAATGGAGCTTTACCCGAAGCTAGAGAAAGAGATATCCGAAATACAGACTAAAAAGGATGCCGAGATATCTAAGCTGGAAGCGAAGATGACTCCTGAAAACAAGGAGAAATGGTCTAGTATTGTGAAGCCTTCTATGGACAAACTCAAAGGCGAATATGAGAGAGGAAATGCTCAAGTTATAGCGGTAGAAAATGCTATTGCCAAGGCCCCAGAGTCCCAAAAAGGTAGACTAAATACCCTTCTGAAAATGGCCGAGAGAAGTGTTTCTGGAATGGAAGATGAGATGCAGAAGTATTTCACTATGATGAAATATGGACAGAAAGCCTCCAGCGGAAAAGAGATGCAGCAAGCTGCAGCCAAGAAGATAGAAAAGTGGAAGGACGATATTCAAGCGGGGAAAGAGATAAAGCTTAAAGACAAAGATTATAATCCCGACCGAATCAAGATGGCTAAGCAACATCTTGCTTTATCCAAACAGAAGAAGATTCCCAATCTTCTCAAGAAATACGACGCTCTCTTCAAGCCTCATAAAGAGTATGGAGATATTTATCGTAGAGAGCTTTCCAAAATTGATGACGAGCTTAAGAAGCTGGCGGATGAAAAGTCACTTAGAGCCGTGGAAAAAGCCAGAGAACTGCGGAAGCTAAAAGATGTTCTCAAGAAAGTGATCCAACATGCTGATGCGGATATGGTGATCCATAATTTCAACATGAACATGCGATCCATAGAGGCTCAAAAGAATCTCAGAAAGAGGATGAAAGGGCTAAAGCCCGTGGAAGCAGGTCCTAAAGTTGAAGCCGTAAAAGCCACACGGTTTACCAAACAAGGAATCAACGACTTCAATAAGAAGGCTGAAGACTTTGTCAAAGATCCAACGAAAGAGAAGGCCGAAGAACTCCTGAAGGAACAGCAAGAAAAAGCGAAAGGCCATAAGAAAGAGGAAGAGTGGTCCTGGGAAGACGTTCAGGAAGAAGCCAAGAAGGAAAAGTCAAAGGAACAAAGGCAGAAAGAGAAACAGAAAGAGCAAGCTAAGTCCAAAGAACAGAAAGCAAAAGAAGAGGCCAAGACTACTGCAGGACAAGCAGAAGATGTGGAAGAGGCTGCTAAGGACTGGAAACAAAAAG
>Ga0255047_10001060_pt1 | contig 20920 bp, 23 predicted proteins | sample JV7_2_1_MG_FD_183640 | JGI IMG/M metagenome (GOLD analysis project Ga0255047, IMG submission 183640) | Seawater microbial communities from Jervis Inlet, British Columbia, Canada - JV7_2_1 | ecosystem: Environmental > Aquatic > Marine > Inlet | place: Canada: British Columbia | collected 2016-10-06 | reverse complement strand
TAAGCTGCAGCCGTCTCTCGGTCACCTTGGCTCACAGCATGACGATGACCAGCGTCGGCGTTTTTCCTCGCGTATTCCATCTGGACGAGATCCAATGCCGCCTCCTTCCCAAGCTTAGCCTCGAAAGCCTTATGCTTCGCGCCAGCAGTTAAGCGTGCAAGGCGCAAGTCCATCTCGCCAGTAACGACCCGCTGCTCAAGAGCCTTCTTGTGGAGAAGAAACTCCTCCTCTCTCATGGAAAGATTACGAGCGGCCTCATCCAATTCAGCCTCGCTGGCTTTGATCTGTTGCTCGATTTGAGATTCCTTCGCCGCCGCCTCTCGTTCGGCAACGTCAATCTGACGCCCTTGGAGCCCGAGCCCCTGCTCCTCAAGGTCAAGCTTGCGGCTTTGCAGGCCACGGGCAGCCGCTTTGTCCAGACCTTCAGCGGCCCCACCCGCGAGCCCCCCCAGGAATCCACCGATATCGAAACCCATAGCAAACTCCTACTTTACGATATTGCCAAACCCTGAACCGCCGAGGAACGCGGACCCAAGCGAGCCGATGCCCTGCCCGAGTTGCGCTGCGCCTGATGGGATGCCTGCGATCGACGCCAGCAACTGACCTTGCCCGAGTGCTGTCTGAGCAATGTCCTTGTCGAAGGAGAACTGTTGATTTTGGAGACCCTGGGCGATCGCCATCGCCCGCGCCTGGTCCTCAACGCGAGACTTCGCGGCCTCAACCATGATCTGGTTAAGACCCTGGGCTGCAGCCTGGGCAGTCCCAGTGGCAAGCTCTGCCCCACCAGCGGCTGCTGCCCCGCCTCGAGTCTGACCAATCTTGTGCATCAGTTCACCGAACTGGCCCTTGGCTACATTCCCAAGATTCGCCATGAACATCTGGGACTCGCGCTCCGGGTCGCGTGTAAACGGGTCACCCTGGATTCCCAGGGCCATGGCGAGATTGTTCTTGTACAGGTCGGAGTCAAGGAATGCCGCCTTCGCGCCCTCCATGGTGGATGTCGCCTTTTCCCCCGCCTTGCGCGTGCCCTTCTTGTCAGAACTGTCGCTCATCAGATTCTCCGTTCGTAAAGAGCCGCCACGGGCTCAAAGCCCCGGCGCTCAAGCTGAGCTGCCCACTCCCTGTTCTCGACAGAAACGAGAGCCTGGACAGCCTCACATTCAACCCCGTGGATTACACGGCTCGCGGACCTCCACAGCATCCCAGCAACACCCCGCTCCCTTGCCTCAGGCTTGACGTACAGGCCACAAGCGGTCGCGCCGACTTGTCCCCCGTGATCCTTCACAAGCTCTGGAGAGACCGCGAGGTAGCCCAAGAGTTCATCCCCATCCGTCGCCACCAGTAGCATGAAGCTGGGGTCCGAAATCCATCCAGCAGCACGAGCGACTAACTCCAGACCCCCAAGGTCCCTCACCTCTCCTCCATCAGAGCGGATGAGATCGGACATGAGTACCAGTAGTTGCTGAAAGTCACGAGGTGCTACTGAGCGGATTCGAATCATCGTGCCATATCCTACCAGTTTCTTTGAGGCTACTTCCGCCGGGATTTAGCGCCGATCCCTGTCCTTTTGGTGAGACTTCTGCCTTTGTTCTTGAAGTATTCAGCGGCCAACGATCTATTCGACTTCTTCGTGGCCTTCTTCGCGGCAGGCTTCTTCGCGGCCTTCTTCGCGGCAGGCTTCTTCGTGGCCTTCTTCGCGGCAGAAGCCTTTTTCATCGTGGCCTCTTCCAATGGGTTCCTCTTGAGCCCCCTGCCTTTGTTCTTGAAGTATTCAGCGGCCAACGCTCTATTCGACTTCTTCGTGGCCTTCTTCGCAGCAGGCTTCTTCGCGGCCTTCTTCGTGGCCTTCTTTTGGGTCGGGGCCACCGTGGAGGTCTTCGGCTTCTTGGCGACCCTCCGCTTCGGTTTCGTGACCGATGGGTCTTTTACCCCACTCGCCCTTAGAGCCTCTTTTCGTTGTTCAGCAGAAACGAACCCCTTCCTAAGACCTGACGCGGTTGTCGGGTCATAAGGCGAGGTCGCCCGCTTTTTCGCCCTTGGGTTCTTCGCCGCAGCCGATGGTGGAGTGGCTCTGCCCGTGACCTTAGGCTTGGCAGCTACTCTCCTCTTTCCGACAATTTGCTTCGGAGGCTTCGGCTTGGGCTTCGGTGACCCGTAGGCAACCTTGCGGTCTTTCGACATGCCCTTCTCAGGCTTCTTCGCTACGGGCTTCTTCGCTACGGGCTTCGCAGCGGCAGGCTTCGCAGCAGCAGGCTTCTTCGCTACGTCGAAAGTCGCCGCCTTCCCGCCACCCTTAGAAGATCCAGTTGAAGTCTTGCGTGCAGTCTTCGACTTCTCCTTGGCCGCTTCGACCATCTTCTTGCGCTTCGCTTCATCACGAGCGCGTTTCGAAATTACACGCCCACGACTACTCTTGTTCGCAAACGCTTTAGACCCAGAGTAGTACCGCTGCTTTTTCGCCATGACTACCTCCTATGGTTATCTCAAGGCGATCTTTTCGACATCGCCTCGTGTCCAGTAGTGGGCAAGGTTGGCGACCTTCAGGCACATCCCTCCCCACGGTCTCTCACCCGTCGCCTTCGAGGGACTCTTCCAGAGGACACCCCGACCCAGGCGGGGCCTTCCAGCCACCACCCGGACAATCTGGTCATCGTAAGGCAGGCGCTCCATGACGGCGTCCCAGGACCGCTTCAGGACACTCTGCTCAAGATCGCCTCTCTGCACCATCGCTGCCATGTACGGCAGAGCCATCGAGGTGTGCCCGGAGCCCGAGAAGTCCTTGTAGTGAACCTGCCCCGAGGGCGACTGGTAGTAGGCTGACAGCCCGTCTGGCCTGAGATGGTTGGCGATATGGAAGTCCGCGATGGGCTTCAGGCGGGGGTAGAGTTCGTCTGCTCTCCCCTTCTGGATGGCGAAAGCCATGCTCTCTGCCAGGAAGTCCCAGTCCTGCCACACGTCGATGTTGCCAGGAGCCCCCTTGTTGTGGAACCAGGGCTCGTCGGTGTAGGACTCCACCTCCCGTAACGCATCGTCGATGATGGACCACGCAAGGTGGTCATCTGCCACAACGACATCAGGCAGGCAGAGGTCGGCGGCACGCAGAGTCCTCAGGTAACGAGTGATCCGCCTGATGCCCCAATACTCATTTGAGAACTGAGGGTTGTTCAGCCCGTAGGTGTACAGCTCCTGAACGACATCGCCCATGTCACCAGTCAGGTGATGGAAGAAGATCAGGGCGTCGTACCACATATGCGACCACTGAAGGAATCCACGCTGGTAGTACACGCCGGGGTAGATGCTCGACGACTTCTCGTACAGACAGGCACCGTACTTGGTGTCCCACCCCTGACCGGCCAGATGAAGAACGATGTGGACGAACCTCTGCCATGCCTTCGGGTCACCGTACAGCATGAAGTTTTCGAGGTGCCACATCGCACTCGAGTAGTGGTTGCCTGCCGGGATTCCATCTCCCCCAGGCTCCCAACCCAGGCCACGGTGGACCGGGGTGTTGTCGCAGGCAGCGTTGCTGTAATGCTCACGGAAGAAACGAGCCGTGTGACCGGCGGAAAGCCCGTACCCGTTCCCAACCTTTCCGCGTGACGTGCCGTCCTCAGGTCTCTCGTCCTCGTGAGCGTCAGTGAAGACATCGCGGATGAACGTCTCAGCACGGTGGTCTTGGCGCTGACCACGGTTGATCGTGTTGAGAAGGTAGAGCCTCACGTCCTTCCACCGTGGGTCGTCCATCGGTGGGGGTGAGGGGATGTCCCCCTCGTACCAGTAGTACCTCTCACCAGTACGGAGAAGATTGCCAGGCTCACCAGAAGGCACCGGCCACCCGTTGAACTGACCTCCCAGCCCAACGAACCGGGACATGGAAGGGGCTATAGGTCCCGTCATCGTCACGTCAGGGAACGGGCGGTATGAGTCAGTCGGGTTACCTACAGACCTGAGAGTAGACACTACTTGACCTTCTGTCGTGCGGTCACGGCATTCGCAATCGCATCGCCAGCCTTCTTCTTACCCTTCAGACCAAGCCACCCAGCCGCCACCACTGTGCCCATCGACGCAAGCAGTTCGCCCCAGTGGTCGAGGATCAGGCTACGCTTCGACGGATCAGTGACAGCCCCCTTCGCCGTCGAAGAGAGGACGCTTGCGATCTCCGACGAGTCCACCGTGCCATCACCGTTCTGGTCCCACGGTCCCGTAATCTGTTCAAATCGCGCACGATCGGCATCGACTTTGAGCATGTACTCGTCAAACTTGGCTTGCCCTTCAGCGGCCTTCTCCTTGAGCCTCTCCAATGCCTTGTGAGCATCGGCTACCACCTGCTTTCCCTTGTCCAGAGTCGAGCAAGATGTCATCCACAAGAGAACGCAAGTCAGAAAAAGGGTCACTCGCATAGGGCTCACCTCTAATAGCTTCACCAAGCGTGATGTCCACGCCGAGGAAAAGACCAAACCAAGGGTCTTCAATACCAGCTTTGACTTCAACATGGTCGTACCCAAACTGAGCACACCCACTCAAAACAATAGCTGCAATCCCCATCCAAGAAGAACGCAACCAGACATTACGGTGAATGGGATGAACCACTTCTTCGCCCGTGACCACTTCAGGCTCCTGAGTTCGTCACGCTCGATAGCCATTCGATTAGTTTCGAGGCGATCAGAGTAATTGCGGAGATCCCACCTGTCGCCGCCGCCGCTTGTTTTCTCGAGAGTCCGACCCCAGAGACCTGCTGCCCCGAATGGAGGGACGATTCCATTTTGTGAATCCTCTTTTCGTAGCGGTCGATCAGAGATTCGACATCTGCGTTCCATCGGTGTTGGGCCTCCCACCAAGCGTTAATGCGACCGTCGTGCTCAGCACGCCACCTCTCGCATTCTCGATGCCTGGTCTCATGGTCTTTGAATTTGTCCTTATGGTCTTCCGGCATAGCACTAACCCCCACTCGATACAGTCCCATGCCGAATGGAAACGACTCAGGTATAGACTGCTTTGCCTTAGGGCTCCTTAAGCACTCGCAGCGGTGTCGTCAAACACCAGGACTCTGACAATCGGATTACCTGAGGCACCAGCAGCTTCAACGAGTTCGATGTTCACATACGACGGAGGAGCGGCCCCAGCTACCGCATCGTCATCGACAAGAAACTTACGGTTCCACAGGACAAAGAACCTGCCAGCCGGGATCTGGACCCAGACGCTATCTGTGTTTGCTGCAGAAGATGACAAAGCAACATCTACCGCGATGCTTGAGTCTTCATTGGAAAGGATCATGCACTCCCAGTCTTCGGTTACACCCCCAGCTTCGTCCGCAGCGTAAGACCACAGAGTGGTTTTCGTAGTAGACAGCGGCACGAGCTGGTCAAGACACGAGACCATCCCAGAGTCCGTCAACGCCATGTCCAGCTTCCTACGAGCACCCTGGATGAGAGCGTCTATTCCGAACCTGACAACGAGATCACCATCAGCCATGACTGCTCCCTAATTCCACGCCATGATGGAGTATGGCGTGTCGGCACTTTGGTGAATTGAGAAGTCCGTGATCGGAACATCCACCGATTGGATCTCGACTGCATCTGCCGCCATCAACACCCTATTGTCGTCGGTGTTGGCAGTGGTCGGTGGGTCCATCGCTGGGACCGCTGACCCAGTGGTCGTCCACCCAAGGCGGGCCGAGGAGGTGTTGTTCATGTTCCGGTGCTCAACCCTGACGCGCATAGCGCCAGGGGAGATGAGAGTGGCGAAATCGAAATCGACTTGGGTAGCCGCCCCAGCGTCATGGAATGTGTAGTCAGGGCCTGCGTCGGAATTTATGTGAACTGTCATCGTTCAGACTCCAAATAAATTTGAATGCACATCACGTCCTCTCAATCATCCCAAACAATGAACCTAAAGTCGATCCTGATGGGGATGACTCGACCATCGCGGCCATAAGGAATACCACCATCTCCTCCAGGTCTTCGATCATCGGAGGAGGGCCGTACTCGATCCCCGTCTGCGTGTCCTTGAACACCAGCGCCCCCGTCTCCTCGTCCCGGTAAGTCGAAAGGCGACCGTGCGTATAGAGTGCGATCTTATGCGACATCAGAACGTGGCCTTTTTCTTCGTGCCACCGAGGAACGCCCCGAGGATCTGGAACGTCCCGGCGTAGGTGTCGTTCGCGTGCGACCCCTCGCGGTAACAGACCCCCTTGACGTAATCCCCTGCGGCCAGCGTGGACGCGGCGAACACGGTTCCGAGGCTGAGGATGCAAAGGTCCGACGATGAATAGGCGTCGATCTCGAAATCGGTCGGGCCGATGTTCGCCAGGCTCCCCCCCGTCTCCATGTCTTCGTTGTCCGCGACCGCCCGGAAATCCGCGCCGACCCGGCATGCTGACCCCGCAGTAGGGTTACCGGACAACCGCCCGTACACCTTTAGGGTCATCACGGCAGACGTGTCGAAGTCGCCGGGGACGATGAACCGAAACGCCACGCCTCGATCTGCCGAGTGCGTGAAATTGTAGATGACCGAATGCCCATCGTAGTCCGACGAGGAGTTGATCCCGAAGTTCGCGCCCGCCAGAGTCCCCGATCCGCTATCGACGATCCCCGCACGGTTCCCCATGCTGATATAGAGTGACCAGGTTTCCGAGATGACTGCCGCGCCTAACTCGTCGATTGCGTCCCCGACCTTCGTCGCCGTCAGGCCCGATGAGGTGTTGTCGTAGGCAATCAGGTCTGCGCCTTTCCCCGTCGCCGCAGTGGTCAGTTGTGACAGGCGGGGGAGTCCGGTGGAGTCAGCAGCATCGGCCTCGCTTTTGAACGTGCCTGTTGCAACGTCGTACACGAGAGCGGTGTTGGTGTTCTTCCATGTTGAAGTGCCAGTGTCGTAGTACCAGAGAGACCCGGCTGATACGGCTGTCTCGTCAAATCCCAGTGTTCCCCGTGCCGTCGCTCCGCTCTCGGCATCTCCATCCGCGAGCAAAAATGCGTCAGCGGCCCCCCCGCTCTTGATGAATTCCAACGCCGTGATCGTCCCAGATATCGAGAACTGGTTTGGAACGTCATTCGATCGACCGACCCCGGTGACCTTGACCGAGGCATTCGATGCGTGCGCTTGCATCAAGATGCCGACGTTCTGGATCAGGTGAGACGCGCTCGTGGGCTTCGTACTGGTCAGACCGCCCGGAGTCGTTGGCGAGACGTAAAGGACATCCCCATCCGTGAAATTCGCCGCGACACCGATCGCCTTGCCGAATGTCACTGCCAAGCCCTCAGCGCCTGCCGCGAGGTCTTGATACAGAATGCCGATGCAGGGCATCTTCGCTGCGTTACTCGCATCGGCCAAATCTACATCGACTACGTTCGCGTTGTGTGCGTCAGAAACGTAGACAGCCTGACCCTTGGTGAAGGCCCCTGCAGTGTCATTCTTGACACGGGTAAACACCCGGTCGTGATATTCGTTGACCCACTGTCCAGACGAGTCGTCGTAGACAAGAATGTCCTGGTCAGCAGCATCAGTGATAGTGACGCCAGGTAGGCTCGACAGAGACAGGTCCGTCTCAAGAGTGTCGTCACTTACCTTTAGGCCGAACCCAGGAGAGAAAACCCGGTTCAAGTACAGCCGCAGAAGTCGGTATAGGTCTCTGTTGAACCTATCGAGACCAGGGTCTCCTGTCGGAGGAGGTGGCTGCAGTGGGAACCCGTGACTCATCTGTGGAACAGTTCTTCCGCCTCAAGCATGAAGCCCTGCAAGCGAACACGACCCGTCACGGGAGGGATTACATCACCACCAACATCAATTGCAGACGTTCCTGCCTGACCTATTCTCATCCGAAAGTTTCTACCAGTACCGCCAAGAATCCCCTGGACGTGTGAATCAGACGATGCCCAAGTGATGAACTTGTTGGTGTCGTTGCTGAAATCCATGGACCGGCCAAGATCATCTGGAGATATCGAAACTCGAATCGTGTTCGCAGCATCCGATATCCCACGAGCCTGAATCCATCTAAGCCTCTTGAAGGCAAACGGGTCTCCGAAGTTGAAGTTGAACTCCATCCAAGACTCGATTGCTCCGATCAGATACGGGTCACCGACTTCTGGGGCAACGCCAGAACCTCCAGAGTAAAAAGTCAATGTGCCGTCTGTCGTGTTTGAGGCGATCTTGTCCGAGTAGACAGCTACGCCATCAACGTCAATCCACCAGCAAGTAAGACCCCTGAACTGGTTCAATGTCCATGTCTTGCTCGAGTCAGACAGCGTGGTCGTTGTGCCGCCGCTCACAGTCCCTCCAGATCCCGCGCCTCCGCTCACGGCAAGGGAATGACCGTCAAGGTCTCCGTCATCAAGCTTGACGAGAAAACCTTCGTGAACCCCATATATCCACGGGCTGTCCGCAGAGTCTTCAATCTCTGAGACGAGGTCAAGGTCGAGGTCATACCTCGACCAGACACCTCTCTGCCAATCGTAGATAACAGTCTCTACTTGAGTGGCGCTGATGGGGAACAAGAACCAGAACTGACGACGAGCCCGATGGAATGCCATTGAGGCCGACCCCGCGAGGCTACCCTGAAGGACGCTGTCTCTAAGCCATGTCTGGATGGATGTCCTCTCGACATCAGTTGGGCTTGTCAGATTTAGTGTCTCTGTCCCATTCCACCAGTAGATGTCCCTCTCTGCCATGAACACCAGGCCACCTTCGAAAGTGCGGACTGCGTTGTTGTTCAGAGGTCCTGCGTCCAGAGGCATTTGGTCCACGAGGAATGGGTCAGCTACAAAGTCGGTCCCAGTGATTGCTTGCCCACCGTCCCTGAAGGCCGCGATGACGCTGCCTCGCAATGGTTTGAGGGCCGTAATCACGTCTCCTTGGTCGAGTGTAGCCTCGACAAAAGATGTGCTCGAGAACCCCTCGATCACACCTCGTGTGTGCGAGTAGTAGACCTTCGTAGGGCCAGACGACGCGCCGCCGACAAACAAGCGGTCATCATTCATCAGTAGAGAATGGCCTGATGGTGGTATGCCGTTGTTGTTGTACTCAAGCTGGGTGGCTGTGATGTCCACACTCGTGATGTTCGAGCCCGTCGTGTTGGCGTTGTCGGTGATTGTCTCAACAAGATAGGCCGTCGTGCCCGCGAGAGCCCCTGCGACCGTACACCACACTCGCCTCTGGTTCACTTGGGGGTCAGTCGATGTGGGGATGACCATGCTCCCAAGAGCGCCGCTTCCACCTCCACCGCTGACAGTCAGAGCCTTTGGTGGTCCGGGGTTACTTTCTGTCCCAGTGTTCGAGTTCCTGAACGTCACATAGACGTTGTAGAGCCCGTCAGCAAGAGAACCTCCAGACGTTGATGCAGACCCATCAGCGATGTCCAGAGGGATGTCTATGCCAACCCAGTTGACGGCGTTGTTGTTGAACCTGCGAGGTCGGTAACCCGAACTGTTTGCAAGGTACACTGCGTTGTCACGTTGGGTCGCAGACCATGCGCCACCTTTGTGAAGGTCCGCTGCGACCGGGGTGGCTGTATTGCCAGACACCTTGTACATGGTGCAGCCAGACACTACGAGTTTCGATCGGATCTGGTCACCCTTCGAGTCGATCTCGACGTAATCGTAGATCATGCTCGCCTTGACTGGCGTGTACGGGTCAGCAAGACCGACATCCCATCTCACCCCTCCTTGCTGCCCTGGGTGGAGGACAATCCTGTCAAGAGTCCTTGACCCTGTTGCGGAGAGGATGCTTCCTGACCCCTCATTCATGCTGATGTGTGTGACCACGTCTGGACTTCCACCAAGAGCGGAGAACCCAAACTGGGATGGCATGTTCTCGTCCCACTCGAGGAAAGCAGTCTGGTCTGTGAGGGTGATGTAGATTGGCGGGAACCCGTTCGTAGATGAACTTGGGTGCCTCCAAGCAGTCAGATCAGACACCACGCATCGAGCCGAGTTGTCATTGAACGAGTACGGGAAAGTGCTCCCGCCTGAGGCCCACTTTCTCCCGATGCTCCACTCCTCAGAGACACTCGTTGGTGTCCCGCCAGAAGATGTGTCTTGGACTGCTTCGTGCTGCGTTGCCCCCTCAACGTAAGCCCCGATACGCATCTTTTCGGTTCCGCCAGTCGTGTAAACCGAACACCTAATGCGGACCCTTTTGTCTTTGATTGTCCCGTCAAGATCCAGGGTCGTGATAGGCAGGACAGTGTTTAGACCTCCACTGTCCCGGTAGTACATCACGATTCGCTGTGACCCTCCGCTGCCCTCGACGGCGATACCGAGGGGGGCAGGGTTTGCTGGGTCGTTTCCTGACCAGAGTATCGTTTGATCCCTGACAGACGTTTCACCTTGATCCAGGCGCGGTGTCCATACGAGCGCAACCGTCCATCTGCGGGCAAGCCCGGATGGGCTGAAGATCGTTGTACCCGCTCCTCCGAGTTCGACTGCGACATGACCAGATTCTCCAAAGAACTCGAGGCCAGCCTTCCCGACGACCTCTGTTTGGTCTGTCACCCATGCCGGGGGCTCAGAACCAAGGACAGCGTCATTCGACGTGTCCGTAGAATCTTCCCAAGTGTTTCCAATGCCGTCATTGCACTTCCAATACCCAACGCACTCAGATATCTCTGTTGGAGTTAGCTCCCGAGCTGGTGCGCCATCTCCTGCGAAAGACGGGGCCGCGCTGGTTGAGTCGCAAAGCCTTACCTCGGCAATCGAGAAGTTCCCGTAGTCGGTTCCGAGGGTAACCCCATCTGTAGTGGAGACGCCGACAGTCCATCCAAAAGCAGACGAGACAAACGAAGAGACCGTGAACGTAGATGACTCGACGACAAGAGAACCAGAAGAACTCCAGACTCTCAGCTTGTAGAGGCTCCCGCTATCGTGGGACAGTTCCAGATATCGGTGTAGCTTTGCAGGAGACTGGCCGTCGCCATCGTTGACAGTGATGTTGTTTGAGCCAACGCGGCATCTCCATCCACCGCTTCCAGAATTGATACTTGGGTCATACGAGAACCTCACCATGCAGTTGGTGCTCGTCCCGTACCCTCTCGAGATGAGTGTCACCTCAGATTCAGGGAACTCGTTCAACACACATATGAACCCGACATATCCTTTGTTGGAGAAGTCGTAAGCAGTCGCGTCGGGTATGCGAGCGAAATCGTCAATGCCGTCGAGGCGAGAACTCGCGTCTCGCATCACATTGGTGTGCTGACGAGTGAACCCATTTCTTGGAGTCGCATCACCTTCTGAAAAGTCTACGTTCAGAAGGTTTGGGTTCTCAATTCGAGTCCCCTGGATTGGGTAGTCGCGGTCAGACCAACCCGCAAAACGATCGACAACGGCAAGGGCTGTTCTCGAGGATTTGGGGCTCATCAGAAGTGGTTGTCCTGGTCACTGATATCAATGCTCCCACGAACCAGGACGCTGCCACCCAAAGAAGAGATCCCATCCATTCTCCTCGACTGCTGATACCCACCGACGAGCGGCCTCGAGTTTCTCTGAAGAGAAGCAAGGGCTTCTGCGTACTTCTCCTTGTAGGTCGCAAGGTGACCGGCAAGGTATTTCGGGAAGTACAGGCATGTCCCAGTGACCAGGACATGGACAAGCTCTCGAGGGAAGCGGCGATCAATCTCTACAGAGTCTGCGGCAGCGCGGATGTTTTCCGGTATGCCGTAGTAGCTGTATTTGATCTGGTAGGGCTCATCAGGGATCGGGAAGAACCGGACCTTGAACGTGCCCTGGGTCTCTTTCTCTCGGCCAGTGAACGTGTAGTGAGTCGGGATTCCTGTATCAGTCCACCACCTCGCGCCTTCATGCTCGTCATAAGTCGGCTGAGTGATGTACTTCACCGTCAGCATCGAGTCACCTTCTCTGAAGTGACGGACACCGGGCTCAATCATCCGACCATAATCACCTGGGAGGTCGTAGTCCTGAGTCCCGGCGCTCAGCTTCATCACATCTTCCATGGTGAAGCTGGGGTGCTCTGAACGCGCAATCATGTCCCTCATGGTCGCGTTCAGCCAAACCTTGATCTGAGTGTCAAGGTCAGAGTCGGCAGCGGAGGAGTTGGTCAAGATGAAGCGAACATCGCTTACCAGGTCTCCGACCGTAATTGATTCAACCGCTGCCATCTTTCCACCTCGTTAGTCCGAAACGCGAGGAGCTGCAGAGACCATCCTGGCCTCAGGGGTTGGAGACGTTATGCGCTCTGTCCCTGGGGTCACGATAAGAGGCTCGACAGGCTTCCATTTATAGAGCTTGCACTCAACGCAGTCCTGAAGCCATCCACTGTTCATCTCCTCGTCACCGAAGAGTCTCTTTACTGCCGTGATGACGGAGATGTCTTCTTTCTCCATCATATCGTAGCACTTGTTGACTTCCTCCCAGTCAAGGACCGGGGCTCCTCTCTCCGGTTGAAGATCAGTTGTCGATGAAATCATATGCGCCACGTTGAACTCATCGAGCTTCCAGTCGATTGTCTGCTTGACACGACGGAAATCTCCGCGATCAGCCCTGACGTAGTAGTCATAGAACTGGACCGGGACTGTGCGCTCGTCTTCGTTCTCGACAATCCGGTTAGTGTATCTGGTCGTCTTGACCTCGATGATATGCTCGCTCACAGGGTGAATCCTTTTCTCTTGAGAAGTGGGAACTTGACAAGGCGTTCCCACACTCTGCCCCCGAATCGCGGGTGTCGGCCCGCCGGGCGGCTGACTTGCATGCCGAGGCACTTTTTGCAGCCGCCCGGTTTCCTGGTGAACTCACGCACTGGGGCGGCGTGGTAGCACCGCACACAGCGCATGATCGTGTTCATCGTAGGGCTTTTTGCACCCATTAGAGGCAGTTGGCAATCCAAGCGTCGCAAAGTGCATCGTCAGAGGCGTTGGCCTCCAGAGCCCGTGCGCAGTGACGTGACGACTGAGCAGCGACGGCGGCATCCTTGTAGAACCGCCCAGCTTCACCGGCTTGCAGTTCCAACATGTCGCCAGCCACGATGTTGACGCTGTTGGCGTTGACCATCACCTTCTGGTGCCCTGACATGGCGACGAAAATGTGGTCGCCGTCTTTGGCATCCCACAGTCCGTCGGCATCGGTCACGGTGGATTCCGCCGAGGAACCCCCGAGGCCAGAGTAGACACCACGGCAGTAGTAGTCCTCAGTCGCCGCTGCGGTGACGATGACAAGAACGCCTGACGCATTGGTGACGGTTACGTCGTGCTTGATCGGCTCACCGACTGCGATGTTGCCGTTGGCCTCGAACAGGCCGTAGATGGTGCGCCCATCGGACGCAAGTTCGTCGTCAGACTGAGGAGTCCGACCTGAAATTTGAGGAATTGTGAACATGATCAGTCTCCTTTCTTAACCGTCAAAGTAGTTGAAGCCACACGCACCAGTACGCGGGTTTGTATTTGCCTTCAGGCAACGAAGGATCACGCGGCGCGTACTCGCCTCTTGACCTTCCGGCACTCGAGGCTTCGTGAGTTTCATCTCAGCACGCGGATCGACCCAAAGCTTGGAGTAGTTCGGGTCGAAGATGTAGAAGCACTCAGAATTTCCAGCAGTGACATCGTCACCACCAGAGTGCGCTGCGTACTCATCAAAGTAGAACGTCGCACCCGGCAGCGCCAGGTTAGCGAAGAACGGCTGAGCGTCAGGCGTGCTGGCTGAGTCCTTAGTCAAGAGCGTCTTGCCCATGACTGCGAACATGTAGTCGTCGTAAGGGCGTTGAGTCCCAACAACGATACGACGGGAAGCAGCGCCCCACCAAGTGAACTGCAGCATCTGGTAGAACACCGCCAGTCCTTTGTCAGGGCCGTAAGGCTCAGTCGAGTGGAAGCGGAAGATGTTGTCCGCATTGTCGACCATCTGGACAGAGTTGGCTTCCCAGCCGGTGCCTCCAGCAGTCGCGCTCGTCCAGTCAGCGCGGTCAACGCCGCCGTAGGTCGAGCCGTTCTGTTGGCGAACGCGGAAGCGCGATCCGATACGAGCCAGCGCGGACGCCGTCGTCCCGTCATTCGCTTCATGGTCGAAAGCCGGGAGTTCCTGCTCGAAACCAAGCATGTGCTTAGCCCCGAGGTTCGTACCCTGGAACACTGCCTGTGCGAGGGTATCGCTCAAGCCCATGATTTCCTGAGTAGTCAGTTCCTTGATTCGGTCAGCGGACATGAGGTCAGAGACCCCGTAGTCCAGCTCCTCCTGCAAGGACATCGAGATGTTCGCGTAGTACATCTTCGATTGGAACTGCGCCGCCTGTGCGCCCCGCTGGGGGCGGCCAGTAAGCGCGTCGTAATACTGGAACGCACCGTTTGCGTTGCCAAGCTTGTCGAGCAAACGCACGTTGGCGTATGGCCCGAGCGGAACACGCTTCCTGTTCTTCCAGAGAAGGTTCAGGGTAGGTGTGTGCCGCGAGATGATGTCCTCGGCGTAGCCCGGAGTGAGCCACTGATCAAGAACGTGAGTCCAGAGAGTGGTGTATGCACCAGCCCCTGTCCTAGTTGCGGTAGCCATTGGAAAACTCCTCCCAAGGGGTTTCGGTTAGAACATGCCCTCCTGAATTCCAAGTTGCTTCCTCGAGGAGGCGATGATCGCCTCTAACGATGGAGCCGCTTTGGAAGCAGGACGACGCGACCCTGCGTCTGCCCGGTACTGAATCCCTTGCCTCTGCTGCGTTCCGTTGCTGCGTCCCTTGGGAGGAGTCGTGTGCGCTGCTTGGAGTAGGGAAGGACCGGCCACTGCGAAAAGGGCCTCTTGCAAGCTGAGATTCGGACTCGCCTGCATTTTTGCGGCGACAGCATTCGCGTGCTGCGAAGCTGACGGGTATTGGCTAACCAGTGAATCCCACTGGTTCTTCATAGTTTGCTGAGCAGAGTAATTGCTCAAAGCATTCAGCCGCTGCAGTTCAGGCTCAAGCCTTGACTTGAACGCCTTGTAAATCATCGCCTCGACACCCTGGTAGGTGGGATCATCGAACTGCGACTTGGCATCAACAGACTCGAGGTCATCGTCATGCCACATGCCATGGCTTTGGGGTCCAGATGCAGAGGTATCCCCAAACCCTGACATGAACTCGCTGCGCTTGTTCGGGTCAGTGATTAGCTGGTCGAATGCTGCAGCCTTCTGGGCCAGCATGTCAGTCTCCTTCGAGGCTGCGGCGTTTTGCTGGAATCCCTTCTGGTAGTGGGACTGAAGGCTTCGGGCTAAAGGCTGAACATCAGGGCTCAGGTCTTCGATGTTCCCATTCCAACCTTCCAGCGGATCACCTTGTGGGATTTCCGCATCAGGATGAAGTGGGGGTTGGTCCATCCGCTCGATGGGACCGGCCTGGTCAACAGGCTCGTACCCATCGAGCGGATCAGACTGTAGCGCACCGGGACTTTCGTTTAGTGCTGCGGCCCCGTTGTCGGCTTGATGCAAGTCTTGACCCCCGGCCCCGAGTTGGGGATCAGCGGGACCTTCTTGGGATGTCCATTCTTCATGATTAGTCCTCGACACCTGTTCCATGGTTGGTGAAGTCTCCTCGACGGAGGGACGACCCCTCCTGGCGAAGGAATTGGTCTAGCGGGTGATCGTGAACTTCATCCTTGTCGAGCCCTCGATACCCGAATCGGCTCTCATACTCTGCCCGCTCTGAACTTGAAGAAAAGGGTGCTGGCCCTTCTCTTCCGTCAGGCATAACAACGTAGTCATGCCATTCTTGCTTCGCAACCTCGTCTGCATAGACATGGAGGCAAGGTTGCTCCTTGCGATCGTTTCGGGGTCCGGTGTCGAACTTACACGTTCTCCCGTCTGACTGCTCGTTGACGTAGTGTACGGCTGGAAAGACCCTTGGCGCAAGTGGTAACCGCATCCGGTCAGACCTCCTCCACCTCCCCTTCTCCTGGCGCACCCATATTGTGCCATCCGCGCACTCCTTGAATTCCGTCCCATTTTCGAGTGTTTTCGTCGGGATCTCGTGGAGCGGGACTCCCCATCCATCATCGCTTGATGTCATCTTTGAGCACCCTGCGGCTGGGGTGGCCTCGATGGTGCGCCTTGCTGTGGTTGAGGCTGGTTAGCTTGCATTTGCGCTGCTCGCTGCATGATCATTGCTACCTCTTCTTTGTTCCGAACAAGGTTTCCTGAGTCATGGAAACCCATGTGCTTAAACAACCTACGGTAAAGTTCTTCGCGGTCTATGAGCATCGCTGCCCCCGGATCTTGCCCGACGAGGCGCAGCACATTCAGGAGCTGCTCTGTCCGCGTGTCATCGTTCACTGACCTGGTGCTCCCAGGTTCGACCTTGATGTTGAGACCGTGCTGAACGTCTTCCCTTGTCCAGTCGAGATGTTCCCAGGCTTCTGCAGCCTTAGGTCCACCGATCCTTGCGACCTTCGTTGCGTCGTAGAACTGGGCCATAAGGCCCAGTCTCTGTTGAGCGACAGCCCCGATGAACTCCTCGACAGCTTCGAACTTATGCAAAGCGCGGGCATCAGACCCAGCTTTTAGCTGAGCGGCTTCTTGGGCAGAGGTGTCAGACTTCATGATCTGGCCCATCTGACTTGGGGACATGCCTGCGCTCTGCTGTATTGAACGCTCGAGGAGCATGATCAGGTTCATCGCCTCAGGAGAGATGTTCCCGTGCATAGGCTCGTAGAACGACGCGGCAAGCGGTTGCCCAGAAGACCTGTTTATGGGCACCCACTTGTTACCAGACGGGTCCATGATCGCGTTCAATGTTGCATCTGGTATGCCTGCTGCTTGGTCATAGAAGGTCGTTTTCTGTGACTGCCTTGCGAAGGCATCCGTTGTCTTGCTGTACAGGGTATGAAGCTGTGATATCTGGCTGACAACTGGCAAGACATCTGACTGACCATACAGCGACCTACCGTCAGTGTTCCAAGACAAGGTCCGCATTGGGCACCCGATCCAGAACGGGTCTTCTTCTTTGAGGACAATCACCTCATGCTCGCGGTTGTATAGGCACATCCTCCAGTGGTCGTCTTGCGCGTAGTACATCCTGTGCATGTACACGAGGTTGATTGGTGAGTCCCCCCCAGACATTGCTCCCTCAGGCATATGCGTGGCTTCAAGTTTGCCCACGTTGCGAAGACGGTCGTCTTTCTTCATCCGGTCAAGGTCTGCCCAGAACCCTGTACCTGCCCACTTCCAGTCGTAGTTGTTGTTCGCATCAGGGTCGCAAACGAAGTGCTCAATCGGTATGAACTTGGTCACGATCTGGTCAACCATGACCCGAGAGTCGTGTTCGAAGGTGCGCTCTACAGGTGGCTGACTTTTCCTGGCCTCGATGGCTGCATCTTCAGACCGAAGCTGCGCCCCGATTGCACGAATGAGTTCGTCGTCTTCCTTGGAGTCGATCTCATCCTTTCTCTCGCCGCTGGAAACGATCGTTGTTTCGACAGCCGACACGCCCTTCTTGATCGCGTCACGGACACATAGCCTCACCTCCCCGCCCATCCGGCCATGCAATGTCCAGTCTCGGTTTAGGACATCCTGTATATGGGGCACGAAGTTCTCTTCGAACCGAGCGGGGTATCCCTGGACAAAGAGCTTCGGGTTGTTCGCCAGGATCATAGATTCGATCCCGTGAACGAAGGAGTAGACGTATCCAGGTTTGACTTGCTGGACGACTCTGTCGTAAGTCACATCCTGGTTCTTCTCGAATTGAGACGGTCTGTAGAGTTCATCGACCGTTGCCCAGAACGGCTCGAACTCTTCTTTGTACCCGTCGAAATAATCGAGCAGCGTCTTCAGCCAAGCAGAGGAACCACGCCTTACGGCCATCTCATTGCCCCCGATAGAGATTCAAAGCTTCGTCCATCAGGCGCGATCCCTAACTCACGCATGATCGAGTCCTCGAGACGCACTTCGGGACTTTTCGGCTTGGTCCCATCAACAACAGTTATCCGCTCACGGGCCAGCTCATAGATATCGGCCAGGCAGTCAAGCTGATCGTCTTCCTGGTCTCTCACTTCTGGCTGGAACGTAGATAGTTCAGACAGGAGGCAATCTCCATCAGCGCCTTCCCTCACATGAAGCCCCCCGGCTTCCAGCGGAAAGCGCAGTGAAGATATGCGCTCCTGTTTTGACAGCGAGTTTCGACCCCCACGCTTCACAGGGATGACCTCGCATTGGATTCCCTCTCTAAGCATGGCTTGTCTGAGAGGGTGTTGCAACTGGTTCTGAAAACCTACCGACTCGATAAGAAGAGCAGACGAGTCCCATCGCCGCACAGAATCGACCATCCAGAAGATCAGGGTAGTGATAGACGGTCGTCCTCGAAGGATGTCAACAACCCACAGGCCACCATCTTCTGTACAGATCGCAGTCATGGTTACCCCGGCGTCCCCTCCGAGGGTCGTGTTGTTGTTCGGATCACACGCGGTGAATATCCACCTCTTCCCTGGGGCTGGGATGCTCCCATCAGGCGACATCATGAACCGTCGCGCCTGTCTCGTATCGAAGTAGGCATCTTTCTTGAGGGTCGGTTTGTTCCGCATGGTGGCGTTGAACAGAGCCGACCCCATGTTCTTCTTGTCTGCTTCGAGTGTCTTCTTTGTGTGCCCCATCTTCTTCCCCTCACGAAGTGGGTAGATGGGTTCTCCATTCTTGTCGTAGCAGTCCATGACCATCGCACGGATCTGTCCAGCGTGCTCACCCTTTGGGTCGAGGAGACGCCCATAGGCATCATCTTTGTGCCACCTGGTCCCTACGATGAAAATCTTCCCGGGCACCAATTTCCCGCTGGGTCCGATGAATGGTTTTCTCATCGGTATCTGAGATCGGATGACGTTGTAGACCTTGTTCCTCTCCCCTCGAGTTCTGTAGTTCTGCTTCGTCACGAGGTCATCGAGAAGTTGGATATTGAAATGGAGACCTGTGTCATCTCCATCGACTCCGTTGACAAGAAGAGAGGGTGCCTTGTCTGGCATATCCCGAAGCATGACGACGTATTCGGAGAGCCACTCTACGTCCTTGTGATGTCTTGGGTCCGCAGGGAAGACATCTGGGGCCATGAACCTGAGTGCATTGATCTTCCTCAGGACATATCCCTTCAGTTCCCCGAGGTACTTCTTCCCTGAATCCTTCTTGCCGTGCATCAACTGTATTGAGCAGGCATTGATGAGCATCCAGAGGTACTGGGGGAATGAGATCGAGGTGACGCTCGACTTCAGGTGTTTTCGGGGGAGGAGGAGCATTGTGATGTCCTCCTCTGCCTCGAGGCCGTCCACGAGGAACTTACAAACCTGACGATGCAGGATAGGGTCGAGATCGGGGAACCCGACAACATCTCTGGTGAATTCGAAGAAGGAGTCTTCTTCACGGGTGTACTTCTCACGCAGTCGGATTCGATCCGCTGTCTGACCTACTTCGAAGCTTTGCGACAAGTTCGTCCTCTCCGATGTCGTTGTTCTTCACGGCTGTCGGAGAAACACGCCATCCCTCGAGCCGAGCGAGTTCTGCTCCGGTCTGTATCTCGTCCTTCATCTTGGCCCCGGCGAGAACCCCATAGGCCAAGAGCATCTTGTAGTGGCTTCGAAACTTGGTCAGGCCCTCCTGGCCTTCGACCTCCAGAGCCTCGAACATCGCCCTTCGGATGGACTCCATCTTCTTGGAGGAGAGGTCCTGAACCCCATCCATAGAAGGCACTGGCCTCGCCTTTTTCACGGCCTGCATCAACGATCTCCGATATCTCCAAACGGTAGGACTGCATTCTTACCGCGCCCGATGGTATCATCCGTCACCCAAGTCGCTGCAATCCCAAGCACGCGCAACCTCTCGATCGTGACGCCCGGACCAACCGCCGGGCGTCTTTTTCGTGGTAAGCTTCGCGTCATGAGCGCAGAGCCACCGACAGTTCGTATGGATTGCCGACGCCAAGTCCGCAAACTCTTGGACCCTCGGAACACACGGAAGAAGTGTGACGCCTGCAATGTACCCCTCGTGTCTAAAACCTCCGAATCCTACGGACTTTGTGCCTACTGCAGGACAAACCCATGAGCTGTAACTACCACGTTGACCCGATCAAAGGCTGCTCCTCCTGCTACCCGCCTCTCCCTTCCCACCCCCCCGTGGACGAGGCCCCTCTCGAGGAAGAGGCCCCCCCCACCCCCGACCCGGCCCCTGAAGAGCCAGCCCCCCCGGCAGAGACCCCCGACTCTTCAGAGTCGGAGGATTCCGAAGGGGTAGGATGGGTATCGGGTCTTTTCGACCTCCCTGAGCCGACATGAGGCCAATAGACCTGTGCGCCACATGCTTCAAAGGCTTAGCCAGGGTCAGGATGATCCGATCGGCGCCGTCGGGGTTGTTCTGCAGCAAGAATTGCAGACAAATCTACCCTCTGATCAACCCGGAGCATTGGGCCAGGCCAGCAGTCATGCTCAGGATGGAACACAAATGACGACCAGCACACTCGAGAGCATCGAAGCCAAGATCGACCTGATACTGCATGTCGTCGGGCACCCACAGCCCAACCCGTACACGATGAAGACGATGGGAACGACGGAAGAGAAGGTGCGGGCACAGTAGGCTCCGTCTTGCAACCTGCTGTGCCCCGGGGGTTCTGCCGTGACTGCTCGCCGCGACAGGACCCCCTTTTCATTCAAAAGGACAACCAGGATGGCCTCAAACAGACAGATCAGGAACGCCGTCAGACGGATACCTGTCCAGTTCCCAAGGGACTACAGGCCAAAGTGCATCTCATGCAAAGCACCGCTCGTCCTAAAATCTTCCGCCGTAACCGGCTACTGCCGCCACTGTTACGCAAACACACACACCAGCGAACCAAAAGCGTGACTTCCTGACGCTTGATTCTTCAGGCCAGCCGGTCTTAACTGGGGAAGGCGGCGGCGCGAAGTGCGGGGAGCAGAGGGGAGCACGAGCATTCCTACCCCAGAATATTCCCCCAGGAAGCCTCATCGGCTGATAACCCCCACCCCCCCCCCCAGAGC
>Ga0255047_10001056_pt1 | contig 20968 bp, 29 predicted proteins | sample JV7_2_1_MG_FD_183640 | JGI IMG/M metagenome (GOLD analysis project Ga0255047, IMG submission 183640) | Seawater microbial communities from Jervis Inlet, British Columbia, Canada - JV7_2_1 | ecosystem: Environmental > Aquatic > Marine > Inlet | place: Canada: British Columbia | collected 2016-10-06 | reverse complement strand
TATGGTATCTGTATGATGCTATTCCCGTAAGTTGGTGTACTCGCAGAATACGGCGTATAGTCCTCATTGTACCAAAAGAAGTAAATACCATAACCACCAGAAGCAGGAGCAACATTATTTTTAAATGTCATTTGAACCTGTATTTTATCGCCAATCGCCATAGTTGGAACGTTTACAGTTGTACCTAAGTCGAATGTATCAACTGCGTCTGCTCCTGTTATTACGTCATTCACTACACCGTTAAAAAGTACGTTACCTCCTAATTGTTGTGTGGTTACTTTCATTGTAGTTGCACTTTGTACTATCGGGAGTTCTTCTGTCCCGTCTAATGTAGTTACTGCTGTTAAATCGCTTATTTTGCTGTCTGGCATTTTATCTTATTTAAGTAAATTTGTAATTTTTTAATATCTTCCTCTTTGGGCTTGTAAATCTTCTTTGCCATTATAATTCTAAATTTCTGTATTTTAAAATGTCTCTCGTGTCATCTTCCAAATACCAACCGTTAAAACTTGCTTCACGGTCTGGCTTCATATCCTCGCTCGTGTTGTTATTATACTCAGGGAATAACGTAGAGTTAGCGCAAATATAATCTAAGAACCTTCTTGTATAGTGTTCGGCTATTTGGCGTTCTTTTTCTACTAAAAAGTCTACCTCGTTTTTATCTACTACACTAGAGTTCTCTGAGCCGTGTTTATAAACTCCCTTGTTTGCGATTGTATAAGCTGCGAAAGGTAGAAATTCAACCATGCCGAAATGTATCAACATCGGTTTAATATGATTAGTAACTAAGTTTAAATAGTCACCTGCCAAAGTTCCTGCTACAATGTCTGCGCTTATCTTTTCAAATAGGTTAGAGCCTAAATAGTTTTGAATGTGTATGTCTTGCGCAATCTTTAGAAACTGGATAAACTTGTCGTCGTCAATGTTTCCGTTTGCTGCTGTGAACTTCTTTGCGTCCTCTGTTGTTATAAAAAGTGGATATGCCATTATCTTGCGTCTGTTGGTATGTTAGGATTATTAGGGCTAAAGCCTTTATGCTTCATGTCGTTTGGTTTCATTGCAACCTCTTTTGGGTTAGTTGGTCTGTAACCGAATTTACGTGCCTTGTTCGTGCTTATTGTGTTGGCTTCTGGATTTAGTACATTTTGTTTTTGGCTTGCGCTTACGAATGTTTTACGTACCCATTTATGATGGCATCTCGGGCCTCCCTTGAATTTAAAAATATCGTAAAAATCTCCGCCACCTTCACCGAATCCAGCGTTAACCATTTGGCTACCCATTCTATCTATGTCTTCTTTTCTGTAAAGTTTGTTAGCCGACATCATAGCACGACAAAAACCACGCTCAGGGTTTTCATTCCCTGTATATTGATAACGTACTTTAAAATAAAATCCGTCTATCTCTGCATCTTGTGAGCTTTTTCTATTTGCGTTTGCTTTACCAGTAGATACTAACTCAGTTAATCTAGCTTTAATCTTTGACAGTGTTGTAGGCTCTTCTTTTAACTCGTTCTCCCACTCTGCTACTTGGCTATCTAAGTCCGTTTCGTTATCGTAGTCAACCTCTCTCTCGTCAATCAATACCCAATCTTCGCTCTCTGATTCTCCGAACTCTGCAATTATATTGTCAAAGTCTTTGCTCATTTTTAAGTTTGCTTCTTCTTTGGCTTGTTGTTTTTCTTCGATTGAGTCCATTAAATTAAGACGCATGAAGTATAAATCCAAACTAGCACCGTTAAACGCTAGGAACGCTTCTAATGCTTCTAATATAACTTCTTGGAACGGAACGACACTTTGATTGTAGAATACTTTCGTGGCCATTTCTATTTCGTCTGCGTTTGAGCTAAATCCACTGTTCTCTGTTGTGATACCTACAAGCATCGGAGAAATAACAGTGTGAGCGTTTAATAATTTAGATTGACACTCAGTAGACAAATATTGGTAATGCTCTGGCGCATCGTTTAAGGCAATATCTTCAATAGTAGCAGCCGCTTCTTTATTATCATTAAATGAAATAATAACCTTATCCCCTTTAGCCCCTGTGAGTTTATTTCTTACCTTCCTAGAAACCTCTTGTCTGGTTTCGTCATCCTTAACCCCGTTGTTAAAATTTAAAAGTTTAGTTCCGCTAAATCCGTTTTGAACATCGTTAATTTGATAGTCTGCGATTTCTTCCTCTAAAACTGCGTAAGGTAAACCACCGATATAGTCAACGTCTGCGAAATACTTCATGTCTACACTGTCGAAGTGACAAGAGTAAATTTCTACTTTATCTTTTGAAGTTCCAAACGCTGAAATTCTTACTGGTTCGTTTTTACGTACATCACTCCAATCGTTACTATAATAATAACCAACAATATCTCCATCTTCGTTGCATTTTTCAGGTCGAATTAATCTAGTGCTTATGTAATCAACCTTTATAATTTTAGTATGTTGCTTATTGTAGTGTACTTGGAAATATCCAGCACCTAACATTTTCAAGTTTAACCCTACGTTACGAAGCGCAGAGGGTGTAATCATACTTTTTAACATTGCGTACTCGCTAGGCTTTCTTGAAGCGTCTAAGGCATGAATACCACGACCATAAATAAGGCGTGAAATGTTGTTTATAATTGCATTATTTGTAGTACTGTTTTTATATCTACCTATTAACCAGTCGTAGTGGTCGTTATTTTTACCGTATTCTACCCATTCAAAGCGAGAAGTCTCTATAGCTTCGGGTTGCTCATACGTAGCAAGGTTTAAAATATGTACGTTATTGTTCTTTTGTTCACTCATTATACTATGATAAAGTCGTTATTTGATTCTGTTTGTATGTATTCATCCTTGTTAATAGTGTAGTCTGCTATCGTTTGGTTGGTACAGTAGATTCTATCCGTGTAAACAATGTCTAAACCATCGTAAACTATTAAGCTGTATTGCTGTCCTTCTACGAGTGTATAAATAGCGTTAAGCACTAAGTAATAACTTTCAATCGTTGGAGTAACTACGTAGTCTGTACTGCCTTCTTGACCTATTATAGTAACCTTATCTGCTGAGTAGCTTCTAGGAATTACCTTTAAGTCTTGCGCTGTTAATTGTTCTTTTAGGATAATCATACTAATTAACTATTTTTTGTTGTTTATGTTTTTATTTGTATATTAGCAGAAAAACAATATGACAGATTTAGAGAAATTAGAAGAACTTAAGCAAAAGTTAACAGGAGACATGATGGTTGACATGGATATTAAGCAAGAGATACACGAACTCGAAATGAAGATGAACGGAACGAAACCGACTGATTCTCATTTTGATTGTATAGGTTGTGGCTCTTAGTATGAAATATTCAAATAATCACGCAGTTGAGACACTGCAAAGAGAACTAGAGCGATTTGATAAATTAAGAAGATGTGCTTTAAATATGGAAAATAAAGAGTATTACAGTAAGGTTAATAATAAAAGACAAAACCTTATAGATGCGCTAAATTCATTAAAAAACGACAATATTATATAGTTATGTGGGAGACTTACATTAATGGAGAACTAAGGGAGGATGTGCATTGTATATATAATACAATAGAAATACGAGATTATAGACATTTAAAATCAGTAGAAAACGAATTAAAATATCTGTTATTAAAAAAGGATTTATGTACTTTTTATTGCAGTATAAAACTTGTTAAAAATAACAATCATGAAAATACTTAAAAATAATGGTAGAAAAAACAGATTAATCAAGAAGTTAAGACGTTTAAATCTTAGTCAAAGTGAGTTACTTGTATTAAAACGACAGTTAAGAGCTAAAGAAAAAAGGTTATCTATTATAGAAATGGACGCGTCAGAGTATAGATGGTTAAAACAGGAGAGAGAGTACAATGATAGTCAGTATACATATTATATGGAAAGATGTAATGAGTTAGAAGCAGATGTAAATCCTTTATTAGAAATAAAGCATAGGTATTTTGAATTACTAAAACAGTTAAACGTAAAAAACCCTAGCACCGATTAAAGTACTAGGGTTAGATATGTTCTCCTTTTTGTCTAATTTATAAGTTTATAGACTCTTTCAGCTTCTTTTAGTTTAGAAGTAGCTACCTTTAGTCTGTTCACGTATGATTTATTTTTAGTAATATCAACGCCTAGCTCTTTAGCTTTAGTTTTTAAATCATCTGACATTGATATAGATTTTTCAAAAATCGCTATAGCATTTTCTAATTGTTTCTTAGCTTTAATCAAACTGCCAGTAGCAGCAGAAGAAGATGTTTCTCCTTGCGTTACTTTTTTCAAGAAGTCTTCCACAAGACCCAAGTTAACCTGCTCAGACTTCAACTCTACGTTTCTTTTGTTTAGTGTGTCTATAATTGCACCCATGTTAAATATGTTTAAAATAAAGCCCTGCCAATACGACAAGGCCTTACAAAGTTAATAAAATTACACTACCGTAAACCCAACCGTAGACAATGCCGCTTCGTTTGCTGCATCAATAAAGTTAGCAGGAATTTTCTCCATTCCTTTTAACGTTAATGTGTAACCGTTTAAATCAGCCATAACTGTACCTGAACTGATAGCCATTGTTTCTAGTTCTACACCGTGTTCTAATCCTAATAAGAAGAAGTTTCCGTTGTAATCTTCTACAATCGCTCTAGGTCTACCGTAAGAAAGCAACTTTAATTCTTTGTGAGTTGCAATGTCTTGTTTCTTCAATACAACCGTTAAATTTTGCTCTGTGTAAGTTGTACCGTTATCTCTTGAGCTTGTCACCGTTTGGTCGAATACGTTAGCTCCTTTAAGCTCGTATTTAAACGCATTAATTGTTGCTGCACCTGTAACGGTTGCAATAACGTCTGTGTTTACTCCATCGTATGTGTAACCTGTGATTTCATCGTAGTTAGTGAAGTAAACGTTTTTAAGACCACCTACTGAGTCTTTACATACTTCTGCTCTACCTGCTGTAATGTCGCACGCCATATTTTCTATTATTTAATGTTTATAAAAAAAGGGTAGCCGCAAATACTACCACCCTCTTAGATTAATTTGTTAGTCTTAAACTGTTGTAGTTAAGTACCAGATAATTTCTTCTGAGTTCACATATTGAACACCAGCAGTGTAAACCATCTTACCTCTAACCATTCCAGTTAATAATCCAATCTCATCCTCATCTACAAGTTTTAACTCGTTGAAGTCTTGCATCAATCCTGAACCGAAGTAAAGGTTTTTCTTTTGGTAAACTACAAACGTATTATCTGCCAATCCGTTGATAACTTCCATTTTGTAAGAACCATATTGAAGTGGCATATCGTCACCTCCTAGACCATTAGAAATACCAGAAGAAATTAAAGCTTGTTGGTATGCTAAAGCGATGTCAGAAGATATACCGAAAACCAAATCTTTCTTACGTCTTAAAGGTTTAGGAATAGCGTTAAGTACTTTCTCAATTTCAGATACTACGTTAGCTTTAGTTACTGCACCAGCCAATGTTGTAATTCCGTTATTCGCTTTGATTACCGAAGCATCAGCAGTGAATAATGGTACAAAACCTCCAAAGTGACCCGTAACAGCGCTATCACCATTCCAAATATCTTCTTCTGTTGCTTCTGCTGTATCTCCTAAAATCTCAGCAAGTAAAGCTGCTTCCTCGTCTTTTGGTAAATTGTCGTTGTGAGCAGAGAAACCCATAGACGCTGCGTCCCATACTCCTCTAAAATCTTCCTTACAAACCTGTAAAGGGTTCATAATTTTTTTAGGCTCTAAAACTCTCTCAGTCAATGTGATTGCTCCAGAAGGTGTAAACCCACAAGCGTAATCCACTCTACCGTCTGAGTAAGAGATTTTTCTTAATGATTCTTTTGACGCAATATTAGGTCTAACTGTAACTAGTCCTTTTGCTAATGTGTCAGCTTCTAAAAATGCTGCTCCAATGATTTCCCCAGCATATGAGCCGTTGTAATTTGAAGTAATTGTTGTTGTTGTTGCCATTTTGTTTTATTTATTTAATAATTGATTTAACCTTCCTGTCAATCCTTTAACTGGTTCAGCTTTTCTTAAATTTGTTGCTTCTGGATTGTGTTTAATTGATTTAACTTCTTCTTCTTTTGATAGTTCTGTTTTCTCTTGTTCAGCTTTGAACTCTGCTTTGAAAGTTTCTAATTCAGCTTTAACAACTTCTGAGATTGCAAGTAAAACGGACTCAGGCATATCTTTAGAAAAATGACTTTCCTTAGTAACCGCTTCGATTACTTTTTTAGGAGTAGCTGGAGTACTTGCTGCACCCTCTGACGCTGCTACCTCTTCTTCAACTACTGGCTCTTCTTCTGCTGCTTTCTCTCCGATAGAATCAATCATACCCTCTTCGACTACGATTAACTGCATACCGTCTTCTAGCATATATTCACCAACAGGTAAAGCGATTAATTGCTCATCCTCTGTTTTAATACTTACAGGTTGACCAGCTTCGAATACCTCTGCTTCGATAACCGTTACACCATCGTCTAACTTCATTGAAGCAAGCGTTACCTCCTTAGTTTCACCTAACAAAACCGCTTTTAGCTTCTCTACTAATGTTTTTTCTTTGTTCATATTTTAACTTTGTTATACTAATTAACTACTATTTAATAATTTGTGTTATTTTACCTTTCTTCAACACTCCAAGAACTACCCAATTCAAGTGTGCAATTAGTGTTGCTGGTTAGGTTAGTCACTTGCCAAAACACATAATCATTACTGTTTAAAATCACATTTGCAAGTCCAGTGAAATACGCAACGTCACGACCTCCCTGTAAGTTGTTTACTACTCTTGTTTGTTGGTAAACAATTGAACTTGAACCGTCATTTTTAACTAGCTCTATTTTATATTCATTATTTGCCCCACCATCTAGCACGAAATCAAAATTAACCACATACTCTCTTGGGCTGTTACCTAAGTGTCTGAGTTGACCGTTAGAAGGCGAATCAAAATGCTGCATATCAGAATTTGTAAAAGTTCCAAGCAATACAAAAGGAAGCCCACCAGTTACGCCAGTTTCAATCTCTGTTGTCAATGTTGCAACAGCACCGACAAAGGTGTTTGGAATACCGTTATTATCTCTCCAACTACATGAAAGATTTGACGCTTCAATGTTGGGCGTTATGTTTGAATCAGTAGGATTAGTTACGCCTCCCCTTGTTATTATTGCGTCTCTTACTTCTAACGTTGAAGGATTAGGGAAGTTTGTGTCTGAAAAATCAAATAAAGGTTGTAAATCTCCTAAGTCACAATTGACATCTGTAAGAAATCTACTATTCATAACGAAAGCTGTTCCCGTTTTAAATAAAGGCTCGGTCGTTACATCTGACATATTACGAACTATCGAAGTTGATATTCTAAACCCTCCTAACCAAGTACCGTGTAAAGTCAAAGAAGGTGAATCACCAAATCTACCAGTACCGCTTTCTAAACCTTGTCTATAATCGTGTATGTCTCCAAGACTAGTACAGTCGATATAATTAACCCTTGTGAACTCAAACGCATTAAATCCAGTAGCATCATATAATTCATAAACTTTTGAGTTAGTCCCTGAAGTTGTTATATAATAGTCAGCCCCTAAAACGTTTCCCGAACCTATAAGCGCACTTTCACTGATAAACATGGTGTAATTATCTTCAGTAGAAATTAATCCGCTAATGTCAAAGCTATAACCTCTTAAAGTCATTCCGGTTGTCGGTACAGTTATCTGAGTAGTTCCCATATCAATAATACCATCAATAAAATACTCTTTTGAACTATCAATAGCACCGCCTAAAGTAGTTGCTACGTTTGACTGATTAACTACAATTCTTCCTGTTAATACTTGACCATTAGATATAGCTAAAGAATCGAATTTTGAACCATCCCAACCCTCGTATCGTTGAGTTGTTGTATTATATACTATTGCGTGTTCTCCATCACTATCTGATAACTCAGCACTACTTATGCTTTCTATTGGTGTTTGAAATGAAGTATTCTTGACGTATGTAGCCATAGTTTTTTTTGTTTATAGATTTAATAGTTTTTTAACCGCTTCAATAATTTCTGTATCTGTTAACTCTTTACTTGCTTCTAATTGCTCGAATCCTTGAAACATTCCTTCGATACTAAAGCCTTTGTAAGTCCCTAGCTTAACTTGCTCCCATTCTGCATCGTTGTTAATCTTCATCATAATCACCCACGCTCCCACAGGTGCATTTAGGTTGTAGATGTTAGATTTATCGTTCTTCTCATCTTCTACTATCCATGTCTCTATCACTCCGCAATCCGTGACAGGCTTCTCGTGTTCTGTTGTGGCGTTGTTTGCGTTTAGATTACGCATATAAAGCTCCTGTGTCTTAGATATAGTTTCCTTACTAAACCAAATATTGAACTCTTTACCGTTCTGCTTTCTGTAAATACGTTTCTCAGGCACTAAAGCCATGCCTACGACTACTCGTCTTTCCTCGTCTGTTACTTTTAACTCTATACCGTGAGAAGATAAAGCAACCCAATTTTCCTCAATGGCTGGAGACTCTACTAAAGAGACAGCGAACACGCCATCTTCTTTCTCGTTTCTTATGAATAATTCTATTTCTTGCATACTAATTGACTTTTATTTATTGTTTTTGTTGTATTTGTAAAAAGTTTGATTATATTTGAAAGAAAAACTAAAACTAAAAATTATGGCAAGAGGTAAAACGACTTACGGTGGAAAATCAAAACTATACAAGAACGTCTATCTAGAAGGTAACGTAGGCTCAGACGCAGTTACTTTTTTTGGGCAAATTGGTAGTCAACGCAAACACGGTTTCAAAACAGAGAGAGAATGTGCAAAGTGGGTAGATTTACAACTCATAAGAATGGGTAAGGACCCTGTAAACATATTAGTAAAGAAGCATGGATGAACAGTTAGAATATATGGAGAAGATATTAAAAGAGTTAAAGTTAGAAAAAGGCGATGCTATTACTAAACTTGAAAAGATACAACACAACATAGAACTAATGGAAATGCATATAGACGATTATAAACATAAAATAAAACATTTTAGCATTGACTTCTAGTATTTTCTTTCTCTAGATAGTTTCAATCCCCTGAGTGAAAATAGGTAGCTCAGGGGATATTTTTATTTACAAGCTCGCTGTTTCTACCTTGTTTCTATCTAAACTCTGTGCGCTTGTTACTTTAGAACTAACTACATACGTCTCAATAGGTGCGTTACCTTGCTCTCCTAGACTCGTAGCTAACTGATTTTCTGAACTATTACCAACGATATTAAACGAGGGAGTTCTAACTTGTCCTGCACTTGGAACACTTGCACCGCCAGCAGAGCCTCCACCCTGATATGAACTGTTTTTAATCTTGGCTATGTTTACCCCAGCAGTAACCGCAGCAAGCGCAGCCATTAAAGGACCCATTATAACCCCGGCCGGCCCCATACTTGAACCAGCCGTAAACGCTGCCATAACTCCCTGAATACCCTGAACTACTGCCATTGCAATCTGCAATTTTTTGTTACGTTCAAACGCTTTCTTTCTAATCTTTTCTTGTTCTTCTTCGTTACCTTCTGCTTTGGCTAGTTGGTTGTCTGTTACAGCATCGCTTAAAGCTTGTAGAGAATTTAAAGCAGAAGCCGCACCAGCTAAACCTTGCTCTGTTTGTTTCCATTTTTTAGACTCTGTAATAGCGTGCATCTTTTCAGATTCATCATTAAACGCCTTTTGTATTTCAAGTCTTCTCTGCCCTTTTACTTGCTCTGCTATTACTTCGGGTGCTTGTTCAGGGTCTACAAAATCAGGTGCTTCCATCTTTTGAGCTACTACTGCTTCTTGGTGTATTTTTTCATCTTCTAAATACTTAGCACGTACTTTTTGCTCTTCTTGCTCTCTTAGTCTGTCGTATAACTTTAACAGTTCGTTTTTCTCTTCTTGCGTCTTGCTCGTGTCTGCTAGTAACGCTTGTTTACGTCTTTCGTTCTGTGCGTTTAGTATCTCAATATCTTTGAACTCTCCTTCTGCTAACAGTTGTAACCTTATATCCTCCGCTTCAATGTCTGCTGCTTTCCTATCTGCTAGATATTGTTTATAATTTGCTACGTCCTCTTTTCGTTGCTGTTCTAGTTTTTGTTTATGTTGTAAATCTTCAAGTTCAACGTTACGGTTGTAATCTTGATTCATTCCTTCAAGCGTTTCAAACTTTTCTGCTACTGCGTCTAATTCTTCTTTAATAGCGTCTGCTACTTCTTGTTGGTCTGCTGCTAATGCAATTTGTAAATTATGCGACTTTACTTTAATTTCATCTGCTAGTATTTTAAGTTGTGCCTTACGTCCTAACTCTTCAATCTTTAACATCTTTATTCGCTGGTCGTGTAACTCTTCCTCAGTCGCACCTTCAAGCTCCATTAACTTTAATTTATGCTCGTTTGATTCTCTTACCTTTTTTAGAGTTTTGTCTAGTAGGTTGTTTTGTCTTTCTAGCGATTTGTTAAACTCGTTGTTAATTTCTTCAACGTTTCCAATCACATTTGTGTATTCTCTATAAGCGTAGGCAAGACCAGCAACCGCAGTTATTAATAAAAGAAGAGGGTTACTATTCATCACCGTATTTAGAACCTCTGTTGCTACTGCTCCGATACCTTGTGCAATCGTTAACGCTTTCTGAGCAACCGTAGTTTTCATTATGCCAGCCGTTAACGCTTTAAAACTTGGTATTGCTTCTTTGATTCCTTGCACTCCTTGTGCGATAGCCATAGCAGACTGAACTTTTAATAGTTGTTCTTCTACTAAAGCACTTTCTACACCCATTACACCCATTGCACCTGCTCCCAACTCGAAACCAGCAGTTACACCCGAAAGCGCACCGCCTAGTTTTTGAGCCGTTGTAGTTGCCATAGAATCAACCGACAAATCAGTGTCTATAATTACCTTTTTGTAATCTCCGACTTGCCTAGACAGTAACTTAAACTCCTCAGAGCCTTGTTCGCCTGCTGCTGCCATTTGGTAAAGCCTATCTTCTAGCTCACCTATAACAGTGCTTAACGGTTGTATCTCTCCGTAAACGTCCTCAAAGCTACCACCTAAATCTGCAAGACCTTTAACAGCTTGTTTAGTGTCTACTTGAATATCAACTTGTTTAACTATTGCCATGCGTCCTCACGTTTAATTTGTTTTGTAACTTCTTTAATTGTTTTAGGAATCTTATACTTCCCTTTTGCAATGTCTATGTTTTTGCTTTTACCTAAAAACTCATCACTCGCTAGTAATTCTAAAATCTGTTCTATCATAATATTATACGTCCTAAATCTTCTTGTAATAAATAACCTCCATCTTCTGTAAGTAAGAAACTGTCATTTGATTTCTGTGCAATTATCATTACAGTAGAACTAATAACAGTGCCGTCTGGATTGTAATATGTAACAGGTAGAGTATTGTATCTTGTTGCGCCTGTTCCGTTTGTAGTAATAACTAATTCTAGCGTATCTTCTCCAGTAAATGTAGCAGGTAGAGCAGGCGTTCCTGTGACAAAGCTAGTCTCAATAGGTGCGCCAATTACAACATAACCACCGCCACCGTCAAACTTCTTAGTAGGTATTATTGGCTTAACAGGTTTAACAGGTACTATAATAGTTCCACCGTCTCCTGTTATTGGTTCGTTTGGAAAATCAACTTGCCCATTCTGAACTAGCCAATCACTAAGCAACTCTAACTCCACCTCTCCACTAGTTAAATTAGTTTTCATTTCGTTAATTCTATACTTCTTGTCACGAAGTATAACAGCATCGTCCAACGTTAACATAGCTAGCATCGTCAAAGGTAAGTGTGCTTTAACCGTAACTACTCTAGTCTTGTCATTGAATAGGTTTTGTATGTAAGGCTCGTAGAAGTCTTTGTATAAGCTGTTAACTATTGGTTCGTCTTTTAAAGTAGAAGTATCTAACCCAAAGTTTTGAGAATGGTTTTCCAGGTTGCTATATTGGTCTTGTCCAAAAGGAATATAGTTAGTCAATAATACCGTGTTCGTACCATCGTAGAAATAGAACTCAGTATTTCTAGTTTTATCTAAAAATAACTTAACAGGCTTTGGAATGTAACCGTTGCCGTCATCTGTTTTAGTTGTGCAGTATGCTACTTGTAAATCTGTATTTGTAAATTTCTGAAACAGTAAATTCTCAAACGGTAACTTAATTTTAAACTCTTTACCATCGTAAGGAAATTCGTTATTTAAACTTCCATATTGTCTACCAAAGAAACCATCAAACGCTTCATTAATTATAGACTTTGACTTCTCCCATTCAAAACTAATTCTCTTGTATAGTTTAGGTCTGTCTACTTTTATACTGTCTGTTTCTGTATAAGGCGTTATATTAATCTCCCCTCCGTAATTATACCATGTTTCAACTGGTTCAACTTGAAAAGTATTTGCTGCATCTAAAGGAAAGCACGTTAAATTAAATTGCTTTAAGATACCGCTAAACCAATCAGCTACCGTAATATCTGGAGCTGAAACATTAAGGCCTAAGTCGTTATTGATATAAGCTGACGTAACAGGAGACGACCAACTCTCTACTCCTGTTTGATAAGCACTAGAAGTACCGTCATAGTATTGATAAATAAACTCATAAGTCATTACACCTGCAAAAGTACCAACGTCTCCTTGAAAACGTACTTGAACAGTGTATATATCATTCATTCCTTGCGAGTTTAACACCCATACCAATTCATGAGTGCCTGTTCCGTTTCCGTTCTGCGTATTGTCTAAAACTCCATTCTTATAAGTATCAATGTAATAAATACTAGGTGCTGAAATATAGAATTTCAATTTGTGATAACCTGTTCCTAATATAGCCGTGTCTGGAGGTGTTAAAAAAGACTGAGGGTCTATGTATTTTACTTGTAAATCATTATTGTTTATATATGGTGCTGGTTGATTCAAATCGAATAGAGCAGGCGTTGGAGGGCTTGTAAATAACGCTTCCTTTTGGTTTTTCCAATAAGTAAAGGAATTGCTAAAGTATTCAGAGTTTATAAAGTTGGAATTAAAAGTTACTCCGTACTCGCTCTCTATTGCGTCAAGAATAACCTTATCTTTAACCGCTGGAAATAACTCATTAAAAGCAATAGCCCCTGTTGCTAAATGTATATCTTCATTCGTTGCGCCCTCATTATATTGCCATATCCTGTCAGAAGTAATTAAAGGGAATCTTACATCTAAATCCGCTGTGTTTGTTATCGTATCTTGAACGTTCGCCCCTGTGTAATCAAAAGCGATAGCAGAGTAGTTTAAATCGCTTAGCTTATCCTCTCCAAAAGCATCTTTAAGAGTTACTACTTCACCGTAGAAAGTTATCTTGTATGAATTAGCTTCATTGTTTTTAATCTCTGAACCTTCAAGCTGAACTAAACCACTTCGGAACGGAACATTATTAATTTCCAACCTCGCAGGAACACGCTCTTTAGCTTTAAAACTGCCATCGACATCATTGTTGTAAAAGTAATCAAAGATACTATTATTATTATCGCTGCAAGGAATAGTAAACGTCTGAGAATAATCTGTAAACGTTTTAGAAATGTCTTGAATGTTTTGAATCGTGCTTGTAACTTGTATTTCTTCATCGTTAAATAAATCTACTCTTTTGTTGTTTATGTATAGCTGTACTTCTCTCATTATTGAATATAGTTTAACATATTGTTTGCATACTCAAATGATAACTCATAGTTTATTAAGTTATCGTTAATACCTTTCTTTTCGTCTAACGTTTTAGAACCTAATACAACTGGCTTACCGTCTAACCGAATAATATTACTTAACATCAATTGCCTAAGTATCTCGTTGTTACTTTCATCTAGCCAACCTGTATTAACCTTTACTATTTCGGTTATGTTAGTGTTGAACGTTTGCTTTATGTTTTTGTTTATGTCGTAGTTAACTGATTCAGGCATTAACTTATACGACTTGTTCTCCATGCTTAAAGACGTTCTACTCGCTTTGAATAGTGGTAACTGTTGCCATACTCCAAACTTATTTACAAAGTCGCAAGTCATAACGCTATACTTAGCTTCGCATACCTCAGTAAACACGTATGTCTGTTGTGTAACCGCATTTGCTATTACCTCAGTCGTGCATCCACCTTCTCCAATTAAAGAGTCAGGGATACAGGGCACTACTACCATTTCAGAAGTAAACGAAGCAAATGTATTTGTTACAACCGTACCAGCAAAAGAAGTGTATTTAACCGTCCAAGTATCGTTAAGGTCGTTATATAAATACAAGTTACCACCGTTAGAACCTGTGTGTACTTGGTTGTTTATCTCGCTTCTAAGGCATCCTAAGTTAGTAGGGTTGTATAAGTCCTCAAAATAACCATAACCAACCGTAGCAACGTAGTAATCGTTATCTACAACTAGACCGTTAACCCATTTTTTTGTACGACAATAACAATACTCTCTTTCTGGAGCATCTGCTACACCTGTCGTCACTTGTGTGAACTCTGAATGGTCGATATATTCTCGTAAATAAGGACTTATATCGTAATCAACTGTTAAGACCTCTGAACTAGGAACAGGCTTAGTTAATGTTTTTGTTGCTGTTGCTGGCTCTGTATCTGGTGCGTTCCAAATAAATAGCTCTATCTTTGTTTCTTGTCCTGCTGTTCCTGTCAAGGATTCCATGCGAGGACTTCTAACGTTTATTTGTGTGTATGTTGGCATCTAAAATTTGTTTTTAAGTGATTCCTCTAAGAACTCGTTTACATCTAAACCGAATTGTACTATTAATTCATCTGGTAAACGTTCAAAGGCTGCGTTAAATGGCTTAGTAAAGAATAACGAAGGTTTAATTCCTTGTGCGTATATGCTTCTTTGTATAATAAACGCTAGTGTTTTTTGTGAACCTTTAGCAAATTGACCGTTCTTGCTTCTCATTCGTAAACCTTTACGCTTTACCCAGTTCAAAATAGGCTTTAACGGTGGTCGTTTATTCTTAAATGCAAACGGCGAACGTCCTCCCTTTTGTTCGCCTTCTTTTACTAAACTAGGATTAGCACCTTTAACCCCTTGGTCTACAAACATTCCATAGTCCAACATCTCAAAAGACAAACTAAACGAGTTCTTATGTACGTCTAAATCGTAATCTAAAGAGCTGTAAAGGGCTTTCGTATCCTCTTTCTTAACTTTGGTTAGGTTCGTACGTGCCTGTTTAACTACGGCTTTACCAAAGCGTCCTAATTCTATTTGTAGTTCTTTATACATTATAATCCTAATTCTGTCAACGTTGTGTATCTAACCCAAACACCCAAATACGTAGATGTGTTGCCATTTCCTACTATTGGCGTGATACCTCTTAATTCTGTTCTAAATCCATTCGTTGCACTATATGAACTAGCCGTCCAAAAATATCTGTTTGCTGACCCAAAGTCAAAAGGTGGGTAACTCATGTAGTGTGTTATAATAGGATAAACCCCAATATTTAAAACATTAAACAACTCTGACACGTTCCATAATCTCCACCCCGTCAACCCTCCAAAAGTAGAGGTTAAATGTTTGACTATTTGCGTTGCTTGATTTCCGTAACTTGCAACGTCACCGATGTAATAGCTTAAAACAGAATCTACATTCCTTGCGCTAAAATCAAACACTATTAAGTTAGGAAACGCTAAAGCTCTAGTCGTGGCAACTCCTGAGACATCAAAATAACTTGTGCCATCTGAATAACCACCATTTGAACCGCAGAATCTAAAAGAATGCCCCCACTCATTAACATAGTCAAGCGTGAAAAAATCTACACCACGACCTCTTGTTATGTCGTCGCCTGTCGTATAACTTACCGTTTGACCTGTCTGTATTACTTTTGCAGCTTGGTACAATTGCGGAGTTGGTGGTACTGCTGGCGTACAAACAAAAGGCGTTTGGGCTGGTGTAACTACTGAACTACCGTCTGAATCTGTATTTGTTACGTCAGGCAAAACTAAAGTGCCACCACTTGCAACCGTATTTGTGTATGATAAGTCGCTGTTTTCAACCGTTGCATCTGCTGAAGGCGTGCATACTAAATCAATACCAGCCGCTTTAGATAATACTGTTCCATCTGAATCGGTTAACGTTATATCAGGCACTTCTATCGTTCCATCTTTTACACTTGGTCTGTTTACATCTTGTGCAATTATATCTAAATTAGTATTGGTTACTAATATAGTTTCATCAGGCAAAGTTAAAGAACCCTGAGCAGCTACACCTGCGTTATAACTTCCGTCTGAGTTTTGTACATCTGAGTTTGTTATTGTCTGCGTTAAACTTAAACCACTTGCAATATCTCCGCTGTATAATGTCGTTCCATCTTCATCTGTTATAGTATAAGAAGCTGCTGCACAATCAGAAGGGATTAAAGGCGCATCACATACGGTCATAGTATTAGGTACGTTCACTTCAAAAGTTAAAGACCAACCTGCTAAAGAGTTTTCAAATCGTTCTGTAAATGGCTCAAAACTAGGGTCGCCTACTAACTCGAAATTGTCGTCTCTAATATCTCCACGTTCAATCATTTCTACCAACCTAGCACCAACGCTTAACTGTGTATTGAATACATCTTGTTCGTTATCGTTACCTCTGAAATTATCAATTGCTTCGTGACTTACTGAGTCTACAATATCCATTAACAAAACGCTAATACTTAAAGTATAGACATTCTTTCTTTTTGTGGCTTGGTTAACCATTACATGACTTAAAGGAAAGATTGTTTGCTTCTCTAAATCAACGTCAAATATGTCGCCTGTGGTTACCGTGTTTACGTTTACATCTTGTAAAAGCTGTACGCGTATCATTTCTAATATATTGTAATAAACTTGCATCTACTTAAATTTACTTTCTATTTCTTTACGTTCTAATTCTATACGTTCCTTTTCAAAACTGAGATAGGTTAAACACTCATGAATTGGTAAACGTTCAACTTCACTAAATCGTCTAATATCTCCTTGAGCGAGTGTATAGAAGTTTTGGTAAAAGCCCCACTTCTTACCGAATTGTGCTGCTCTGCTATAATCTCCTTCGCCGCTTCCTCCAGTGTATAAAGTTGGGTAAAGTTCAACAAGTCGTTCACTAAATTGTAAAAAAAAACCATAGCTCCCATTGCTATTCCTAAAGGTGCGAACTTCATTAAGTCTCCAAAGTCTTTAGTACCTTTATACTCTGCTATCTCGTAAGCGTCTTTACGTTGTTCTACTATTGGTCTAAACATAACAGCCATTGCTCTATGCATCGTTTGCCAGTCTCCAATGTATCTACTAAGGTCTGCGAACTCTGCACTTGTCATGTTCTCCATGTCCGGCATGAATCCAAACTCAACATCTTTGATTTTAAACCTATGTTGGAACTCTACTTGACCACTAAGTAAGTCAATCATTGAGTTAGCAATGTCTTTAACGTCTTTGTGTGACATTGTAAGAACTCTATTAAATGGCGTTTGTGTAAATACTTCTACTGTTCTTTGGTTTAAGAACTCACCCTCTAACCCATCGGTAACAGTTAGGAACTTTTGATACTGTCCAATGCTTAACTCGTTTAAATTGTCAGGTATTGTAATCTGTGCTTTCATATAATAATAAACTATTTTTTGCTTATTTAGTTTTTATTCGTATATTCGTAGAAACAAAACGATAAATTATGAAAGTAGAAGTAGAAATACTAAAGACAGTATTGAGAGGAAGTATCGACAGGAAAGAGAATAAGCTAACTCCTGCTGACGTATCAATGATTAAAAACGTTATACACCTAATAGAGAACACTAAGCACATACACACCAAAGAAGATGTTGTAAATGCGTACTTAGACGGGTTTAAAGCAAGCGGTGAGGGCTTTAACGGTGAGTATCCTTACGAGGGATATTTAGATGTCGATATAAAGCGAGACATTAAAGTTGATGACTATTACAACGAAAAGTTTAACAAATAGCCATGATAGACCGTAAAGAGTTTGAAGAATGGGCAATATCTACAAGCCCTGACTTCATGTATAACTACAAAGGCGTGTTCGTATGGTTTCAAATGGACTTCTGGGGATTAGAGGAAGCATGTAAGGTAGAAATATTTAAACAATTTAAAATTAAATACAAATAAGTTTGCTAATCAAAAATAAAGCATTAACTTAGCAGTGTCAATAATGACATAAACTTAATTTATAAATCAGGTTTTGAGTTATTGTCAGTGTGCCAACGCTTAACGAGGGTTGCAAAAGTTGTAGCTCTCGTTTAATTTAAAAATAGAGTTATGAATTACTACGAGAATTATTACCAAGGCAGAAGACATGTCACAGTAGAAGAAATAGCAGAAGCAGTAAATAAAAGAATAAATAAAACAAACATGAAGTTAACAAAAGAAGTAGCAGAATTAATGTACAAGTCAGAAGACGAAAGCGTAAGAGCGTTTGCACTGAGTAATTACCCTGAGTTGGGAGAGAAGCCGTTACCTAAGACATGGGAAGAGTTGGTAGAAATTAAAGGTGGTTATGTAAGCACGTCCTCAGAAATAAAAACCACTAATAGATGCGCTATTTTTAACGAAAATAAAAACGTATTCCCAACTGAAGAATTAGCAGAGGCATCACTCGCACTCACTCAGTTATTACAGTTAAGAGACAGGTATAACGAAGATTGGAAAGCTGATTGGAGTAATACAACTTACAAATACGTTATCGTTGTGTATGAAACCGAAATAGTCAAAGACTGGTTTGATGGAGACCAAAGAGTAATGCACTTCAAAACAGAAGAACTAAGAGACTTATTCTTTGAGAACTTTATAGACTTACTAGAAATCGCTAAACCATTATTATAATTTAAAAAGCAGTGTTGCTCGTACCTCTCCTAATAAAGCTTCGGCTCAGTGAACCGTGTAGCAGTCTCGTTAGACTATACTAGTTAAGATTCTAACCAATTAAGCCACGTTATTAAGTTAGCGTGGCTTTTTTATGATATGAAGTACTTACCTTTGTTAGGGTTATCTAAGTGGTGTATAATGTTGTACCTTGCACCGTCAATAGCGTGGTTATAACTATCAACATATAACTTACTCCCCTTGTCTGCGTAAACGTAATTGTTTAACTCTTTAGCAATGTCTGTGCTATCCTCTGTTATTATTATCTCAAAATCCTGCATCATAGTAATACCACTCTCAATAGTTCCCTTCTTTACTTTTTGGATATTACACCCAGCAAATTTAAGTTCGTCTATCAATCTTGGCTCTGCTGAATCTGCAATGATTAATTTCTTTCCTACCTTACTAAGTATCATTTGAGCAAGTACGCTTGGTTGCAATCCTTTTGAATAGATATGTTGTTTAAGGTATATCTTTTTCTTTATCTTGTCTATTGCTACTTCGGTCAATGTGTCAGGGTCAACGCTATAACCAAAATCCATACCGCAAGACGTTTGTAAGTTGTCAGGGTTAAACTCTCCTATTCTCCAATTAGTAAACACCACTCCCTCTGCTTTGTCTAGCCAACCACCTAAAATAACGTGTTCGTATTTAGTAGGGCTGTTCTCTTTCATCCTTGTTACCTGACGTATGAATGATTCTGACAAGTGTTTATAGTTGTCTAAGTATGTTGTATGTATGTAAGTTGTATCTTTGATTACTTTATTACTTCCATCTTGTACGCCTCGTTGCTCAAAGAATCGTTTATAAATGAAATGCTCTTTAGTTGCTGGGTTTAATACAAGTATCACTCTGTTTTGTATTCCCTTTGCTCTAATAGAAAAATCAATCTTATCAAATACATCTTCGTCCACTAACTCTTCTGCTTCATCTAGTACCCATGTAGTAACGTTCGCTAACGATTTAAGGTTTGCTGTTTGTGTTCCTTGACTTGTTCTTATACCTCGAAATAATATCTTCGAGCCAGTAGTAAGATTTACTATTTCGTCTTTAGTAATTTTAAACTCATCTAACAACCCTGCTGTTTCAATCTTATCTATGAACTCAGGAATGATAGAAACGTGCGCAGAGGTAAGTGTATAACGTGTAAACAATATAACGTGTCCAGGCTCGTAAGTAAGAAGTAGTAGAAACGAGTTAAGGGAATACGATTTACCGCTTCCCCTTCCTCCTGTAATCACAAAGTATCTACTATCTGAACCGAGTAGATTATATTTACTACTTATCTGTATCTGATTCAATTTTAAAGATTTCTTTTATATTAAAGTCGCTAAACTGGTGTGTAACCTTGTCGCTACTCTCTGTCTTCTTAGGAACGAAATATTGTGCATACTTTGCGAATAAATCTAAGTACTTACTAGGCGACTCTACACGCACTTTATTAAACGCTTCTGCTATATGTTCGCTCTGACCTTCTAAAGTCTCTAAGAATAGCTCCCTTGCGCTCTGAGTTACTTTGTTAACTGCTCCTTTCGGCTTCCCTTTGTTTCCTTTTTCAAATTTTGACATCGTTATCTCTCGTATTTATCGGTTCAATCATACATCCCCATGTATTATCTATATGGCAGTAATCAATAGAGCTTTTTATAATCTTGATTTTGTACCCTCGCTTTTTAAAATATACCTTTTTATACTTCTTTTTTATCTTTCTTGGTATTCTCATTATTCAATTGCTTTTGGTTTCTTACCCATCTTCATATCGTCTTTACCTAGTATCGCCATAGCTAACATGTAATAGCCTTTATACTTACCGTCTGTGAAGTATTGCTTTAGTTCGTTATGTACTTCTGTGTTCATTACTATTGTGTCTAGGTCTGCGTGTTCGGGCTTACTATCTATAAACCTTTGTACTTCAAATATATCAATCATAAACAATGACTTAAAATTAATGTTAACCATACAACCCCAGCTACAAAAACTAGAAAGCTGTATCTTCTTATCTCTTTGTCTCTTTTAAACCTCCGCTTCATAAGTCTCATATACTGTTCGTAATCTATTCACTAAATCTCTAACACAACCAGCGCACCCTGACGTTTCAAAGCGTCTGTTGAATACTCTACGTGCTATCTTAACTAATTCTATTTGTTGAG
>Ga0255047_10001053_pt1 | contig 20995 bp, 37 predicted proteins | sample JV7_2_1_MG_FD_183640 | JGI IMG/M metagenome (GOLD analysis project Ga0255047, IMG submission 183640) | Seawater microbial communities from Jervis Inlet, British Columbia, Canada - JV7_2_1 | ecosystem: Environmental > Aquatic > Marine > Inlet | place: Canada: British Columbia | collected 2016-10-06 | reverse complement strand
GTCTATACAACGTCGCTTGTAGAAATTTGACCCTCCCCCCCCCTTGACCGACTTCGGTTAGGGGCGAACGACGATGTCGAGCCTATCGCTTGAATAATTCGACCACCATGTTCGCGCTAAATCAACAAATTGTTTCGCGCGGTCGTCGCGGCGGCGATCGGCGGCAAGGCGACGAATGCAGTCGTCGAGCGGCGTTTCAATTACAACAACCCTTGCCGCGCCTAGCAAGTCACGCCATCGGCGACGCTCTGTCGCGGTCGGCGCGGCAACAATGAACCACGCCGCGCCGTGTTCGCCGTCGCATGACAGGGCCGCAAGGCGACGGTTACGTTCAATTAACGCTGGCTTAGACCATTCCGGGCCGGCGGCGTACCAAGGCAAGCCGGATAGTTCCGCCTTGATGTCGTCAAGGTCGATCACGACGTCGCTATGGCCGGTGTTCTTTTCCGCGAAAGTTGTTTTCCCGCCGCCGGGCGGTCCGCAAACGACCGTGACAGGCAAGGCCGGCTTGGCAATGCCGACGGGCCGCAATAGCGCGTCGACCGCCTGCCAATCGTCGCCAAGGTCCGCCGCTTCCATGCGTTGCTTCGTGCTGTTGTGGCATCTTTGACATAGACCTTGCCAGTTCGCATGATCCCAAAACAGGCGCGCATTGCCACGATGCGCCCTTATGTGATCGACGACCACCGCCAAGGCGAGCTTGCCTTTGGCTTTACAGAAAACGCATTCCGGGTTCGTGATTAGGTATTGTTTCGACTGCCGCCGCCATTCGGCGTTGTATCCACGCTTCGCGGCGTTGGGCCGGTTGCGGTCATAGTCCCGCTTTGGCGTCGGCTTCCATCCATTGGGGCGGTGTTGCTTGGCAGCGGTCGGCATTGCTGTCACCTGCTTTAGTGGCCGGGGAAGCCATTCTAAGCGGTTTCCCCGGCCCTTGCACCCTTGCTCGCAGGCTATGGCTTTAACGCGGCCCGCCGGTCCTGCCCCGGCGATTGACGGGGGGGGCCAATCAACGCTCTAGCGACCGCCGCGTTCATCTTAGTTTACTTTCGTGGCCGTCGCCTTCATTTATTCGGGAACGACGATCGTTCGCGAACCCGTGCGAACCTTGACACTTCGGGAATCGTCTTGAACCTGTATCGATCGCGACGCGGCTTTGACCTTGATCGTTCGCAATGGACTTGGTGTTATAGCCGCCGCCGGTGCGCCCGCTGCGTTGAAATACCAAGCGTTAAAATGCCACGCATTCCAGAACCGCGCCGCCCACATGGGCTAGCCCGTCGCGTCTAAGGTCAAGGCGGTCCGGTTGCCGTCCGAATCAACGGTCGCGGTGATCCTTGCCTTGCTATCGTCGGCGGCCCGAATGATGTTCGTCACCGTCGCCGCGCCGGATAGTTTGCCCGTAGCCATCGCAAGCACAAGCTTCTGTGCTTCCTCTAACGAATAGCCGTCTATGTCACCCGCCGCCAATATTGCCGCCGCGATAACCGCCGCCGTTGGGTCGTTCAATGCCCCGATAAGGGCCGGAATCGTGGTGCCAGTATCCACTAACACGGCGGCCAGGTCGCCATCGCCAGAAGCTTTGGTCAAGGCGTCGATGGCATCAACCACGGTCTTGATCGTGGTCGCGTGGTTCCTTATGGCTTCCTGGCTGTCGGTTGCCGTTGCGAACGTCGCGCCGGCCATGTCCGACAAATTATCGGCCAAGGTCGCGCCCCCGCCTAGGTCCGTTAGAGTGCCTATTTTCGGCTGCATGTCCGCCGTATCCGTCAAGACATTATCTAAATCCGCCGGAATGTTCGCGGCGTCCAGTTCGGCAAGGCGCGCTTCGGTTGCCGCCGACGGTACGTTCGCCGTTACGACCGGCGTCAAGTTTGTGATGCCCACCATATGGAAATTACCGCGAATATTCGGCGACATCGCCCCGCACCCAGTGCCTTCGGTGAATTTGCCGTTGCCCTCGACCGTCATCGTGTCGGTTCCGGTTTGGCCCATGTTTTGCACTTCGACGCCGCCGGACCAGTTGCGCATACTTAACGCCGTGTTTGCCACGCCGGCGCCGAAGTCAAACGTCAAGCTTGCTGAAGGGCCGGCAACTTCGCCGCGCCCGTTGTGAAGATACCAAGCGCCCGCGCCATTATTTGTAATGGTGCCGCCGAAGCGGCAATCGATCAACGTCGCGCCGGGGCCGGTGACGTTGCCAACGACGCATTCTTTGAAAATCGGCGTCCCGACAAACGTTCCGCTAATCGTCGCGCCTTCGACTAAGGTTGCGTCGATGGAGAAACCCGCAAAGGCAAGCGTATAGCCGAAGCCTTTCAATTCGTATCCGTCGAGCGCCGCCGACAAGGCGTCGGATGATCCCGGCAGGAAATGGATAATAACCAAACCGACACTGTCGGCGATGGTCTTCGCTTCCTCAATCGTTAGGCAAGGATTGTTAACCGTGCCGTTCTCAAAATCCGTTGTCCCCGAAACGCCGCCGACCGTGTCGAGCCAAACCGCGCCGCCTTCGTACAAGCCGAAATCTTGTAAATTGCGCAAACGGCGACCGGCGGAAGACGGAACGTTATGGTTTGCGCCGTTCAAAACGCGGTCCCAAACGGCTTTAGCAATTTCGACCATGCCGGTTGCCGTCGATGCGATGGCATCAAGGCCGGTCGCAGCAAGCGAAAACCCGGTTTTGTTGGTTAACGTCGTCGTCGTGGCGGTCAATGTCACGTTGGCGACCGCGTCGGCGGTAGGATCAAAATAACCAGCCGCCGCCAGCGTGCGGGCTTCCATTTGCGCGTTCGTCGGACCCGCCGCGACAAGCGTTCCCGACGACGGCAGTGCCGTTAGGCCGGCCCGGACAGCGTCGTCAAGGTCAACGGCGTGTTGCGCGCTGGCGTTGCCGTAGGTTTCAATAATGATCAGGGTGTCTATAAATGTTTTTGGCGACGTTTGGTCGACAAGGCGGATATGTGCGACCGCGCCGGTTACTTCGGTCGACAATAGCGCCAGCGAATAAAGGCCTTCGTCCACATGGGCTATTGTGCCGTTCGTCGCCGCAAAGGCCGCGCCGTCTTCTGAAAACCGGGCATCGCCCGCCGCCAAGGTCGCCGGGCCGTCTTCTATGTCGTCGGACGAAATCCGCTCCAACGGAAAATAGATCGTCGTTGCCGTTGCGTATTTCCGCCAAATGGGGCCGATGATTTTCATTAGTTATATCCAATGCAGACGATTGAACCTATTCGGTCCGTGGCTTGTGTGTTGTTGCATTGGCAATCCGCCGAAATACGGGTTCCGGCTTTTATGTCGCAAAATAGGCCATAGTGGGGCTGTGAAGTATAGCCAACGCCGCCAAGCCCGCCCGTAACCATGCCATTCATAATAACGTCCTCAACGCCGGAACCGCCGACATAAACGCCCATTCCGATAATTCCACCTTGCGTCGGCAGCGTGGCGTGGTCGTGCCCAATGTAGCAAGACATATATTTGTAGTCGATGCCTGTCGATGCGGCTATTTGTATGATTGAGCCCTTCGTATCCACAACCGCGCCCGAGTCTATTTGCGTCCCCTGGCTGCTTGCGGTTAACGCGCCGATGGTTTCGCTTCGGCTGAATATTGGAATGTTAGAACCGGCCTGTTGGCCATACGTCGTGGCGACAAACAAGCCGGAAGTTACGCTTGCTTGCGCCCTAATGGAAATTGTGGAGCCGGCGGCGACAAATATCGGGAAATAATAACCGCCGTATTCAGAAAAACCATTCATCAACGGGACGTCCGAAACGAGTATTTTTTCCGTCCCGCCCTGATCAACGGCTATGTCAAGAAGATAAGAACAATTCGCCGTCAACGGCAACGTTTGAATAAAAAACCCGTGATAATCAAACGACGTCGCCGCAATAATGGCGGTATAGCTTCCCTTCGTGTCGACGGTAGCGTGGGCCGTGACCAATGTCCCGACGGCGCCCGTTCCCGACGCTTCATGCCTTCCGCCTTGTGAATTTGGGAAAAGCATCATCGCGCCTGCATAACCGACCAAGTATAGGCGCGCTTGGTTCCGTTGATTTGCTCAATTGTGAACTTCAAATGATTGGAATTTTCGAACGGGCCGAAGTTTTTGACCGGGCTGCCCTGGATGCCAAAGAAGCCATGAGAAGCGATTTTTTGTTCGGTTTCGCCGGCCCGCGATTTGCCGTAAACGACAATTTCGAACTGTTCATCGTCGACCAAGTTTTTCATGTCGACGGCCAAGACGAACGAACCCGCGTCCGTTACCGTGGCGATGTCTTCCGCGACCGCTAACGTTGTTATGGTCGCCGATCCGTTGCTTAGCTCATAGGCCATTAGACGAAATCCAATCCATCGCGAATAGTTTGCGCCCTCGGCACGGACAAGACGCCCAATTCATGAAGGCGCCTTAAAATCTGGACGGCGGGCGGGCGCATGATGTTGTTTCTTGGCGGCTCATGAAGCATATGCAAAAACGCCCGCTTGACGAAGCGCGACTTTTCTTGCGCCGTCATGGCCAAAAAAATGTCTTCGGTTTGAACCGTTTTCGGGTCAAACGTCCGTGAGACAAAAACATGCGCGGCGGTATCCCAAACGACGGCCCGTTGATCCGGTGCGGTTGCGCCAAGGTCAACCCGCGCTAGGCCCCTGTCGGAAAGAACCGCCGCTTCGTGGTGGCGTTGGGTAACAGAAAAAAGTTCGCCGTCCGCTATTTTGTAAAGCGCATAAAACATGATTTCCCTCAAATGCTGAGCCGTATTGGGACATAGACCCTAGGCCCGTGTCAATATTGCCGATTATTTCGCGTCCGGCCAACCGTCGGCGACCATCGCCCGCGCCGCCGTCGCCTTGTCTTTCTGCAAGCGGTCTTCGGCCCCACGCTTCGACATACCGCCATCGACGGTTTTCGTTTTCGGGGCGGCAATGGGGCTTTGGGCTGGCGCGGCGGGCGGCGGCGGCGGGAATCGTTTCTGGCGTATTTGCAGCAATTCGCAATTCGCCTTGATTCGGTGCGCGTCCATGTAACCGGCTTGCCGGCGTATCACCTCGACAATTTCGCCAATGGTCGGCGTGGTTTTCCATTTGTGGCCGTCGATGATTGCGTCGATCGCGCCGGCGACCGCAAAGGCCGGAAAGGTCGAAAGCCGTTCGACATAGATCGCCATGGCTTTCTGGTCGGGCGGCGGCAAAACCAAAAACAGGCGATAGATCAAGACGCCGACTCGCTTCGGCCCGGACGGAACCAATTCAGTCAACGCCGCCGCCTTGATCTTCGCTAAACAAGTCGGCGTCGCCCCCGTCGGCGTCGAGTCCGACGGCTTCCAAGTTGTCATCGATCGCGCCAGCGATTGTTCGTCGCAAGTCAGTGTCGGAAGGCCGGGCGTTGCCGCCTCGACCATTTGCCGGTCCGGTTGGTTCGTCAAGGTCTTGATCCTTCCATCGTTTATCGTTTAACCATGTCGACGGCATGGGGACGAATTCGTGATCGTTTCCCATGGCAGCCGCCAACTGTTTCGCGCCGTCTAAAAGTTCGGCGGGCGACGCCGTCCCGGACTTCACAATTTTGCTATAATATTTCTCCGCGCGGCCCTTGGCTTTCTTTCTGCCATCGGGAAACGCTTTCCAAAATTCTTCGAAGTCGGCGGCGGTGTCCCCATGGGGGACTATAGGGGGTTTCTTTCTTTCGAGTTTACGGGTTAACGAGTTTGCATATCCCCCGGCATCGTCCGTTTTGTTGTCTTTCAATGGCTTAGCGGTGTTCTTAGAAGATTTTCGCCACCTTTTCGCGGCTTTCTCGCGAGCTTTTAGGCTGATTTGGTAAACATGGGACAGTTCACGTTCGGCCCGATCCTGCTTCAAATAGCCGTCGATAACGACAAATTTTCCAAGGTCAATTAGCGACTGCTTATAGCTTTTGAACTTGCGAACCGAGATTTTCAGGCGTCGAGAATTTAGCTTGTCATCGTCTTTTAGATGGCCGTCGGTTAGGTAATAAAAGTCGCATAATTTACGATAAGCGGCTTCGATTTCGAACGACATTTCCTCCGTCCCGGCCATCCAATCGGGTATGTGATATTGAATTCGATCAACCATTTTCGACCGTTCTAAATACACTTAGGTACAGACACCGACGGCGCCTTTGATATGCGCCCCATTTGCGTCCCGCCGGGCTGGCCGCGCTCCCAAACAAACCACGCGTGATCTGTTGTCGTGCCGCCGGTGCGCTTATGGGGCGGAATATCGATGCGCCAGCACGACGCCCGATCGGTGCAAACATATATCCGATTCGGCGGGCGATGCGACCAAAACGGCACGCGCTTCGCCGACGACCACCACGACAAACGCTGGAAACAAACGACTTTGCGCGCCCCATTTTTGATCGCGGTTTCGACGAAATCGACGGCCAATGAAAACGGGGGATTCATGAAAACGGTCGCGTTCGGGACGAATCGCAAGACGTCGTCGTTTTCGAGGAAGTCAACGTTCGATGCACCATAGCCCCAATCATAAAGGTCCGATGCAAAGACATGATAACCGCGCTGGTCCGCCGCCTTGGCAAGCACGCCTTGGCCGCAACATGGGTCGACGACCATCGGCGTTAATAGCTCGACGTCAAGGATTGCATGGACGGCCCATAGCGGCGTTTCGAAGCACTCCGCATCCCGCGCAAGGTCGGTATGATTAAGCCACGGCCATTCGCCTATAGCGGCGCCGCCTGCCTTTCCATCGGGCCATATGTCAGCCATTGCCATCACCGATGGGCTGCCACGTTTTGCAATGATGCGCGAATCCCGGCCAAATCGAATGTTTGCGGGGCGGTCGCGCGGTGTCAATGTCGGTGCAAATAGGCAAGTCCGGAAAGTCCGGCATAGGATACATGCATTTGCCCGAATGGATACGCGAGTTTCGGCCCGTTTTCGTCTTCACAAAATCCGCGAAAAGGCACGTTTTGCAAATGTGCTGAACGCTCACCGTCCAGAGTCCTTTTCTGCGTCTGGCGGACCGAAAATGATTGTTGCGCCTTCGTATATTTCGCCGGTGCTTTCGTCACATGCGCCTAGGTGATCTCTAATTCTGATTTTCATCGTGCCACGCTCCCAATAATGGCGCGCCCGCGACGGCGGCGGTGGGCCATGTCTTGGCCACGCGATAGTCAAGGATGCCCAAAGCGTCGCCTTGATTGTCGTCTTGCGGCGACCATCCAAACGCCTCGCATTGGGCGATTACGGCGAACTTCAATTCCTCCCGCCGGGCCGCCCGGCCCTTGGCTTTTGCAACGAAGTTTGGCCCTAGAAATCGGGGACGCCATTGGTTCGCCGTAACCGACCCGTAATGATCCCGCGACAAGCCATGATCGATGCAATTCAATTCGACTTGCCCGGCCAAGGCGTACATTTTCGCCACCGCCGCCGGGTTCCCGACGAAGGGCGATTCGTACCAAACTTGATCGGGATCAAGGCGCGCCATAATAGCCATCTGCCAGCGTCGGAAATACCATAGGAACCGGCCCATATTCTTTGACGTGCCTTCGAATTGAACCGACCCATACGTCGGCGGGGCGTCGGGGCGGGCCTTGTGCGCCCACCCCGTCATGCTTGCAATGTCGAGCGTTAAAAGCCCCGGCATTATTCGGCGTCGGCGGGGCCGTCGGGCAGAAAAAAGTTGCCCTGGACGGCGATGCCTTGCGCCATCATGGAAATTTGCAGATCGTCAAGGTACGAATCCCGCGCCTCGACCTCCATTTTCCCAAGCTTGCGGGAGAACTCAAACGCCTTGACCTGAATGCCGGCGTCGGTCAAGCGAAGCCGGCAGTCTGCCGCATCGCTGTTAAGTTCTTTTCGCCGTTCCTCGATGTCGTTCATTTTTTCGGTGCATTCGACGATCAGGGCGTCGCGGTCCGGCTGATTCGAGCCGTCGCGCGTGGTGTCGTTTTCCGTCATAGTTCATTGTCCTTTGATTGAGTGCGGGGAATTGCTCGCCGGTTATCCGGTCGGGCGCGAAGGGGCGACCCGTTGCGGACCGCCCGTTTTTGCTTGATGGGCCGGAATTTCCACGCCCTCGATTTGGGGAATATCAAACCAATGGCCCTTTACTTCGGTGTCTTTGATTCTCTCCAAATACACCCGGTCGCATCCGTGCAAATATCTTGATTGCGCCGTTGCGACGCCCTCGAAGCCGTGGATTTTGTCTCGGTACTTTTGGCCTAGAACAATGGCCGGCTTGTCATCGGTATTCTTTGCAAATTCATTCATTGATAACCCTTTCGTGAAACGGGGGCGGCGGCGAAAGCCCCCGCCAGCTTAACGCCGCCGACCCCCGCCGCACGCTTGCCGCCCGTCGCAATCTGTGCGACCGGATTTGCGACATAGCCACGGCGGCAAGGTGCCTCGAAAACTCGAAAATAGAGCGCAAGCGATCATTGCGAAAACGACCGCCAGGCTCCCCCACGCGGCCACGTTATGCGGCCCGCTTGCCGAACAACGACCGGGCCACGGCGAAACCCTTCGCCGATGCCTCGCCATTCATCTTTGTAAAAAAGTCAATAGTGCCAGGGAACGAACCGCGCTTTTTCCAATTGGAAACCGTCGACGCCGCGACGCCGAAAAGGTTCATCGTTGCCTGATTTCCGCCGAGTTTTTCAACGACCCCGGCCACCGTGTCTATGTTTTCCATTCGGCGACCCTATTGCGGGGCGCGCTGGCTTGCAAGAAAAAACTTCACATTGGTAAAAAAGAGTTGCGCCGTTTTTCATTCTGTGAAAATATTCAATTGTTAGCGACCGGATCAACCAAACGAAAGCCACAAATCATGAACGCTCAAATCTTCCCGACCAAAACGACGCCGACCGAATTTTTCGCATGGATGGCCGCCAATTGGGACGATGCCGACAAGCACGGCATTGCCGACCAATTGGACAAGCTGACCGACGACGGTCGCGCGGTCGTCGACAACATAAGCTGGGCAATGTCCTGGACAAGGGGGGCCGCGTCATGATCAACCTCGCCGCCGCCATCCAGGCCCATAAACCCGTTCTCGTTCTCGAATTCAAACGCATGGTCGAGAACGAACACGACCGCCTTTATAAGCAATACGGCCCGAAGCTTCGCCGGGTTCAAAGCCGCTTCTATTTCGAAACCGTGTCGCCCTGTTGCGTCAACGTCGACGACGAAGGCAAACCAACCGACCGCCCCGCGAAGACGGTCGCCCGCATTCTCGACAAGGTTCGCCTTGACGTCGCGGCGCGCAATTTCGCCGACGACGTCGCGGCGAATTGGGTCGACAAGATACGGTTCAAGCTTGGCGCGCTGGATAGCTATAGCGTCACGAAGCTTGATCACACAGGCCGCCTTTGCATCGCCGGCAAGCGCGGCGCGCACGATGTCCGTTTGGAACAACAACGCATTTTGAAATGTTCGTCGCGCGGCACCTTGTTTCATCAATTCCCGGCCCGGCTTTACGTTGACGGCACGTTCACGCCCGAAGCCGACTTTGCCGAAGCTATTCGATAATCGCGACCAACCCAAAACAACGGAGAAACCGACCCTATGACCCTATCCAGACAAGCCCGCCGCATGAACGAGTTTCGCGACAACATCGCGCCGGCGAAGCGCCAGCAAATCGACGCCGTCGTCGTTGCCGGTTTCAAGGCGATGGTTGAAACCGCCGCCGCCTTCGACATGAAACTATTGAGCGACGACAACGCCGCCACGCTTGAAGGCGCAATGATTGCCTACATGAAAGAATCGACCGGATGGGAGGCGAACGACGACATCGTCGCGACGATCTTCGAAAGCATGGGCGACGAATTGTCTAGCCTGCTTGACGGCGCCGACCGCGCGTTCGCGATCAAGCAACTAAATCAGGGCGTCGACCGTCACGTCGTGGCCGAACGCCTTCACACTTGGGCGAACGATTACAAAAATCAAACCGTTGTCGATGGGGCCGAAACCCACGCCGGGCGCGGGCCGGTCCATGCCGAACCCGGACCGGCGACCGAAGACGAAGGCGAAGCGCCGCTTGACGGCTTCGTCGACCAATCCGAAACCGCCGCCGATTAACCGCCTAACATCGGCCCCTAGGCCCGCTTGCCCGGATTTAGCGCCGGGCATTCGGGCTGAAAGAACCGAAAGAACCGAAACAACCGAGAGGAAAGACAATGGCCGCGAAAAAAACGACCTCGAAAGGCGACATCGCGAAGCTGGTCAAGTCTTACGTTTTTTTTGTCGCGGCGATCGACAAGGCGCGCGTAACAGCGTGGAAGTTTCAGAAGTCCGTTCGCGGTGAGACCGCCGCTAAGCGTCGCAAGCAATATATCAAGCGGGCCGGGCAACTTGAAAAGAACATCACCGCCGCGCTTGCTGATTAGCCCGGCGTCATTGGCCGTTAGGCCCGCTTTGCCCCGGCGATAGCGCGGGGCATTCGCGGTGAAAGCGACCGGATCAACAACGAAAGACGAAACAATGAAACGCATAGCAATCATTCTCGCAGCGACCGCGATACTTTCGGGCTGCATGTCAGGCGAACAGCGGACGAAGTTTTTCGTCGGCGCCGGGCTTGGGTTTGCGTGCGCCGCCACGATCGGCGTCGCGACGGGGGGCCTTGGTTGCCCGCTCTTGTTTTATGCCCACGCGGAAGCCACGGCGGAAGACGACGAAGCGTCGCCAGAACTATGACCATGACCGACTTGACGCCATTCGAAGTGGCACGGTTCCGGGCCTATCTTGCCGACCGTTCCGCCCAAATGGAAACGGACCTCGAATTGCAGGGCCGCCGATCGCCGGGCCTTGGCCGCCGGGATAAAGCGGCCCTTCAACAACGGGTTTACTCATGCCGCATCGTCGCCGCGATGCTTGGCCACAACATTGACGGGAAAGGGTAAGCAATGGCGAAACGTGAATCGAAGTACGCCGCCCACGTTGCCGAAGCTTCGGCGCGGGGGGGCGCTTGGACGCGAAACCGCCGGTCGAAGGCAAGCGTTGTCGTCGCCGTTTTGATCTTGGCCGCGATGGTCGGCGGCTGGGCCGGGTTCATAGCTTGGGCGATCTTCGAATGACCGCGTTCACGCCCGGCCCATGGTCGCTAAATGCGTTCGACGTTACGCAAGTTATCGCGGTTAGCGATGGACCCAACCGCGCCGGCCAAGCATATCGCGATGGCCGGCATCAATACGCAATCGCCCTTGCCGGCGATATACCCGACCTCGACGAACGCATGGCAAACGCCCGGTTGATCAGTGCCGCGCCCGATTTGCTTTTCGCGCTCGACGGCCTTTTGCGCCTTTGGGCCGAAGGCAACCCGCTGGTTACTTGCCCGGAATATTTCGCCGCCCGCGCGGCCCTCGATCTTACAAAGGAACCAAAAGCATGAAAATCATATCGTTCACCGCCGAAAACATTAAGCGCCTAACTGTTGTCCAGATCACGCCCGACGGAAACGTCGTCGAGATAACCGGCAAAAACGAGCAAGGCAAGACATCCGTTCTTGACGCCCTATGGTGGGGTTTGCAGGGCACCGCCAACATTCAAAAGGCCCCCATTCGGGAAGGGGCCGAAAGCGCGGTGATCAAGCTCGACATGGGCGAAGTCAAGGTAACGCGGAAGTTTCGACGCAAGGACGGCGGCGATTACACGACGTCGCTTTTAGTGACCAATCGCAAGTTTCAACGCCAGGAATCGCCGCAAGCATTTCTCGACGCGTTGTTCGGCGAACTGACATTCGACCCGCTGGAATTCACCCGGCTAGGCAAAAAACAGCAATTCAATGCGTTGCGCGCCTTCGTCCCGGCTGTTGACTTCGACGCGGTCGACGCCGCCAACAAGGCGGACTATGACGCCCGGACCGAACTAGGCCGCAAGGCGAAGTCGGACCGCGCCGCCGCCGGCGTGATTGTTATATCAGACGACGCGCCAACCGAACCGGTCGACGAAAGCGCGCTCTTAATTGAGCTAGGCGCCGCCGCACAACATAACGCCGATATTGAAACGGAAAGGGCCAAGCGCCAAACCGATCGCAACGCGGTCGACGACGCGCGCATCGAAGCTAATCGGCTTCGCGATCAGGCCGGCGAACTCCGAGCGCAAGCGGAAGGGCTTATAACGCAAGCCGACACCATGGACGCGGTGACGGCATCTAACGAAACCGCCCTCGACGCCGTCGCACCCCTGCCCCTCGCGATCGACGCCGAAGCGATCACGATGCGGATTGAGAACGCCCGTATAGACAACCGGACGATCGAACGGGCCGGCGAAAAGCGCGACATGATCGCCAGCGCCGAAGCGACCGAAGCCGAAGCCGAAGCCTTGACCGCCGCAATGGAAACCCGCGCCGCCGAAGTACGCGAAGCAATCGCCGCCGTCGAATTGCCGGTGCCGAACATAAGCTTCGGCAACGACGAAATATTGCTGGACGATTTGCCGTTCGAACAAGCGTCCGACGCCGTCCAATTGCGAACGTCGTTGGCAATCGCCATGGCCGCGAACCCGACGCTACGCGTGATTCGAGTCCGCGACGGCTCATTGCTCGACGAAGACGCTATGCAAATGCTTGCCGATGCCGCCGACGCCAACGATTATCAAATATGGATTGAGCGCGTCGACAACACAGGCGAAGTCGGTTTCGTGTTGGAAGACGGCCACATAAAGTCGAATGGATGAGGTTGCCCGGCAATTGTCCGTATCTGATGCAACCCCGGAGGCCGATAAATGAGACAAAAAATCATAGACCCAACTGAAGTTTGGCGGCGGTGGTTCGCTTGGCGTCCAGTGCGTGTTGGCGAGCGGCGCGTCTGGCCGGAACACGTCGAGCGGCAGCTAAAGACGTTCGGGCCTTGGGATGAAGCTTGGGAGTATCGCCCATGCCCCGAATAGTCTCATGGTTTTCGTGTGGTGCCGCCAGCGCGGTTGCAACCAAGCTCTCCAGCCCTGACGTGATTGCATATTGCGAAACTGGGTCAGAAGTACCTGACAATGACCGATTTCTAAATGACTGCGAAGCATGGTTCGGCAAGGACGTGCTTCGCCTGAAGTCTGAAAAATATAACGACACTTGGGATGTTTGGGATAAGAGGAAGTATCTCAGTGGCGTATCGGGTGCGCCCTGCACGTTGGAATTAAAGGTTAAGCCTAGGCTGGCCTTTCAGCGCGACGACGATATACATGTGTTCGGCTATACCTATGACAAGCCGGACATAAAGCGCGCCGAAGCTCTGCGCGAGAATTGGCCAGAACTCAGCATTCGCACACCGCTAATCGACAAACAAATCACCAAGGCGGGATGCTTGGAATTGGTAATGCGGAATGGAATAGCCGTGCCGGTGACTTACGCCATGGGCTTCCCCAATGCGAACTGCATGCCCTGCGTCAAGGCGACCTCGCCGGCCTATTGGGCATTGGTCCGTAAATTCTACCCCGAAGAGTTTAACAGAATGGCGGAAACAAGCCGAAAAATGAACGTCAAGCTGACGCGGGTAAAGGGCGAGCGGTGCTTTATTGACAAGATCCCGGCTGATCATAAGACAACAGACCCGATTGCGCCGGAGTGCGATTTCCTTTGCAGCTTGGCGGAACAGGAGTTTGCGGCATGAGACAAGAATTACTTATGCGGGCGGCGAAACACGCGGCAGACGCGCAGTTGGCAATCGCCATGGCGGCGAACCCAGCCTTGCGCGTGATCCGCGTTCGTGACGGTTCATTGCTCGACGAAGACGCTATGCAAATGCCCGCCGATGCCGCCGACGCCAACGATTACCAAATTTGGATAGAGCGCGTCGACAACACAGGCGAAGTCGGTTTCGTGTTGGAAGACGGCCACATAAAAACCTCCGACAATCGCACAACGGGGCCCGACAATGCCTGATATACATTATTTGCGCATGGTCGCCAAAAACCTCCTTGATCTCGATAGCGGATCGGGCGAAGGCCTCGCCATCCAGGCTGTGATTGATGAGGTTTATCGCCTCCAGGCGTTCGCGGCAGATTTAGCCCGGCTGCCTATGGATGGTGAAAACGGCTTTGAAGCCGATCCGACCTACAGTGCCGCAACGCTGGACAAATTGATCGCTGAAGCGCGACGGTTGATGTCCCCACAAAGTACGGAGCAATAAGACATGTGCTGGTGTACGCCAACAATCAAAACGCCGTACTGCGGCAGACCCCAATGTCAAAATCTTGCGGTCGCGGGCTATGTACGACTACCAACAATCTCAATAAACGAGGCCGCCATGCACTGCAAAAACTGCAAACATTTCATCCCAAGTACCCCTGAAGACGGTCGATGCAGGCGTTATCCGCCAACAGTCCATCTTGTCACCAATGCGAACGGCGACAGCGACTGGATTAATGAGCGACCGTATGTTGGCAAGAACGAAACTTGCGGCGAGTTCACAGCCGCCAACCCAGTGCGCTAGCGAGCGCCATGGCAGACCTAATCACCGCCCCCGGCGTCTATGACGTCCCGAAAGACGATTACCATTCGGACGCCCGGCTTGCATTCGGCCCGGCCCTGTCGTCGTCGGGGGCCAAGCTGATCATGAACGAGTGCGCGGCGGTCTATTTCGAACGCCGCCAGCGCCCGCCAGCGTCAACCGCCGCAATGGACGCCGGCACAATGGCCCATAAATGGCTGCTAGAAGGCGACAAATTCGGGGACGCCTTCGCGCCCCTGCCAGCCAATCATAACCCTAGGACGGACGCCGGACGCGCGGCAATCGGCAAGATAAAGTCGAAAGGATTGACGCCGGTCGGCGCGGGGGAACTGAAACAAATAGTCGGGATGCGTGACGCGCTCATGGCGCACCCGATCGCGCCGAAGTTATTCGCCAGCGGGGCGGCGGAAAAATCGTTGTATTGGCGCAACGACGAATTCGGGATTTGGTGCCGTTGCCGCCTGGATTGGTTGCCCGATCAATCGCGCATCGTGGCCGAATATAAAACGGTTCGGTCCGCTAAGCCTTCGGACATTGAAACTGACATCTACAAATATGGCTATTACCTACAAGCCGAATGGAACCTGTCCGGCATCCGCGCGCTTGGCTTGATCGCGGAACCTGCCATTGTGGTTGTCTGCCAGGAAAAGACGCCGCCCTATTTGGTGACGTGTTCGACGGTTTCGAACGCGGCCCTGCAAACAGCGGAACTAATGAACCGCAAGGCGCGGCACGTCTTCGCCGGATGCGAATTCACTGGCATTTGGCCCGGCTATGCCGACGACGCCATCGTCGTTACCGACCTGCCCAGGTGGGCGGAATTCCAATTAACCGACCGCGAAGAACGGGGCGAATTTTCAATATGACCGAACGAATTAGCGCCGATAAATATCAAATTTTGCGCGTATCGTTGATCGCGATAGCGCAAGGCAAGCCGAATAGCGGGCGCGCGTTGCCCAGCGAAGACGCCCGGCAAGTTGCCCGCGTTGCATTGATTGCCGCCGGGCTGGATTGGACGAAAGCCGGAACCACAACTAACAAGGGATTAACCGAATGAACGACGACGACGAGCTATTGCCAAACCAAGCCACGCCCGCCAGCCAATCAACGCAAATCGAACAAACGCGCGCCGTCGCCGAAGTTCAATCGGCGTTGACCGTCGCCCGCATGAACCCGCGATATGAAATCGGGGCGCGGGCCGAAATGCGCGCCGCGTGCGCCATGCCAGCCCTTGCCGAAGCCGCGTTTTTCAGTTATCCGCGCGGCGGCGAAACCGTGTCGGGGCCAAGCATTCACCTTGCGACCGAACTTGCCCGGTGTTGGGGAAACGTCGACGCCGGCATCAAGGAATTAAGTCGAGATGACGTCAAGGGCGAGTCGGAAATGGCGGCCTATGCTTGGGACTTGCAAACGAACACGCGGTCGACAACGAACTTTTTAGTCCCGCACCGACGCAACACGCGCAAGGGCGACCGCGCCTTGACCGATCTTCGCGATGTTTACGAAAACAATGCCAACATGGGCGCCCGGCGTTTGCGCGAATGCATCTTTCGGGTTTTGCCAAAGGCGTTTGTCGAGGAAGCCAAGGCCGTTTGCATGGAAACGATTCAGCATGGCGGCGGCGTGCCGATCGAAAAGCGGCGCGAACAATTGCTTGAGGCATTCGCCGCGATGGACGTCACGCGCAACCAAATCGAACGCAAGGCGGGGCGGGCGGCGGATCAATTGACGGCGTTCGACATATCCGGCCTTCGTGTAATTTACGGGTCAATCAAGAATGGCGAACTACGCATTGCCGAAGCATTCGAAGACGACGTCGGCGTCGACCTAACGGCGGAAATAACAAACATTTCGATCGACAAAAAGGACGGCGAACCGGTCGCGGCGGCGGGCGATGCGCCCGAAGCCGTGCCCGGCCAAGAACCATGGCGCGCAACCTATGAAGCCGCGAAGCAAGCGTTCACCGACGTTGAGAATTCGGGAAGCCTGGAATTGTTGAAACCGGTTTACGAGCCGCACTATGTGGCGATGCCAGAGACCGTTTCCGCTGAATTGCGCGGGCTGTACGCCACCCGAATGGCAGTGCTCTTGCAAGCCGAAACGCGAAAAAAATAGGGGGGGGGACCATGGCCACAACATATCCGCTCGAATGGCCCGCCGGTTGGCCGCGTACCGGACGCCGGACAGGCGCCGGGGCGCGCTTTGCATACATAACGATTCACCAGGCGGTCAATAAGGTTCGAAACGAATTCAGGCTTGCTGGCGTCGACGATTGGAACATCGTTATTTCGTCAAACCTCGAATTGCGCAACGACGGCTTCCCGCGATCGAACCAACCGAAGGCGATGGACCCCGGCGTCGCGATATACTTTCGCCGATCTGGTCGACAACTCGTCATGGCGTCGGATCATTGGGACGATGCGGCGTCGAACATTAACGCGGTCGCCCTGGCAATCGACGGAATGCGGAAGATGGAACGCCACGGCGGGGCGGTGATGGTCGAGCGCGCCTTCGCCGGGTTCGAGGCATTGCCGCCGCCAGTCCATAACAAGCCATGGCGCGGCGTATTGCAGCCCGGCACGTCCGCAATAATTGAAACATTCACCGACGCAAAGCGGGCGTATCGACGGCGTGCGCTGGATTTGCACCCGGACCGGGGCGGCACGGCTGAACAATGGGCCGAACTTACAAGCGCATGGGAAGCTGCAAAAAGGGAATTTGGATAATGGCAACCGAACGAATAGACAATTTTCCACAACGTCGGACCACGTTTCGACACGCTGATAGCGTCGAGGCTTCGGGAACCCGAAAGATGATTCCGGCCTATTTGCTCGACAAGGCGAAGGCCGGCGAACCTTACAAGGTCATAAAGGGGCGGGACGATGGGCGAAAATAGCGCGATAAGCTGGACGGATCATTCTTTTAACCCTTGGTGGGGCTGCCTTCGCGTCGGGCCGGGCTGCGATAATTGCTACGCCGCCGACCTCGACAAGCGAACCGGCGGCAACTATTGGGACGGGGAAACCCTGCCACGCCGAACCTTGCCCGCGAATTGGAACAAGCCCCGCATTTGGAACCGAAAGGCCCAAGCCGCCGGCGTTCGCGCCAAAGTATTTTGCGCGTCTATGGCGGACGTCTTCGACAACCGCGTTCCGCCGGAATGGCGGGCCGACCTTTGGGCGTTGGTCAAGGAAACGCCGTTTCTTGATTGGATCATCGTCACCAAGCGCGCCGGGAACGTCGTCGATATGTTGCGGCCCGATTGGCAGGGCTTCGAAGAAAGCGACGACTTCCCGAACGTTTGGATTCTTGCGACCGTCGTCAACCAATTAGAAGCCGACCGCGACATTCCGAAACTATGGGATGCGCCAGCATATATTCGCGGCCTAAGTGTCGAGCCGCAACTAGGCCCGATTGTCTTGCTGCCCGAATGGTTGCGCTGGCTGTCTTGGGTCATTGTCGGCGCGGAAAGCGGGCCGAACCGCCGGGCATTCCATGAAGATTGGGTTCGGATGCTTCGCGATCAATGCGCCGGCAATGTGCCGTTCTTCTATAAACAGCGCGTCTTGGCAACCGGTCGCAAGATCGAAACGCCCGAACTCGACGGGCGGCAATGGATGGAATTTCCCCGGACACCGAAATGGTTCACCGATCACCATCAACCGACGTTGCTCGACGAACTCGAAAACATGAACGCCGTATTGAACGCGGCGGGCGAAACTGATCAACATTAGGAAATAAAACAATGGCAGAAAGCACCAAGGCCAAGGGAACGAAGCAAACAAAAATGGCACCATATAGCGACTTCGTGCCCGTGTTCGATGCAATTCGCAAGGCCAGCCACGACAACCCGACGAACAGTAAAATAATGGAACATTGCGGATACAGCCATAACGCCGCGTCTGAATGGGAAAAGAAGGGCAAAGGCGCGGAACGCGCACTATGGGCCGCGCGGGGCTTTCTGCTTTGGCAAGATAAAACCGGCGTCGGCGCGGTCGCGGCAAAGGCGGCGTTCCCCGTTGCCGCCAATTCTGTGCCGCAACTCAATAGCGATGATTTGCAGAAGCTTGTGAATCTGGCCAGCAACGCGAAGGATTTTCCGCTTGTCTTGCGTTTGGCGAAGATCGCGTCGGCGGCGGGCGGCGATCAAGGCAGTTTGCTTTGAATGTCGCGCTAGCCATTCCGTTGTTGATCGCCTTCATATATTGGCTTGGCGACCCGGTCGACGATCAAATTCGGGACCATTTGCGAATGCTGCAAATGATGTCAACGCAATGACCGTCGACCGCATCCCATGCATTAATCCAGATTGCCGCCGGACCGCGCCCGCCGGCAAAACCGGTAGGACTCGAGTCGTTCATGGAAAAAACCGGCCTTTGACAAAACAAAGCCGCCGACGCCCGGCAAGGCGTCGGCGGCAAAATAGCGCAATAGAAATACAGATCACCCGCCATCATATGCGGGGCCGTGTCGCGATGCTAGGCCGGCGATTGCGAATCACTGTCCGGCAAGTCGATTCCAGGGAACCGCTCTATCGCGTCGTGCGTCTCGACGATCTTCGCAAGCAATCCTTCATAGCGCGCCAAATCGGCTCTTTCAAATGACGACGCTTTGTCGGCGCTTTGCGACATAGCCATCTCAATCCGCATCAATGACCAGAGCGTGATCAACTCCATATTGTATGGATTTTCGACAGCGAACAAAATAGGCGGTTCCGGCAATTTCCGCTGGCGCGGATGCGACGCCGGAAGGTCAAGCGGCGGACGGGCCGCCTTCAAGGTTAGCTGGTCGGCAAACAACGCCGCCATGTTCCGATAACGACCCAAGTCGGCGGGATGCGTTGTCTTCGTCGCATGGCTTTGATTGATTGCCAACTCGACTAAGAATGAGTCAATCCAATCAATCAAATTAATAACGTCGCCATTCTGGACGATTTCGACGCTTTCTATCGGGTCCATCTGGACCGTACCGCTTGGCACCTTGTCTGGCATTGGTAATCCCCCTCTATGTAAAGTTTCCGGTTTGGAAACGGCACGACCTTAAGCGATTAAGCGGCGGCAAGCAATGCGGACGGATCAAGGCGCGGTCTTGACCGGCTTCGCGTTAGTGGGGCTGGCGGCGTCGGCGGCGAACATTCGAACGGCGTTATAGGTGTACCAAGCGCGCACTTTCGACATTCCGTCGGCTAGGCAAATCTGGCGCATGATGTTGTCGACGCTATCGCGGGCGGACAACGGCAACAATTCTTGCCGCATCATCTGATAAAGCACGTCGTGAACCAACGACGCCCGCATGAATGACGCCGTGTCGATCGCCGGGCCAGACGGACCGTCCCACGCATAGCCGGCTATGATGTTTAGTGACCCGCTAAAGTCTAGGTCGAACCAACGGTCGCCGGCTTTGTGGCCGATGATCATCGTCTCGAAGCGTTCGTCGGCGGCCAATTGATAACGATAGCCGGTTCGGTATTGCATGGATCACCTTTGATAATGAAAGACGACTTGCGGCAAGCCGGTGTATTCGGTCCGGCGGTCAATGTGGATAAAGCTCGACGCCACGCCGACCGAAGCGCCACGCGCTAGGGCCTTCGAAATAAGCGCCGCCCGGCGAATGCCGTTGCTCATGCCGACGTCGACCGCGCATGTATCGGTTTCGTGATAGCTATTGTCGAACATATGCAACGATCGGACGTGCCCGTTAATCGCCCGGTTATGGGCCATGGAGCGGCAACACGACGTCAAAGGCATGGCGAACCCGCAATCGTCCCGCAAGGCGTCCAGCCACGCCCCAAAGCCGTCTGCCAGGCGAATTTCACCCGTTAGGGGGCAAGAAAGTTCTTCGTCGGTGAAATATTCCAAGGCCATTTGATCACCCCCGGCGTTTGATCCGCGCCAATATTCGGCGTTCGCGGTCTTTCAATTGGTTGATTCGGTCAAGCAAGAACTTCGGCGGGCGCACACGTTTTTGCTCATAGGCCCGCAATTGCCATATCGCATCGTTCAATTGATTGCGGACCGACCGAAGCGAATTGCGATCGGACCGACCGGCGACTTCGTCCAGCGTTTGCGCTTGGGCGTCAAGTTCCGACTTCCAAGCGGGGCGGTCTATCTGATAGCCGATAGCGGTCGCGGCGGCGGTTATTGTGACGATTGCCCCGGCAACGGTAAGGACGCGCGTTAATGGCTTAAACTTTCCGGTCGTCATCTGGTCTTCGCCATTGGCCCGGACCGCGCCCCGACCATGCCGTTCCCTTTTCCCCCGGCGGGCGATCGGCTGTTTCTTCGGGCGATAGCGGCGCGGTCGCGTCCCGACGCCGTCGGCGGCGACGCCATAGCCATTTGAAAAACCATTGCACCATTGCTCGCGCTCATCAATCCGCCCCCGCTCTATGCTCGCCTTCAATGCGGGCGACGCGTTGGGCCAAGTTTCCGAGCCGGTCGAATAACTTTCCCTCCACGGTCCGCCTCATTTCCATTTCACGGGCGACGTCGTTTCGGTGCGCGTGCAATTCTTCGGCAACCGCCTTGATGGCGGCTTTGATTTCCGTCAAATCGTTCGCGGCTTGGGGTCGGATCAAT
>Ga0255047_10001051_pt1 | contig 21025 bp, 25 predicted proteins | sample JV7_2_1_MG_FD_183640 | JGI IMG/M metagenome (GOLD analysis project Ga0255047, IMG submission 183640) | Seawater microbial communities from Jervis Inlet, British Columbia, Canada - JV7_2_1 | ecosystem: Environmental > Aquatic > Marine > Inlet | place: Canada: British Columbia | collected 2016-10-06 | reverse complement strand
TCCAGCACCGAGCCAGTGGGAAGAGATCGATCCCGGCGATGGTCGCGTCATTCCGTCGGTGCCGGTCCCGGGTTACCGGGGGGACGCCGGGCCGTTCGGGGGCGGGGAGTTCGTTGAGCCGGCCTGGGCATTTGAACCGAGAGAGACGCGGTCGACCTGGCCAGATCCGGCGGCGATCAACCTGCCCGCCGAGGTGTTCGACCGGGCGATGGACGAGACCCAGGCCGAGGACGAGGCGCCACCGGGCAGGCTGATGGTGCGGGCCCCTCGAGGCCCCGCACCCCTACGATCTGGGCAGCCCGGTCTGGGTCGATGGACGACGGCATACCAAGACATCGCCCGAGACCAGCCAACCTCCAGTGCCTGGACCCGGTTTTGGGACTGGCTGGACATCGCAAGGCAGCCCAAGGTGGGGCACTGGACCGAGAGCATGGCCCTGCGTAGGGCGCACCGAGAGGGACATTGGATGGACAGGGACACGGAATGAGGCGCAGACCCCCACCCGGTAGACCGCTGTACCATCCCCCGCGCAGGGGCGGCATCGAAGAGAACCCGTCGAAGGCAGAGCAGCAGGCGAGGCGCAGCTACCCGCTGCAGGCTGGTCGCCCAGGCCTGACGGGGGAAGCTCGAGAGAAGGCGATCCGAGAGCACCGCAAGGCCCTGCGTGCCAAAAACCGCCCGCCGCCACCCGAGCCACCCGAGCCCCAACAGCCACCGGTCCCGGCATCGACGGATGCGCCGTCGCACCACGGGAAGCGAGCCGTCGCCCGATGGCTGGCCCACGACCCCTGGGTGGTGGTGACGTGGGACGACGAACCCGACACGGCGCAGTGCTACCGGCTCTCGGAGCTGCAAGCAGTCGCACGCCTAGACCCAAAGGTCATCGGCTGGTACGGCTACCTCGCGGCCGATCTCACCGGCTGCCACGAGTACGATCTCGAAGAGAGGGACGGCAGAGCTTTTGGCTGGAGAGCCGGGCACGGGAGGTCGACTCGCGCGGGGCAATCGGGCACGGGCGTGAGGCTCGACACGGCCCTAAAGTGGGCGCTGCCCGACGACATATGGGCCTGTGAGAAGACGACGCCCCCGCTGCCGAGCCCCCATGCGACCTGGTACCGGTACCAGCTCCAATTCATGCCGCTGGGCTGGGTCAACTCGACCGGCCTGCCGTGTTTCTGGAAGGGGGCGACTCCCCGGCCCCCCCGAGGGCCCACGCGCAGGCGGGGCCTGCCCCCCATCGCCAAGCATCTCAAGGGGACCGGCTGGAAGGTGCGAAGGAGCGCGCCCGTCCCGGGTGGGGATCCGCGTGGTGAGCTGGAATACGACGCGCCCCCCCCCGATCCTGCGCCAGCTCGACGCTGGGGGAGCATCCCCCCAGAGCTGGAGGACAACCCATCGAAGGCAGAGCAGTGGGCGAGACGCAGCTACCCGCTGCAAGCTGGGCGTCCAGGCCTGACGGGCGAAGCTCGAGAGAAGGCGATCCGAGAGCACCGCAAGGCCCTGCGTGCCAAAAATCGCCCCCCCCCGCCACCAGAGCCACCCGAGCCACCCGAGCCGGCCGAGGACCCTCACCCTCGCCTTCGCAGCTCGCGACACGATGCAACGGGAAGCTGGGCAAGCGGGCGACCGGACTACTGGGTGATCGTGACGTGGGACGACGACCCCGATTCCGAGGAGGCCTTCAGAGCCTCAGACATCGAGGCCCTGGCGATACACCCAGACGCACCGCTGCGCCGCTTCGTCGTCCGGGTATGCGATCCGTGGGAGCTCGAGGCACGGGCTGCCGCGCGAGGTAGCCCATGGGCCCCTGGCGACCCCCGTCGGACCATACCCCCGAAGAGCCGCCCGAGAACGAACCTCGGCGGGGTGCTCATCAGTGGACGCCCAGGGGACGTGTGGAGGTGCGTCGAATCGAAGCCGACCGCGCCGTCCAGCTACGAGCTGCGGTTCATGCCAGCGGACTGGCACGACCCGATGACCCCAAAGGTGGTAGGAGTGGCCAGGTCAACCGGTAGCCAGAAGTGGACACCGACCCTGGGCGGCCCAGGGCAGGCGCCTCGCCCTCCCCCAACTCACGCGGCCAGGGGGGGATGGCCACCCATCGAGAGCAACCCGCCGCCGCCCTGGATCGTCTACGGGCGCGACGTGGAGCTCCACGTCGAATTCGAGGGGCTGCCCCCGGGGAAGATCTACCTGCCCCCCACAGTGGGGCTGGCGGGCAACGGCTCGAGGTCGACCCTGGTCTACGACGAGGGGACGCAGTTCCTGCCAGGAGAGACGAGCGAAGGAGACCGGGCAGGCCGGACCGAAGCGAACCCGCACCCGGCGGACCAGCTCAACGAAGTGGAGAAGGCGGGTCGGTACGAGATCCCGTGGAGCACCTGGCTCTATAGCCGCCTCTCCGACCCCGACGAGGACGTGACAGGCCGCAAGTACAACCTCGCGTCGATAGAGGAGGAACGGGTGGCGTCAGAACAGCCCGGCTGGCCCAAGCCGTGGGGTCAGGGCTACCACCCCGTACAGCCCGGCGGGAAGCGACTCAAGTACAAGTACGCCGAGCTCGAACGCCGGGTACACGACCTGACCCGGAAGCTGCTCGAGGAGGGGAAGATCGACACCGGACCGTTCCGCGAGCTCGCGCCCCGGCAGGGCCCACACGGCATCCCGGGGAAACCCCGGCGGGCTGGGTACACGGGGCCGACGAAGGGGAGGTTCGCCAGCGAGTGGGGGGTCGACATCTACCTCGGGCGCATGCTGGGGCCCACGTACATCGAGCTCCCCGACCGCACCAAGAGCCGACTAAGGAATTCACTCGCCTGGGTGAATGACGTAGTGCCCGGGGGGGCGCTTCCAGCCGAGCGCGGATCCGCGCTCGAGGTGCCACCTTCACCGACCGTGGGGCGCAGGAAGGCCAGCAGCGGCGACCCTTACTTGACGAAGCCGACCGAGCTCGCCTCCCAGGCTATCTCCCTGATCCTGATCGGGTGCGTCAGTGGGAAGGTCGAGACGGACGAGGCCGTCGAGGCCAAAGACCTCTACACCGGCTCACTCTGGCAGAAGCGGCGCAGATACGCAGAGGGGCGCAGCAGAGAGTCACAGGAGGACGGTCTTCCGACCATGGGACCCGCGCAGAGCTGGTCGAGGCAGGTACCCTGGGCCATACTCTCCGCAAAGCACGGGATCGTGCTGCCGGACACCAAGGTGGAGCCCTACGACCTCAGCCCGCTCATGATGAGCAAGATCCGAAAGCAGGCCTGGGTAGACGACCTGGCTCACCAGCTTGAGGAGCTCGCGCTCTCGGGGATCTGGAGACCCGACACCGAAAGCTGGCAGGAACTACCGCGCGTGCCAGCCACACCCCAAGCCGAGCTGGCCGGCAAAGGCGTGTGGTCTAGCCGGCCGCGAGTTCAACCGTTCGACCCGGCGCGCGGCTCAGCTAAAGCGATCCGCATTCTGGTGCTGGCCGGATCGGACTACGTCACCGCCCTAGAACAGGCGGCCAAGAAGGCCAGCAGAGAAACAGTCGGCAGGGTAGGCGAGGGCTCCCGTGGTCAAAGGTTTGAGATCGTGGCTCCGCTCGAAGGCCTGGGGATCGGAGAGAGAATGGCGTGGCTCAAAAGGCAGTACGCGGTGGAGCTCACGCCGGACGCCGTTGAGCAGGAGAGGGAGGACCGAGCTCGAGCCTCCAAACGCTGGGACGACCTCCTCCCCTCGAAGGTGCTGGACGCACCCGAGCCGTCGCACGAGCTCGAGCTCCCGCCCCCCGGCGTCGAGCTGCCCGAGGGCCTGGAAGCCTCGCGCGCGAGGGTAGAGGTAGTTCCGGCCGAGCTCGGGAAGGCCCTCGTCCAGAGCTGGCTCCCCGGCTCCAGGGCTCGACCGGGCCAGGATCCATCGAAGGGCAGAGTCAGCGAGATCCTGTACACCGCAACGTCAACCGGCCGCAGGCGTAGACATACGACTACAGGTCGGGTTTACTACTATCCACGGACCGGGCTACTGGCCGGTCTAGGAGCTTGGGAGGACTAAGAAGCATGGCACCACGTAAGCGCCGCTCGACCCGGAAGGGGGCCCGCCGTCGGACCGCCCGACGCGCATACGCACCCAAGAAGCGCACGACCCGCCGTAAGGGTGGAGTGAGCAAGGGCACCCGGAACAAGATCATCCAGGGGGCCGCCATCGTCGGCGCCATCGGCTACTTCGCCGCGCTGCGTTTGCAGAAGACGTACACCGACCAGATCATCGCGGACGGGGAGAGCAAGATCCCCAAGTACCTCGCTGAAGGCTACGGTCCGGCGGTGGTGGTGGCGGCGGCCGGGTACCTGATCGGGATGCGCCAGAAGGGCGCTGCACAGGTGGGCACCCAGGCGGGAGCCTACGTCGCAGCAGCGGCCCTCGCCGTCCAGAACCTCAAGACCGAGGGCCAGCTCGGGTTCGGCAGCGAGGGGGTCGGAGCCCTCTTCAGCCGGCCCCGCACTCAAGCCGCCGGCCGGCTGATGCAACGCACCTCAGGCATGTACGCCGTGGGGGCCCAAGGTCGCCCGAGCTCGGCGTTGCGCCGCAACACCGGACCTGCCCAACGCATCGTCGTGAACGCCTGAGCGCGTAGGAGAGAGATCAATGCCCGTTTCGGACTTTCGGCCGATTGAGCTGCAGAACCCCGTCACCGGGGCCACCATGCGGTTGGCCAGGTCGTACGACACGATGCTGTACGACACCGCCCGCACGCCGGTGACCCCTGTGCCCGCTGGCCTTCTGGCCACCCTTTTCGCGGGCAACCTGGACAACTTCGCTGTCAAAACCGGGGCGGAAGAGGACGACCTGATCGTCTCAAGCAAGCTCCCGACCGGGTCGGTTGCGCTTGTCCACCGCATGTGCTTCGCGATTGACGTCCAGCGTCCCCAGGCTGCCCCCGGCGCACTGCCCGAGACCGTGGCCACCGACGTCTTGAACATCTCGCGAGAGTGCTTCGCGACGTTCAACTTCAACGGTCAGACGCAGCGCCGCCTCGGCCGGCTCCAGTTCTACCCGCCCTGGTGGGACGTGCGCTCGAGCTTGGGCGGCCAGGTCGCAGGAGGCTTCGTGAGCCTGAGCGGTCAGGCCGTGGACTTTGAAGGCCCGATGATCATCGGGGCATGGGGCTCGAGCCAGGTCGGCTTGAACATCAACGTGGCTCGCGCCATCGCGATGAACGCGGCAGAGCAGTACGACATCACCGCCGTGTTGTCCGTCACGATGCTCAACCCGATCAACGAAGGCGACGGGATCTGACATGGCGTTCTACCGCGCTCGGTTCACGGTCGCCGGCGCGGGTGGTGGCCAGGAAACTCAGACGGTTCTGATCCCGCGTCAGATGATGCTGACCTCAGTGCGAGCTGGTGGAGTTGACGCAGCCAACCTGCCGATCAACAACGCCGCGATCACGGCCGACATCACGATCGACGGCACCGAGCGTATCTCCGACGCGGCCATCGCCGTCGACACCTTCGCAGGTGACGGTCGCCAGCTCGTGCCCCTGAGGGTGCCGTTCCCCGTCAACAACAACATTTCGGTGATCGTCACCAACAACCTGGTCAACGCGTTGTTGTCCTACGACATCGTCTTCGAGTGCGTTGACGTCATCCGGTGAAACTCCACATCGACAAGTGGACACGGGTCCTGCCGGCGTTCGGCACCTTCCTCGACATGAGAGAGGCCAAGGGAGAGAGAGGCACCGTCGAGGTGTTCTCCGACGTCGGCGGCACCGTGCTTATCCAGGGCCCGTCCGGCGGCGCCCTGGTGCTCGGGACCGCCATCGTGGGCGGGGCCGCAACGACCGTCCAGTGGACCGCACCGACCGCACGCATAGGCGTACTCCTCACCGAGACCGCCGGCATTGGCGGGGCCTTCTCAGTGATCCTGACGCAGACCGAGACCACATGTGGGGGCGGTTAGGTGCTCGCCAGGTTACTGGCTGCAGTCCTCCTGGCCCTGACCACCGGCACCAAGCGGCGTCCGACGGACCATAGAGGCCCCCTGAGCGGCGAGCTCCCGCGCTACGACATCGACCCGAGGCAACCCTGGGGCCCCAAGTGGAAGGAACGACGTCCACCGGGGCTGCCGGCACGAGCTCGAGGCACGGCCACGAAGGCGAGCTCGGCGGCGATGTTGTCCTGGGCCCTGGCCCAACACCCACCGAGACACCAACGCGAGGCCTACGTCCGGGTCATACGAGGGCTCGCAGACACTGAGTCATCCACCCGGATGGGCCGCCCCGCGAACCGCTACGAGGGCTCCAATATCCGCGCCTACGGGATCTTCTCTTGGAATTCCCTCGCCGTGCGCGAGCCGAGGGTTCGAACGCCACGAGGGGTGGTGGATCTCCCCTGGAGGGTGGTACAGGATCCAGTGGACTGGACCGTAGAAGAGGAGCTCCTCGCACCCTTGACCACCTACCGCACGATCTGGGACGGCATCCTCGAGGCCGGTGGAGACGCCCGAGCTGCGGCCCGAGGGGTGCGCCTCTGGCACCGCAGGCCCGCGTCGTACAAGCGGTACCTCCAGAGAGGACCCAACGTGGGCTGGCAGCAGGCTTGGGAGCAGGTAGGAAGTGAACACGCGTCGGTCGTCGACCGACACCTGAGAGGTCTCGTGTAGACCGCCCCACCATAGAAAAGCCCCGCCACGGCGGTGAACCCGTGACGGGGCTGAAAGGCAAGACGAATGCCCACTGTACCTCAAGACCCCCGCACGGCCAACTGCGGCTGGAGCTTCCACCACAACCTACTGGTGGGCGAGCTCTACCACGTCGTCTGGCTCACCGAAGCCGTCGAAGGCCGCCTCGAGCCGGGCAACCCGGGCGACCTGCGGACCGAGCTCGACGTCTGGTCGGTGAGCCCCCACCTCTACACCCTCACTCTCCCCAGGTCGCGAGGGCTCGCGGGCCGGAGTGTGTGTGGCTCCCTGCGGCACCTGGAAGACAACCTGTACCAGCGGCTGGAGCTGCTCCTCGCTGATCGGGAAATGAGTTTCGAAGAGTTTCTCGTAGAGGGGCTCCGCAGGGAGCGGCTCCGCAGGGACGAGGAGCAGTACCCATGAGCCGCCTGAACATGAGGAAGGTGGACCTACTGGTCCTCGAGGAGACCCTCCGGTGGTCGCGTACCGGGGGGCAGGAGAGCCGGTGGCGCTACAGCGCGTGGCGCCAGACAACGAAGCCCGGGGTGGCGCCCCACCTAGTACTCACTGGCTCGGGCCGGATGCCCGTCCCCGAGCCCCCGCTCACCCCGCCCACCGACAGGGGCGTCCGCTTGGACTTTGGCTTCACCTCACACCCGGAGGAGATCGAGAAGGGATTCTTCAGCCCCGGGTGGAGGGCCGCGTCCGCAGGATCCTCGGTCACGCGCCGGTACACCGAGCTCCTCACCGCCGAAGGCATCCCGCAGGCCCTGGTCGGAGGACCCGCACCCGACCGCGTCATCATGTGGAGGAGGAACCTGAAGCTGGAAGCCCAGCCCAGCCTGCCGGGGATCAACTGATGCGCTGGACGAAGGAGGAGTACCTCACCCAGCGAACGGTGCGACTCTCGGAGTGGTCGCAGCTCCAGTCGAAGGTCCGTCTGTGTAACACGGACCCCCCGAAATACGAGACCCCGCCGATCATGCTCCTCGGGGACGCCGAACCAGAGCAGATCGACTGGACCGAGCAGGCCCGATGGGAGCGGGGATCGGGAGGGTGGCAGCCCGGCGACATCGAGGGCCGGCAGCTTTCGGCAGGTGTCGACTGGCTCACGGTCTACGCCTGGGGCGGCGAGCTACGTGCGGACGTGGCCGAGCTCTTAAGGGAGGCGCGTGCGTCGGCCGAGGCGGGGACGAAGATGCTCGCGCGTATCGGGGGCGAGGAGTACGCGGTTCAGAGCCGGGGCCGGAAGCCGATCTTCCGATACCTCCTCGTCGGCCCGTCCGCGACCATCGCCGTGCGAGCTCCAGCTCGGGCCCGACAGTGGACCTCGAGCGACATGACGGTCTGCGTCGAGCTCCGCGCACCGACCCTCTGGAGGCGGGGGGCGAAGAGCGCCCTGAAGGCGTGGCGCAAGGCCGTGGGCTCGTTGTTCGCGAGGCCCCCCACCAGGTGGACCGTGGGCCGGATCGACTTGGCTGTCGACGTGCGCTGCGAGGCCCTGCCGGCCGACGCGCACCTGATGGCGAGAGCGGCTCGGCAGACGTTCAGCGAGGGGGTCGAGGCGAAGCCGTGGACGGCGAGCACGTACGGCGCGGGGGGCAGCTCGACGGGCTGGAGGTGGGGCACGGGCGACGTGGTGGTCCGGGTCTACCGGAAGGATCGCGAGCTCAAGGTCTCCCGCAAGTTCTGGATGCGCGAGGTCTGGGGTGGCTGGGAGGGGGAAGCGTGGCGGCTCGAGGTGCAGCTCCGGGGGGACGTCCTGCGCGAGCTCGTCACCGACGCCGGCCCCATGAAGGGGGCAGACCCGAACCGCTGGCTCGAGGAGGCCACCAGCCTGTGGGCCCACTTCGTCGGCGGCCAGGGTGCGTGGTGCAGCGCGAGGATCTCTCCGGTGCCCTACTGGAAGTGGGACACAAAGGCGTCCAGCAAGCGGGACAAGAACAAGAGCAGGTGGCCGGTACACCCCTGGTGGGGGGAGTTTTCGAAGGCGTGTATTTCGAGGGGGCCGAAACACGGGGTCGCCAGGAAGCCGCGACACCTGCCCTCCTGGGCTGAGGATCCGTGGCCCGATGGAGGGGTGGGTCGGGTCTTCGTTGCCGTCCCCAGGGCCGGGCCAAAGTCAAGGGGAGTGGCGGGGAGTGACGGGGAGTCGGGTCACTCCCCGTCAAGTAGTCGTCAAGTAGTGACTACTTGTCGCCCCCCGTGGTGCGTGCCTGCGCTGGTCGAAGGCCACGGCGAGCAACGCCGTCTGCTGGCGAGCTCGGTGCGCAGCAGGGCCTGCCAGGAAGAGGCGCTCAGTAGGGCGAGGCTGCCCGCTGCCGTGGCCCGAGACTACTCGGCGGCGGTGGGGGCCGTAGCGAGGGTGGCGGCCTTAGAGGGCCGGGAGGCGGCTCTACAGGCGCTCGACGTCCTACTCACCCACAAGGCGATCGAGAAGGCTGGAGACCGGGTCGTCTTTGGGCGAGCCCTGGACGCTATTGCGATCCGAGTAGGCCCCTTGCAAGGTGGCCAAAGGCCCTACCAACTGCGAGGAACGCATGACCGATACACCCGAGATCCACGTCGAGACGCACCCCACACCGCCGTTGTGGGCTGAATTGCGTTCAGAGGACCCGTTCCCCGGTCCCTGCCAGAAGGCGTCCGTCGTGATCGACGGCGAGCACATCGGCACGTTCGACCCGGCGGCCATCACCCCTGAGTGGATCTACGCCGTGACGGCGCCGGGGAGCTCGGCCCACGTGAACTATCACCGGTCCGGCGGCCGAGGGATGGTGGGCGTCGTCGTCTTCGAGCAGCCCGAACAGTACGAGGAAGAGAGGCCGGTCCACCCCGAGCTGCGCGAGCTCGACTACGCGCCGACCCCCGAGGGGCAGCTCGCCAGGAGCCTGGAGCGGGTCACGATGGAGTTGCTGGGCGTCAACACCCGTCTGGTCGAGCGGGTGCTGAAGACAGCGGACGTGGCGATCACCGCCTCGGACCGCACCGAGGCTCAGTCGAGATCGGTGGAGGCCCTGAGCCGCGAGCTCGAGGTCGCGCGCCGGAACCTGGACGGGGCAGCGGGCGCCCTCGAGGAGGCCCACCTCACGACAGCCGCAGCTCACGAGGAGGCGCAGCGTTCTCGCGAGGAAGCCATTGCAGCCAGCGCACACGCTCAGGCCGCCGAAGCCGCAGCAGAAGCAGGGGCCGGTGGGGTTTTCGGCCAAGCAATCGAAGCCGTCGTCGAACACGTCGTGGACCAGTTTGGCGCCACAGGAGAAGATGTCGCAGAGGCCGCAGGCCAGGAGTAGAAGCACCCATGATGAGACCATTGTACGGGGTGGTGAACGGCGCAGGCGAGCTGCTCGGCGTAGCAGCCACCCAGGAGGAAGCGATCAAGATCGCACGCTCGCACGCGAGAGGCCGAGCGGTGACGGTGATCACGGGCAGAGAAGAAGGGCCCGACAGAAACCCCCGGGAGGAGCTCCCGCTCTTCCGCCGCCACATGGGAGGGCTGGGCGCCTTCACGCGTCAGGCCCTGCCGGTGGTCGACTACCGGGAGGCGATGAGACTGAGCCTGCGCGAGGCGTACTTCGAGCCGGTGGGAGGAGCGTCGATCCGGGACGTGATGCCCCAGTACACGCAGAAGCACAACAAGGCTGGCCAGGTGGCTGGGGGGCTGCTCGCGTCCAACAAGAAGATGAGCAAGAAGACCAAGAAGCAGATCGGCGCCTTCTACGGCCTGCACCTTCGAAAAGAGATCGAGACGTGGGGGCTGTCGCTGGCTCCCCACAAGAAGGCCTGGGCCGACCACGAGCCGCCCATGCGCCAGCGGAACGGTGCGGTCCCGAACCTGTGCCCGGGGGCCAGCCCCGAGTGCATAGCGGGGTGCCTGATCGGAACCGGCGGGTTCACCCAGTACCGAGACCGAGACGGCGAGGGCCGATGGCCACCAGGAGACAAGAGGGCCGGGCGCCGAGGCGTGTTCCGGGAGACCGGAGAAACCCTAAACGCCGTCGAGACCTACGCCTACCAACTGAAGATCAAGATGGCTCGGGCTCTCTACCAGAACCCAACGGGCTTCGTGCGACTGCTCTCGGAGAGCATCATCCGCAAGAAGCGCAGGGCGGACCGGGGCGGGCGGACCCTGATGATCCGGCTGAACGTTCTCAGCGACATAATCTGGGAGGTCTTCTGCCCTGGGTTGTTCGAGGCCCACAGGCGAGCCAACCTCTTCTACGACTACACCAAGGTCCCCAACCGGACCCCGCCGCCCAACTACGAGCTCACGTTCTCCTTCTCAGGCCGCAACGAGGCCCTGTGCCAGCGCGAGCTCGACAAGGGGAACAACGTGACCGTGGTCTTCCTGGCGCCCAAGGGGATGCGTACGCGCGACGTGTTGCCGATCGAGGAGTTCTGGGGCAAGCCGGTGATCAGCGGAGACCTGTACGACGCGAGGCCCCTCGACAAGCGGGTGCTGGCGAAGGTCGCACCCGGCGCCAAGAGCTGCGTGATCAGCCTCCGGTACAAGATCCCGCAGTCGGCCAAGGGGACGGTCAAAGCCAGCGAGCTCGGCGCCTTCGTGATCGACCTCGAGCAGCACATGGAGACCGGGCTCTACTGCGCGCCCGAAACCCCGAACCAGACCCAAATTCACATCGACACCGAAGAGGAGCTCCTCGAGCCATGAGCAGCGACCCCCGACACTGGCTGGGGGGGCTACCCCAGGAGACCCTTTACGAGCTTCGCTTGGCCGAGTGCGCGGTCTGCCCGCACCTGATACGCGGGCGCCTGGGCCCGAGGTGTGGCAAGTGCCACTGCTTCGTAAAGCTCAAGGCCAAGATCCCCACGCAGAGCTGCCCTGAGTCTCGCTGGCCGTTCTGAAGCGTAGCCGCCGGGGCGTCGAGCGCGTATCGTGACTCGGTGCGCCGTACCCGAGTCAACACGCCCGAGCAGCTCGGGACCGTCATCAGCCAGGTGGCGGGACAAGACGCAGACCACCCGAACATTCGCCGCACGGCCCTCGCCGTCGTCGGCCGGTACCCGGAGAAGGACTGGCCGCAGCTCCTGCGCGACTTCGTACTCAGGGCCACCAGGTGGATCCCGGAACGGGGAGAGGTCGTCGAGGGTCCGGCTGAGGTGCTCCGGCTCGGAGCGGCGGACTGCGACGGGCTCACCACCCTCTACCTCGCGCTCGCGTGGAGCGTAGGGATCAACGCCCGTCCGATGTTGGTGGGCGACGATGAGGCGGCGGGGCCGGTCCATGTGCTGCCAGAGGTCGAGACGGAGGATGGGTGGCGAGCCGTGGAGGTCAGTCACCCCCAGGGGCGTGAGTGGCAATTCGCGTGGAGAAACGCACTGGAGGACACCATGCCAAAGCAGCGCGGTGTGAGCGGACTGGCCGTGGGGGCCGGCTCAACGAGGACGGTCCGCTGCTGGCAGCCGCCCAACTACGACACCTACCGAGAGCTTCGGACGCGCGCCGAGCATCCCTGCCCCTGTCCAGAGATCGAGCAGATCGGCTCCAGAGATCCGAACGTCGAGCTCGGCCCCATCGACGACTACGACCGCAGGCGCACCGAGCGGAGGTGCGGGCCCCTCGAGGCCCCGCAGGCCGACCACGGATACCGGGGCGTGGGGCCAGGGCCGGGGGACGTCGAGTTCGGCGGCGTGAAAAAGCTCAACGGGGGGGCGGTGGGACCGGGAGGCGGAAGCCCTGGAGGGGTGCGCCTGAAGCAGCGGAAGCTCGAGGAGCTCACCGGAGCTCGAGCTGGGGACTGTGTGCCGGGAATGCTCGCAGGCCCGCTCACGCCAGCAGCCTGCCCGGTGGATCCGGTGACGGGACGCATCTGTGACGCCGACGCGGGCTCGCCGGGGTACGACTTCGCGTGCATCGCCAGAGCGGTAGAGGCCGCAGAGCAGAAGGCCGGCATCACGCCGATGCGCTACTGCCCCGAGGACATGCGCTGGTGTGGAGCGGCCTTCTGCTCCACTCCAGACGGAACGGAGGTCGTGGAGCTCGACGTGCCAGGTGAGGGCTGCGAGTGCCCGAACGTGTACGTCGAAGCTCGTCGAGCTCCGCAGCCGTGGGAGCTCCGGGTCAACGCTCGAAGGTGTGGGGCATGGATTCCCGAGCGAGAGGTATACGACCCCTTTGGGCCGGACGAGAAAGAGGTTCCAGAACCGCCTATGTCCGAGGATCCCATCCCCGAGTGCGAGCCGGGATACCACTGGTCGAGAGACAGCCGGAGCTGCATAGCCTCGGACGAGCGCAAGAAGGCCGGGTTCCCGTGGTGGTTGTTGATCCTGGCCTACTACGTTTCGCAGAGGAAGTGAGGACACGGTATGGCGCGCCACAAGAAGAAGAAGAAGAACCCCCTCCCCTCGAAGATGTCGGAGCACGGCGGTGGGGCCGGGCCCGCAGTAGAGGGCCTGCTTGACTGGGGGCACCCGGCCAGGTGGGTTCAGTACGCAATCTCCGAACGGTGCGTGGCGGGCGTGGACGCAGTGCTGCGCGAGGGGCGAACGTGGACCGACGAGGAGTGGGCCCGACGAAAGGGCCCGCAGTACAACATCGCCCTGGCCGAGTGCGGGCAGATCCTCCTGCTGGAGGCCCTCGAGGGGGGGCCCACAGATCCGCAGGGCCGACCTCGAGCCAAAGCCCCGGAGTGGCTCATCGATGCTGCATGGACCGAGTGCGCCGCAAACCCTCCAGGCGGCGCATCCGGCGACCAGTGCGTGGCGGACCTCTTCATCGACATCGGGAGGGGGGGCGACCAGGGCCTGCCCAACGGGCGTGGCGGTGGGGGCAACGGGGCCGGGGGTGAGACCAGGGGGCTCCTGATCCTCCCCGCGCTGGCGCTCCTCTGGTGGCTGTTCAACCGGGGCGGAAAGGGGCGGAACTGATGAGCTCCGACCACCTGGCGCGCTGCACGGGTCCAGACGGCACCGTCGGGTGCCTCCACGCGATCACAGGCGAGCTCCAGCCCTGCGGGGTGCTCACGGGGAAGGGGCCGCATGAAGGGCGGCCCATCGGGCGAACAGAGCCATGCGGAGGCGGGATACCGGGGGTGCCGGGAAAGGCCGGCCCGCACGACCTGAGAGGGGGGCCGGCGCCGTGCGTTAACCCGCGCACAGGCGACCCCGTGCCCGAAGGCACCTGCGTCTCCGTAGTGGACTGCGGCTTGATAGAGCAGCTTCTGCTCGAGAACCCCGCGCTAGCGGACGAGGTGGGGCCTGAGCCCTGCCGGCAGGGGCTCGCGCGTGGAGGAGCTAGGCGCAGCCCGGGGGTCAGCACCTGGGTGCCGGTGATCGTCGCCGCGTGGTGGTTCTTCGCAGGGTACAAGAGCTGATGTCAGAGACCGCCCAGGCTCCCGTGTGGACCAGGTGGCTCGGCGCCGCCTGCCTGGGGATGGCCGCCGCCGGAGGTGGAGCCGGGGCAGGTCTCGCCAGCCGCGACGTGGACCGAACCGGCGAGCGGCTGGCGAAAGTGGAGGCCCAGCTCGTCGAGCTCGACCGGAAGGTGGAGCGACTTCTCGACCGGAGGGACTGAGTGCCAGCCAGATACGACGACGAGATCAGAGAAGGGTGCGTCACCACCTGTGACGCGATCTACGGTCGAGACCACGCGTCCACCCCGGCCTGCGTAGCAGACTGCGACAAGACGCGCCGAGCGCACGCGTCTGGCGCCAAGGGAGCTCGAGCGTTCCTGATCGCGGGTGGGCTCGCGTGGTGGGCCTACCCGTACTACACCGACTCGGACGGCTGGCGACCGAGCCCGCTCGCGCCGTGGGTTGTCCACCAGTACAAGTGGACCGGATCTAAGTGGGACGTGAGGTCGCGCCAGACACTCAAGACGGCCGCGAAGAACATGGTCTACCTCGGGATCGCGGGCTACCTCATCTACAGGGCCCTGCCGAGGACGAAGGACTGGGTTCCCCCAGCTCTACCAAGATGATGGGCATGCCGATTGTGGTGGGCGCAGGCCCGGTGCCCGACGACCACTGGGTGGAGATGGAGACGGAGTACGGGTTCAGGCCGTTGCCTTCGAACCTCGCCGCCCACCGCTTCGTCCACGACGAGCCCGGGTCAGCCTGGGGCATCGCCACGAGCACGTTGAGCCGCGCCGGCTTCATCGGGCTCGGGCTCTGGCTCGCGGGGCTGCCTCCGAAGTACGTGCTGGGAGGCTCACTGGTGAGCTCGGCGGTGGTCGAGCTCAGCGTGCTGGCCACGGCCGCAAGCGCAGCGAAGCGATGAGCTGGCTCACGGATCTCTTGAGCGGTGGCGAGGAAGTCGACGACGCGAGGGCGCTAGCGGACTCACTGGTGTCCCGGCTGCAAAGATCGTGTCGCTCGACCCGGGTGAGAGAAGGGACCTCGTGGTGCGACCCAGGGGGCCAGGACGACGAGAGTTTCGGCGCATGGTACCGAGACACCGTCTACAGCCTGATCGCAGAGGAGGTCCCGGTCCTGAACTGGGTGGTGGGCGCCCTGACGGCTCTGGTGGAGTGGTTCATCGGAGCGGGAGAGGAGGCGGACGCCACGCGGTGGCTGGACGCGTGGTGCGCGGCCGTCGGAGCCGCCCAAGTAGAGCTCGCCACGCGGCTCGCGACCGAGTGGGGGGGGGCGGATCTGGCGCACGGGTTGGCGCGTTCCTTGGTCGACCCTGGCCAGCCGGGAGCCCTCGGCGCGCAGGCGGTGAACGAGGTCAGGCACTCGGCAACCTGGCGACGGTGGGAACGCGGATTCGACGCGCAACACGCCGGCCTAGAACAGGCCAGAGCAGGAGGCCGAATCAGCGACGACCGGGCGGCGGCACGGTGCGGGGCCCTCGGATGCTGTCCGCCGAGGCTCGCCACCTACAACGTCGAGGTGTACGCCAACGAGGTGCTCCTCCGCGCCATACCGGCCACCAGGAGCGTGCTGGGACCGTCTCTCCCTGCACTGGTGCCAGAGCAGGTGATGGAGGCCTGCGAGGCGTCCAACGGGGCAGGGGCGTGCGGAGGCCAGCAGTGGGAAAACTTCCTCTACTTTGGCTGCCCCCTCGCGATCTCAGCCTCGCAGATGCACAACCCGGCGGCCGTGTCTGCGGGCGACCTGCTCATGGGTCGAGCTCGGGGTGGCCTGGGGTGCGCCGACGCCGCAGCGAAGGCGGTCGGAAACCTCCTCCAACTCGCCCTGGTGGCGGCGGGGCCAGAAGCAGTTCGCCAGGAGGTCGGCAGATCATGGTGGAGGCTCCTGGAGCGCGACGGCTTGATCCCGCGCAGGTCCGGTTGCGTTGGGGCGTGGTGCGTCGACCCGCCGCCACGACGGAGGTGGGACCCCACCAGCATGGGGGGGATGATCCGAGCGGTGACGCCGGCCGGACGTAGCGAGCTCCTCGCCGGGGGGGCCCGCAAGGAAGCGGCACGCAAGGCAGCGTCGTCGACTGGGGGTGGAGGCGGGGGTATCGTCCTGCTGGCTGCGGCTGCTGCCGCCATGATGATGAGGAGGAAGTAGTAGATGAGCAGGCGCAGGGAGCGAGGACGGCGGAAGCAGAGCGTCGGATGGATAGGGCAACGCGCGTACGAAGAGGTACGAGACGCAGTCTACGAGGAGGGCGACTACAAGTGCCGCCCCTGCGTGGCGGACCAGGACTCGTTCAAAGCGTGCCCGCCGGGCTACCGACCCGGCCAGAAGCCCAGGTGGCCTGAGTGCGCGCAGCACTACAACGGGCGCTACCACTGTTCGGTCGGCTGGGACGTGCGGGGAGACCGAGGAGAGACGCCCGGCTCGAAAGACGTGGCCGAGATGATCGGCCTCTATCAGGCCCGCTTGAGGATGGCGGGCATGGACGTGCGGATCGACGGAGCCCTCGGGCCCGCGACCTGGGACGGGGTGATCAACCCGATCAACGACGACGCCCGGTGGGCCACAGAAGAGCTCAGCGAGAACCTGCTGATTCCAGGCTGGTCCCCAGGCGGCCGACCCTACTCAGCGGAAGCAGAGGAAACGGGCCGCTGCGGACGGACCGGCCTGGGCGAGCGGGGAATCGAGGAGTGCGCGGGCGGGGCCAACAGGTTGCCGAACGGACGCTGCCCCCAGCCGGCCCCCGAGCCGGGCGGGCCCTGCACCTTCAACGACGGACGCGAGGGGCAGTGCCTGCCCATCTCCGCGTGCGAGGGCGGCTACCGACAGGCGGGCCACTGCCCAGGCGGCGCCAACATACAGTGCTGCACGGCCGAGATCCTGCACTACGACTTCCGGCGAGACGACGACGACCTGTTGGTCGACCCGGTCGACCCCCCGGTGGACGGCGGAGAATCGTGCCCGCCGGGCACGGTGGCCACCGCGCCCAACGCCTGGGGTGACAGGGGGTGCTGCCCGCCTGGGCAGAACCTGAACCCGAGCCCCACCGGACCGCGCTGCATACCACCGCCACGCAACGGCAACGGCAACGGGGGCAAGGGTGGCGGCGGGATACTCCTGATTGCCCTGGCGGCCATCGCGATACTGGCCAGCCAGAAGTGACCGTCGTCAACCTCGACTGGTTCGGCAAGGAGCACGAGGACGTGCGAGCTGCAGACCGGGCGTGGACCTACGGCCAGCTCGGCCGCAGTCGAGGTCTGGGCGGCTCCCCGCTGGCGCAGCCAATCTCCGGGGTGGTCGGCTGGCCACCGACGGGAGAGGTGTACCTGCGCACGGCTCCTCGAGGCCTGCTGGTGCTGGCCGCGTACGGACCCGGCACCACCGACCAGCAGAAGCACGGGCCGTACAACGAGCTCGCCCCGACCCTCGAGGAGGTCGACACCTGGGCTCTGGCTCAGGGGTGGTCCCGTGGCGTGGACGCCATGAAGGAGCGCATGGCCGGCCTGACCCCGAAGGCCAGGGACGCGTCACGCAGATCCTGGGCAGAAGCCACCGGCAGAGACGTGCCCGTAGAGCAGTGGGTGCGGGAGCAGAGGCGCGACCTGGTGGACGCCGCAAAGGACGCAGGCTCGAGGCTGGCGCAGGGCGCCTTCCCGTGGGTGTTCGGCGTGGCTGGACTGTTGGTGGTCTGGTGGGCGGCCACCAGTGGAGACAAGCGATGATCAGACTGAGCGCATTCGACTCCCCCTACATGGCCCTCGAGGCCTGCTACAAGCTCAGGCCGCGCTGCGCGGTCCACGCAGACAAGGCGCTGATGGGGACACTCCCCGCCGACGAGGCGTGGCGCCGCGCAGGTCGCCCTCGGAAGGTCAAAAACCTGTCGAAGAAGGAGGCCCTCGCGCTGCTCGACAGGGCCAGGTCGGCCGAAGCCGGGGAGTGGGAGGTCGCTGGAGGTCACGAGCGGCGAGGTCTACGGGGCCCCGGTGACCGGTCCAGGCTCTTGGGTTATTGGGACGCACCCGAGACCCCCTGGGATCTGCTCCTGGTGAGTGACACGAGCGCGCCGAGGATCCGCAAGAAGCTGAAGAAGGATCTGAAGAAGGCCGGCGCTGAGCCGAACCCGTGCGGAGGGTACCAGCGGAACCCGCCAGAGCCGATTGACGCGCGCCAGCGGGAGCTGCTCCAAAAGCGGTGGAGTTCGGTCTCCGACCCCGGGATGCACAAGCTGCGGGAGGAGCTCCTCGCCATCGGCGGGGATGAGGTGGTCCCCGTCTCGGAGCCCGACCTCCAGCTCCTCCTCTCTCGAGGAAGGGAGATCGAGGGGCCGGTCAAGGTGATGAGGGGAGACACCAGCCGGTGCCACCAGAATGTGGCCCACCTGGTCGCCAACGACCCCGACATGCGCCCCGCGACCGGGTGGGTGCTAGACGACGACCTGTGGCGGCAGCACTCGTGGGGCGTCCTCGAGGACGGCACGATCATCGAGACCACGCAGAAGAGGGACAAGTATTGGGGGGTGATCCTCGAGGGGGAGGAGGCGTCCGAGTTCCTCACCGTCGAGACGAGCAGCGAGTGGGACAAGGTCAAAGAGTTCGACAAGGTGTGGTTCGTAGCGGGAGACCCGAACCCGTACGACACCCGAGAGGAAGCGATCGAGGGCGCGGAGAGCTTCGCGAACGCCAGCCTGGAGTACCTCAAGAACGCGGACCCCGACTACGCGCCCCCCGACTGGGAAGACTTCGTCGCCGGCATCTTCTGGCATGAAGACCCCAACGGAGAGGACGCGGTTCTCATCTGGCCAGACACCGCCGGCGAGGCCGACGATCTCCGAGAGAAGTACGGGTTCGCGCGAGCGATCCCCAGGCGCAGGGGCGGACGCGTCGAGAGGTGGTGGAGGAAGCTCCGGGGCGACGACGAGGAGGAGAACCCGCCCTGGATCTACGAGGACTACGAAGAAGAGAACCCGCCCGCCGTGCTGACCCGTCACGACGTGGCAAGCCTGCACGAGCTCTGGGACACCCGAGAGGCGGACTACGACGGAGAGGTGTCGATGACCAGCGTCGGCTACGTGGACGTTCACTCTGACGGAGACGTCACGGCCCACGGCCAGCTCATCGGAAACCTAGAGCAGGACCAGTGGACACACCAACCGACAGGGGGCCCCAGCAAAGCCAAGAGCTTCGCGCGGTCTCTACGAGCTCGCCGGTGAGCTCGGCGCTCCCCCTGCTCGAGCTCGCGCGAGACCTGAGCCTCGTGCTGGCCGTGGCCCTGTCGGGGGCCTGGGTGGTCTACGGGTTCGACGAGCCGTGAAGGAGCTCAACCGATACCCGGTGAGCGCGTCACAGTGGCGACTCCACGTCACCGCCGAGATGATCGCCCTGACCGTGATCGCACCCGGGCTCTGGTGGATCTCGAGATCCGAGGACATCAGCCCTGGCGCGCGCAGCTTCCTGAGAGCCACGGCGGCAGCGACCGTGCTGGTGGACGGGTACCTGCTGTACAAAAACCTGTACCAGGTACCCAGGCCGTGAAGGTGGCGGCCCTCTACGTGGACCCACGCGGACCGTACATCGGACGTCCCGACGTGGACGCCTGGACGGCAGAGCGGGACGCGAGAGGGTACGAGGGGCCCTGGCCGGTGGTGGCCCATCCGCCCTGCGGCCCCTGGTGTCGGCTCTGGAAGTTCAGCACCAAGCAAGACCCAAAGCTGGCCCCGCTCGCCATAGAGCAGATCCAGCGACACGGTGGAGTGCTCGAGCACCCGGCCGGGAGCAGAATCTGGGAGCAGTACGACCTGCCCAGGCCGGGCGAGCCCCCCAGGCCCCAGGGGAGGTCGGGCGCCCCCGGGTGGAGCGTGGCGGTTGACCAGGTGGAGTGGGGTCACCCGACGCAGAAGCGTACGTGGCTCTACATCGTGGGCGTCGAGCCGCACGAGGTGTCCACCGTCCCGCCCTACCCGGGCCGCAAGCCAACGAGGGTGATTAAGCCCAGGCGGACAGGCCCGACCGCGCGGGGCACCTACGCATCGAAGAAGGAGAGGTTCCTAACGCCCCCCGCCTTCGCTGAGTGGCTGCTCGAGATTGCGCGGCGAACCCGCGTCGAGAACCCCGCAGCAAAGTCAAACCGAGTTAGCAGAGTAATGCTTGGTAGTGATTACTCGACCGAGGAGAACCCGCGTCGGATCGTGAGCTTCCTGCCGCGCGGGGAGGACCCCCGAAGACGTACGTCCGCCAAGCTGTTCGACGAGCTCTTCGCCCGTATCGGCTGGAAAGCGGAGGACCGAGGATCCACGGTTGCGATCTACCCGGTCCCGGGGTTCAGGGGCCCGAAACCGAAGATCGACTTCGCGCAGCCAGACGCGCTGGAGTGGGAGAGCTCGCCCCGCGCCGGCCCGTGGGATCCAGCACCGAGCCAGTGGGAAGAGATCGATCCCGACGATGGTCGCGTCATCCCCCACGGCCCTCCAGAGAGCCCTGGTCGAAGGCCCTGGCCTGGGGGCTGGGCGCCGAGACATGACACTCACCCGGACCCGCGATTCAGGGGCACCCCGTCGGTGCCGGTCCCGGGTTACCGGGGGGACGCCGGGCCGTTCGGGGGCGGGGAGTTCGTTGAGCCGGCCTGGGCATTTGAACCGAGAGAGACGCGGTCGACCTGGCCAGAGCCGGCGGCGATCAACCTGCCCGCCGAGGTGTTCGACCGGGCGATGGACGAGACCCAGGCCGAGGACGAGCTCGACCCAAATCGCGGCGCGGCCGCCAGCGCCGGTGCGTGGGGGCGAACCGGGCACCAAGACATCGCCCAAAACCAGCCAACCTCCAGCACCTGGACCCGGTTTTGGGACTGGCTGGACATCGCAAGGGAGCCCAGGGTGGGGCACTGGACCGAGAGCATGGGCCTGCGCAGGCTGCACCGAGAGGGACACTGGATGGACAGGGACACGGAATGAGGCGCAGACCCCCACCCGGTAGACCGCTGTACCATCCCCCGCGCAGGGGCGGCATCGAAGAGAACCCGTCGAAGGCAGAGCAGCAGGCGAGGCGCAGCTACCC
>Ga0255047_10001050_pt1 | contig 21031 bp, 14 predicted proteins | sample JV7_2_1_MG_FD_183640 | JGI IMG/M metagenome (GOLD analysis project Ga0255047, IMG submission 183640) | Seawater microbial communities from Jervis Inlet, British Columbia, Canada - JV7_2_1 | ecosystem: Environmental > Aquatic > Marine > Inlet | place: Canada: British Columbia | collected 2016-10-06 | reverse complement strand
ACTCAGAGCACCAAACAACCCGGCGTCGATCCAACCGCGGTCCTTAGGTCCGGTAGGAACCGATTCTGAGCCGACAAAATTCTCTCGCAGTTCACTGCCATCGTTATCGCAATAGGCGATCATCAGCCCCATCAACTTGCCAGCCGACAGTGCCACCGGCTTGTTTTCGTCCGACCCATCCACGTATTCATCCGTGTAAATGTCGATCGCCAGCTCCCAGATAACTTTGTTGCCCTGTTGCTGCCAGCGGCTATTAACGTGATGCGTGTAAATTTGCGCCTGCTGGTTAGTGCCGATATCGATTGCCTGATTATCAAGCGACATGTGATAGGCGAAGGCGTTGTGATTAAACTGATGATCGCCGCCCGAAAAGTCTTCATCGATGAAAATTTCCAGACAGTCGTCGTCCCAGTACTGGGTGAGCGGGTCACGGTGCGTATCAATCAGCGTGTCATCGACGATTTCTGCAAGAACGTAAATCTTCGTTCCGTTCCAAACGATTTTAAATCGTCCATGGAAATCGTCAGCGGTATATTCGGGTCCCAGCCATCGGTGATTTAGCTCCTGCCATTCAGCCCGGTTCCAGACAGATTCCGTTGCGATTCCGTCTATCAATGGAGCAACTGCGGCCTTCGATGCTTTATACAGACTGCGATCGACAACGTGCGCGTCGTCTGCGACGGCTGACGAGGCGGCGACGAACATAAATGCAACCAACGCACGAAATACCTGCTCTCGCCAACAAGCACGTAAATGTCTAATTTCTATGGGTTTTGATTGCATACGCTTAATTCTTACGTGTGTTGTATCGGCTTATTGGATCTTAACTCGTTTCTTGACAGCGCTGTCAAATATAAGTATAAACCACTACATAGGTAGCGCTAACCGCGATAATTATACACAATTTGACAGCGCTGTCATTAAATCAAAGCAAGCTAGGGGGCTTGAGCATGCCAAAATCTACATTCCATAAGACACCTTTGGCCACAGGCGTAGCTATTGCGCTGGGTGCAGTCTTCGCGACGCCTTCGGTGTCTGTCGCGCAAGACGACGAAGTCATCGAGGAAATTGTGACTACGGGTATCCGCGGCAGCTTGAATCGCGCCGCGGACATCAAACGCAATGAAAATGGCGTTGTGGACGCAATTTCTGCGGAGGATATTGGTAAGTTTCCTGATCAGAACCTGGCAGAGTCCCTGCAAAGGATAACCGGTGTGTCCATCGACCGAGAGCGCGGTGCGGGCAGCACGGTGACGGTGCGCGGATTTGGTCCGGAATACAACCTGGTGACCATCAATGGCCGTCAGATGCCAACTCACAGCGATATCAGCCGCTCTTTTGACTTCGCTGATCTGGCTTCAGAGGGGGTAGCGGGTGTCCAGGTCTATAAGACTGGTCGAGCTGATGTACCCTCCGGCGGCATAGGTTCCACAATCAATATTTCTACGCCTAAGCCGCTTCAAAGTGAACCGACCGCAAGTCTCGCGGCGAAGACTGTATATGACACGTCGACTCGCACCGGCGATGAGATCACACCGGAAATTTCTGGCATTTACTCCGGTCGTTTCATGGACGACAAGTTCGGTATCGCCATCACGGCAAGCCATCAGATCAGAGATAATGGTGTGAACGCTGCAATCGTGAACGGTTGGTACACGAGGCCGGGTGATGATGTGCTGCCAGACGGTACCGTAGACAGCTTACTCCCAAATGATGCGAACCAGATAAACCGGCCAACGACAGCCGATGAGAACTATTCCTTCCCGCAGTCGATGGCATACAACATTGCCGAGTTTGAAAGTGAAAGGACCAACGCGCAGCTTGTGCTGCAGTGGGCGCCGACCGACAACATTACTGCAACGGTGGATTACATCCGGTCTGAATTTGATTTGGAACGATCCTACAGCGATCTTTCTGCCTGGTTCTCCAATACGGGTGCCCTATCTCAATCCAGTTCATGGACCGATGGCCCTATCGCCAGCCCGATTTACTACACAGAGACCAATGACTTTGACGACTTTGCCATGGGTACCGGTCAGGACGGCTCGAAAAACCTGAATAAGTCAATTGGTTTCAATCTTGAGTGGTGGCTTAACGATAGGCTCTCACTTGACTTCGACTACCATGACTCGTCTGCTGAAACAGGGGCAAACGGTCCTAACGGCACGAGCTCGCTTATCACCATGGCCAGCTTTAACAAGGTTGGTCAGAGTTTTATCACTGGTTATGAACTGCCGATCTTTTCAAACAACCTGAACTCCGGAGGAGAAGCAAATCGCCCTCTGTATAAGAATGACATGATCATAACGGGTAGTGCGTTCGGCAACGAGGCCTCCCTGATGGATTTGGAGCAGGCGAAAATCAGCGGGTCTTTCGACTTCTTTGAAGCTTCCAGTATTGATTTTGGCGTGCAGACGACAGAGGTCACCAATCGTTCGGTGACCAGCAATGTGCAGCTGGATAACTGGGGTGGTATTACGGAGCCCGGTTTCATCTCAGACGTCATTGTCCGTTCCAGCATTGCGGGACAGTTCGACGAGCTGTCCGGTCATGACCATCCGGATTTGCAGACGGAGTTCTTCACAGCCAGTCTCGCTGATCTTCAGGCCAGGGGTCAGGCCTATTACACCGGCAGCGGTGCTGAATATGCCGACGTGGGTGACTGTGGTACCGGCTATTGTGCGTCTACTGACTGGGCGACTGATCTTCGGACCACTGAAGAAACCACTGCCGTTTATCTCCAGTACAACTGGACTGGGGGCTTCGGTGACATGCCCGCCAATCTGCGTTTAGGAGTTCGCTACGAAGAGACGGATGTAACTTCTGCTGCATTGAATACGATTTATGACGGGTCTTCATGGGTAGGCGCAGGCAACGAGCTGAACATTACGGAAGCATTGGATGGCGACGGTAATGTAGTTCAAGGCTTCACTAATATTACGGGTGACTATGATGTTACGCTGCCCAACCTCGATTTCGATATCGAGCCCTGGGAGGATGTGGTTCTGCGAGCGTCATTCAGCGAAACTATCACCCGTCCCAGTTATCAAGACATCAAAGGTGGCTTATCACCTGACAGCACCCAGTTCTTCGGCAATACGAGGCCGCAGGCATCGTCGGGTAACCCGAATCTTGTTCCTATTCAATCGTTCAACATTGATCTATCGTTTGAGTGGTATTACAAAGATGGCAGCTACCTGTCCGTGGGTTACTTCGAGAAGGAAGTCGATAACTTTATTGGCACCGGTCGAGAGTCAAGCACCTTGTTTGAGATTCCCAACATCATCGGCGGCGCCCTCTGGGACCAGGCCATTGCAGAAAGCGGTCTGAATCCCGACAATTTTACCGATGTAGGTCAGTACATTCTGGACAATTTCCAGGATGACCCGGCAGTGTCTGGTGATACCATTGTCAGCGTACCGGGTGATCCATCGATCGTCTTTGATCTGAGCCGCCCAGCAAACCAGCGAACGGCAAACGTGGACGGGTTTGAAATCAACCTTCAGCACACCTTTGGTGACTCCGCATTTGGTTTTATTGTCAACGCAACCCTGGTTGATGCTGACGTCGCTTATGACAACTTAAACTCCCTGGAAGGCCAGTTTGTCCTGAATGGTCTGAGTGATTCGGCTAACCTGATTGGTTTCTACGACGGTGAAGACCTGCAGGTTCGTTTTGCCTACAATTGGCGCGACGACTTCCTTGCTGGAGCTGGACAGGGCCAGGGTACATTGACCAATCCCACCAACGTAGAAGCCTACGGGCAGTTGGACCTGGGAATTACCTATTACTACAATGACAACCTCACGCTTTATTTCTCCGGGTTGAATCTTACTGAAGAAACAAGACACGTCTACAGCCTGACGAAAACGCAGGTGCTGCAGGCTGTTCAGGGTGGTTCTCGATATGACTTCGGGCTCCGTTATAACTTCTTCTGACAGAGGTAGTTCACTGCCAATGGCCCAGTCAATATTTAAATTTCACCTTGGTCAGGCACCAAAAGACTTATTTTTAGGGGGCGTAATGCAACGGCAAATCTTGAATTCACATCGCGGGCTACTTGGCAACTTTGCCAGTCGCTTTAGTGCTCTACTGGCCATGACAGGCCTGCTTCTGTTGTCCGCATGTGACGGCGGTGGCAGCACTGTCACGGAAAACAATCTCGCTGAACCCGGCAAGGACGGCGTAGCGCCTACGCTGACGACCGTCACCATACAGCCTGATGGTTTTGTCGAGCTGGGTGGGTCCGTCCGGATTGACTTGGTCGCCACTGAAGCGCTCATGACTCCCCTCGTCAGCATCAACGGCGTGCGGGCCGAGGTGACGGGCAACATAACCGAGTGGCGTGCTGTCCGTGAAATGACCGAGGCCGATGTGGTCGGTGAGATCACCTTCTCGATTGTCTACCAGGACATCAGTGGTGAGCTGGGTGAGGCTGTGACTACAACCACCAACGGCAGTGGTGCGGAGTATTGTGGCGAGGATTGCCCGACAGAAGAAGGTCTCGGTCCACTCGAAGGAAAGTGGAAACTTAATTTCGCCGGAGTTGGCCCGGCCGCCGGGGACACTACCTGGTTTAGCATTTCCGATACTGGTGTTGACGGACCGCGCGCCTGCTGGTTTGACGATCTCTACGAATTCGGCGGTGATGGTTCTTTCAGAACTGCCCAGCAAGGTGAAACCTGGCTGGAAGTCTGGCAGGGTGCTGTCGAGGACAGTTGTGGTGCGCCGGTTGCGCCTCACGATGGCAGCAATGATGCCGTCTTCCAGTACGACGAAGCAGCGGCAACCCTGAAGCTGACAGGCCAGGGAGCCTTCCTGGGTCTGGCCAAGGCCGTGAACGGCGCGGAGCTGGCATTGCCGGCCGATGCACCTGAGTTCGTCACCTATGAAGTTGTCGAACTGGTTGGAGACAGCCTGACTATCAGGATTGACGTCGGAGGCGGCTGGTGGGAGTTCCAACTGACTCGCGTTTCGAGCTTACCCATCGTCGGCAATTGGAAGCTTGATTTCGCTGGAGTTGGTCCGGCTGCCGGGGACACTACCTGGTTTAGCATTTCCGACACCGGTGCTGACGGACCGCGTGCCTGCTGGTTTGACGATGTCTACCACTTTGGCGATGACGGCTCGTTCCAGAACTTCCAGCAAGGTGACACCTGGCTGGAAGTCTGGCAGGGCGCTGTCGAAGACAGTTGTGGTGTACCGGTTGCGCCTCACGATGGCAGCACCGCAGGCGCCTGGCTCTATGATGACGTGGCCAGCACCGTGACGATCAATGGCCTCGGCTCCTTCCTGGGCCTGGCCAAGGCCGTGAACGGCGCGGAGCTGGCATTGCCGGCCGATGCACCTGAGACAGTCACCTATGAAGTGGTGGAACTGGTTGGAGACAGCCTGACTATCAGGATTGACGTCGGAGGCGGCTGGTGGGAGTTTCAACTGAGCCGCATTTCAAACTTACCCGTCGTCGGCAATTGGAAGCTTGATTTCGCTGGAGTGGGTCCGGCCGCCGGGGACACTACCTGGTTTAGCATTGCCGATACTGGTGTTGACGGACCGCGAGCCTGCTGGTTTGACGATGTCTACGAATTGGGTCGTGACGGTTCTTTCAGAACTGTCCAGCAAGGTGACACCTGGCTGGAAGTCTGGCAGGGTGCTGTCGAGGACAGTTGTGGTGCGCCGGTTGCGCCTCACGATGGCAGCAATAATGCGGCCTTTAAGTACGACGAAGCAGCGGCAACCCTGCAGGTGGCAGGCCAGGGAGCCTTCCTGGGTCTGGCCAAGGCCGTGAACGGCGCGGAGCTGGCATTGCCGGCCGATGCACCCGAGTTCGTCACCTATGAAGTGGTGGAACTGGTTGGAGACAGCCTGACTATCAGGATTGACGTCGGAGGCGGCTGGTGGGAGTTCCGACTGAGCCGCATTTCAAACTCACCCGTCGTCGGCAATTGGACTCTTGATTTCGCTGGAGTGGGTCCGGCCGCCGGGGACACTACCTGGTTTAGCATTGCCGACACTGGAGTTGACGGGCCGCGTGCCTGCTGGTTTGACGATGTCTACCACTTTGCCGATGACGGCTCGTTCCAGAACTTCCAGGAAGGTGACACCTGGCTGGAAGTCTGGCAGGGCGCTGCCGAAGACAGTTGTGGTGTTCCGGTTGCGCCTCACGATGGCAGCACCGTTGGCGCCTGGCTCTATGATGACGTTGCCGGCACCGTGACGATCAATGGCCTCGGCTCCTTCCTGGGCCTGGCCAAGGCCGTGAACGGCGCGGAGCTGGCATTGCCGGCCGATGCACCCGAGACAGTCACCTATGAAGTGGTGGAACTGGTTGGTGGCAGCCTGACTATCAGGATTGACGTCGGAGGCGGTTGGTGGGAGTTCGACCTTTTACAAAGGTAGCGAGGATTACTGCTACTGAAAAAAATACCCGCAGTTCGCTGCGGGTATTTTTTTTTAGAACAACGTGTAGATGAACGGGGCGAGCGACGATCCCTGCGCGAATACAATCAGAGCGCCTAGCAGGATCATCACAAAGATGATCGGCGCAAGCCAAAACTTCTTGCGCTCCCGCATGAAGGCCCACAGGTCTGCCAAGAATTCCAGCATTAGAAAGGTTTCTCCAGTTTTTCTTTTGGGCTCTTTATGCTCTGAACCCGGTAACTCTTCTGATTCGGATCGAGCGCCCTCTGCATCGGGTCTTTGCCCATGAGACGCCTGACCATTGCCATCGGCGAGATCATAACGAAAAAGACGATCCCGAGCACGAGCGGTGTCATCACCCGGCTCGCGAGCAGACCGAAACGCATCCATGCTCGATAAATCCAGCACAGCCACTTAGGATGGATCAGAGCCAGCGACCAGAGCGGTGCGGCGATGACCCACGGCCAGACCGGCCAGTCCAGCTCAAGCATCCAAGGGAAGAACAGACCAAAGATGGCGATGATGGCCGCACCCGTCGTCAGGCCGAATTCGCGCAGGCCCTTCCGGTCAAGCTCGGGAATCTTGTGATCGATAGCCATCAGTCGAGCTCGAACTCGTCTTGCCAGGATGTGTCATCTTCCCAGGCCGGCTGTTCTTTCTTGTCCAAAAAGAAATTTTCCACGACGAGATAGTCCATCTCCGTACGCATAAAGCACCGATACGCATCGGTGGGCGTGCAGACAATAGGCTCGCCGCGCACGTTGAACGACGTATTCACCAGGACACCGCAGCCGGTGAGCTGCTCGAATGCCTTCAGCAGTTCATAGTAGCGTGGGTTCGTGTCCTCATGAACGGTCTGCACCCGCGCCGAGTAATCCACATGCGTAATCGCGGGCAGCGCCGAACGTTTGAGCTTGAGCTTCTCGATACCGAAAAGCTGCTCTTGCTCGTCAGTGAGGGCTATCCTCAGCTCCTGGTGCAGGGGCGCGACGAACAGCATATATGGGCTCGGAGCGTTCAGCTCGAAATAGTCAGAGACACGCTCCCAAAGGACGGAGGGCGCGAACGGGCGGAACGACTCGCGGTACTTGATCTTGAGGTTCATGACCGACTGCATCTTCGCGCTGCGCGGGTCACCAATGATCGAGCGGCCGCCGAGGGCCCGTGGCCCAAACTCCATACGGCCCTGAAACCAGCCGATCACGTTTTCCTCGGCGAGCAGCTGCGCCGTTCTCTTAAACAGGGTTTCGTCGTCGAGGACCGAGTACTTCGCGTCTATTGAGTCAAGCTGCGCCCGAATCTGCTCAGAGGAATACTCTGGCCCCAGGTACGACCCGCGCATGCGGTCGGCGGCAGGGCTGCTATTGCCGTTCAGCTTGCGCGGCTGTTTGTCGTAGCCGTGCCAGACAACGGCGGCGGCTCCCGCAGCGCCGCCCGCATCGCCGGCGGCCGGCTGAATCCAAATATGCTCGTAGGGCCCTTCTCGTAGCAGACGACCATTTGCGACGCAATTCAGGGCCACGCCGCCAGCGAGACAGAGGTTCTTCTCGCCCGTTTCTTTATGAAGTGTGTTGGCAAGCCGCAGCACCACTTCTTCCGTGACAGCCTGAATGGAAGCGGCGATGTCCATCTCACGCTGCGTGAGGCTGCTTTCCGGTTTGCGAGGCGGCCCACCAAAAATCTCGTCGAACCGGCTGTTCGTCATTGTCAGGCCCGTGCAGTAATTGAAGTACTGCATGTCCAGGCGAAATGTGCCGTCCTCCTTGAGATCGAGAAGCTTGTCGAGGATCAGTTCGACATACTTCGGCTGGCCGTAGGGGGCGAGCCCCATTAGCTTGTACTCGCCGGAGTTCACCCTGAAGCCCGTGAAGTACGTAAACGCCGAGTAGAGCAGTCCAAGCGAGTGCGGGAAATCAATTTCCCAGAGCGGCTCGAGGCTTGCGCCGTTACCGAGCCATGTCGACGTTGTCGCCCATTCACCGACGCCGTCGAGGCAGAGTACGGCCGCGCGCTCGAATGGGCTGAAGAAGAACGCCGACGCTGCGTGCGATTGGTGATGCTCGGCGAAGAGTAGCGGTGGAAGGTCGGCAGGTTTGCACCCACCGAGTTGTGCGAGCTCCTTTTTGAGAACGCTCTTGAGATAGAGCTTCTCCTTGAGCCAGACGGGCATCGCCGCAACGAAGGATCGGAAGCCGTTGGGCGCATAGCTCATGTACGTCTCGAGCAACCGTTCGAACTTGATGAGCGGCTTGTCGTAAAAGACGATCCGATCGACGTCGGTTAACCGCAATGTCTCCGTTTCCAGGCAATAGCTGATCGCTTCAGCAGGAAACCGGGCGTCGTGCTTTTTGCGACTAAAACGTTCCTGTTGTGCAGCCGCTACTAACTCGCCGTCTTTCAACAAGGCGGCAGCACTGTCATGGTAGTAAGCCGAAATCCCGAGAATGTTGGTCGCTTTCGTAACTACTGCCCCTGTGCTTCTGCCCATTCCTGCGCTTCTGCAGTGTAGCCCCCCATGGCCATAAGTTGTGACATCCTCTTATAGAGCAATGGGTATTCCTTATCCTTCCCTTGTCGTATCAATGATCTGGCGTATCGTTGAACATCGTTGATATATCGATCAAGATCATCGACCCTGTCTTTCTCGCGTGAGTATTTGATCAGGTTGCCATAAGCTCTGAGAGTCAAGCCCATTTGATCCGAATATTTTTCTGTCACTTCCAGTAACAGACCTGTTGCCTTTTCATATTCCCCCGTTCTGAAATACGCTGTGCCCAACCAGCCAATGGTTTCACCAATTTTCTTTTCGTCGCCCCGGGTGTAATAAAGGGACTGCTCGAGATACGGTATCACCTCGTGCCACCTTCCATCCTTGCTCATCGCATCGGCGATCTTCATGTAGCTTTCACGGTTGTGTGGATACAGTTCAAAAATTTGATTCAGGTGGGAATACATCGCTGGCGGATTGCGCAGACGTTGGTTCAGGACTGCCAGTTCAAAATAGATCTTCCAGTCGGCAAGACCTGAATTTACGACGTCCTTGCGCCGTTCAACCACGGCCGCCGGAGACCCGACTTCCGTGGTCACACTTGCTAACTTGTCGTCAACGAAGTCCTTGAGCTCGCTGTAATTACTTTGCCCGGGAAATGGCGGCTTCTGAATCATGCCCCGCAGGCTCCTTATTTCGTCGATCGTGTCGTGATTCGGGAATCCAATCCTCCTGGCGACTTCGACGCTCGATAAGGGTTCGTAATCATCGCTTGCAGTCAAGCGGCTCACGATCGAACGGGATATCTCTGCCGCCAGGATATGGCTTCCGGAGAACCCGTAATGTACGTGCTCCAGCAGCAGGTTCCAGCCGGGTTGAAACGGTTGGCTGGCATGCTCAAAAGCAGCGGCGCTATCGACAAAGCTGAAGGCGTCATTCCCGACCCCGGCGGCAACATTCTGAATTATCTCGTTTATCCTGGTATCTGCGCGAAATCGTAATGCGTCCAGATCCAGAGCGCGCTGATAGTGGGCTTTGGCCTCTTCAAAATTCGCGAGATTTTCATACGCTGTAGCGAGCCTGAAGTGGGTATCGGCATAACCAGGATCAATCTCCAATGCAGCTTGAAGACTGGTGATGGCATCGCCCCAGTTCTCATTGTCGATGCTCTGAGATCCGTTGCTCGTCAATTCACGCAACTGGTCTATCTGTTTCTGTGACAGGTCGGGACTGTGAACGGATAGGAAAGGCGCGGAGTTCCGAAGATTAACAGGCACTGAGGACAGTAATACCTGAATCCCCTTGTTACGCAGTATCTCAATAATGTCTGTAAGGTTGTCTTCATAGTGACCGTAGACACTTTCCATGCGAGGGTCATCGTGCGAGACACCGTGATCGGTAAACATCTGCATGCCTTCCCACTCGAGATCCTGCTTTGCATCAGTCGGACTGATCTTCAGAATGAGGCTGTCCAGGGCTTGCCATGTCCTTGTACGTTTTAATGCCTGGATTCCCCGGATTAGAGAAATGTTCGTCAGAAAGTTCTGATTGAAGGTGCCGGGCCCGTACGGGCCAACAACCTCGTTGTTACCCATCAAGATAACGGCAAAGTCGGCGGAATCTTTCGGAATCGACCTCGCAACCTCGTATACCACGTGGGAATTGACCGACGTCATGGCCGTATTGATGATTTCGATTTTTCGCGACGGTAGCGCGGCTCTGAGCTGGGCCGCCAGGAGCCTGTCAACACCGTGGTTCTTATGGGGGACGCCCTGCGCGGCAGATCCCCCCAAAACGTAGACTCTGATCACGTCAGGACTACGCTCCTCGGCGAAGGTGTTTTCCGAGGGGCCAATATTCAGCGACGGCGGAAAGAACTGGTTAGCGAAATCGGGGTTTTCCTGGTAGTGAGGCTGACCGTCGATGTCAATTTCATGGAGATAGTCGAAAGACGTTCCGACGCCAAAAACCGTGAGGCCCAACTCAAGTAGAACGAAGAAGAGCAGGGGGACCAGAATGGTTGTAATAAATGTGAAGACAACTTTCTTAATGAGATGGCCCCTGGTGATCTTAGGCAATTGCGGTTGGACAGTAACGGTCGATGAATTCCTGGTGTGTGGGCAGCTGGTTCAGCACATCGTCAACCTTCTGACGCTGGATTTGCATAAACTGACGAAGCTCCTGCTCATCCATCATGTCCACGATAGGGTGATAGCTCTGCGGTTCGATTCCTTGCCCCAGCATTACCTGGGCCCAGCTGTTCTCGCGAAAGATATCTCCCTCGGCTTCGAACACGCGACCGGTATCACGGAACAGATCCAGGCGGTGCTTCAGTGTGTCAGGAATATCCATTTCGCGACAGCGACGCCAGAACTCGGAATCCGTTCGCTCTGTGACATGGTAGTGCATGATGATGAAGTCGCGGACAAAGCGGAACTCAGTGTCCATCTGGCGATTGAATTCCGCCTGGTCCGACTCAACGATGCCGCCGTGCGGAAACATTTGCATCAGCCGGATCACGCCTCGCTGGATCAGATGAATGCTGGTGGATTCCAGTGGCTCGAGAAAGCCTGCCGCCAGGCCCAGGGCAACGCAGTTTCGGTTCCAGTGTTTCACTCGCTGACCGGTGCGGAAGCGCAACACCCTGGGTTCTGTGATGACCTCACCTTCGAGATTACCGAGCAGGGTATAGCGGGCTTCATCATCACTCATGAATTCACTGCAATAGACCAGCCCGTTGCCAACCCGAGTCTGCAATGGAATGCGCCACTGCCAGCCGCTCTCTCGGGCAATCGAGCGTGTATAAGGAATAGGCTCACTGACCGCCTTGGTTTGCAGGGCTATGGCACGATCGCAGGGAAGCCAGTGAGTCCAGTCTTCAAATTCGGTTCCAAGAGCCTTGCCCATCAGCAGGCTGACAAAACCGCTGCAGTCGATAAACAGATCCCCCTTCACCGCCTGCCCTGATTCCAGTACCACTTCAGAGATGTCACCAGATTCAGTCTGATGCACCTCAACTATTTTGCCCTCGACCCGGGTTACGCCATCCTGTTCAGCAAGCTGACGCAGGTACCTGGCATAACTTGTGGCATCAATATGATATGCATAACTCAGCCCATTCTCTTGCAGCAGACCAAACCTGCCTGCTTTCGCGGCCATCAGCTCCGGGGCGTAGCGACCATAGTCTTCGCCAAAACCCAGCGCTCTGGTTTTGAGCCAGAAGTGCTGAAAGCCTGCCGCCCAGCAGCCCTGACCGGTGATGCCAAAAGAGTGAATATAGTCATGTCCGATAGCCCGCCAGTTTTCGAAACGGATGGCCAGCTTGAAGGTGCCCTGCACCTTGGCCAGAAAATCTGCCTCATCAATCTTCAGCAGACGATGCAGCGTTCTAAAAGGAGGTATGGTCGCCTCACCTACCCCAATAGTGCCGATGGCATCAGATTCCACCAGCACCACATTCAGGTTGGCTCCGATTAGCCTGGCAATAGAGGCTGCCGCAGTCCACCCTGCGGTACCTCCACCCACAATGACAACATTCTGTACTTTTGCAGCTGACATAAGACCTTCGCTTTACAACAGTTTGTCTCTTAACATCTTACGAATTTGCCGCGCGGTCGGCTCATCAATAGGATTTAACACGCCACGCGCAGCTTCCGGAATGTGTTCAAAGTTGTCCGCTTCAGGATCAAACACATAAAAATCAAACAACTCTCGCCACTGTTTTCTTTGTGCTTCAGGCAGATCTCGAAGGCCCAGTATCGCATGCTGCAACACACTTAAAGGCGGCCCCAGGTAGGATGGTGAGGTGCGCCACCAGTAATTCACCAACACGTTAAAGGCATCCAACGCTTCCATGTGATGCCACCACATACTGGGAACGATGATGGCATCCCCCGGTTCCAGCACTGACATCTGAGCGGTTTTGAGTGCCTCCCGAAATTTTGGGAATCGCTCATAATCGGGCGCATGAAAGTCCACCAGACTGATAGGTTGTCCTGCTGGTGTGAAGTCCAGCGGTCCAACATAAAGATTTGCTAACTGCTCCGGCGGAAACAGAATGACTCGCCGGTGCCCCGCGACCACGCAGGCAATATTGGAGGGGAAATCATAGTGGGCTGATACCCGACTCTGGTTGCCGATCCAGATACTGACCAGCGGTGCAAGATGTTGAATCGGAAAATCGTTCTGTTCCCGGAATCCCGGCAGCCAGTGATCCACGTTGGTTGAGCCGACATACAATGATGGCGGCGAGGGCAGATCAACATGAGACCGGACCTGCTGCATGGCTTCCTTGAGCGCCATCCGCCGATACTCAAAATTGAAGGCGGTCATATCCTCGTTGTAGAAGATCCGGCCAGCTGCTTCAGGTGGCGCGTAAAGCGCTGTGACCACATTATTGGAGTCAAATCCCTGCAGGTAATCAATAACCCGGTCCGCTGACTCGAGGCCATGTTTGACGGCGGGCCAGTCCGCGGCCAACCCTCGAATGACCAGCGGCTGATCAGACGTCAATAGTTCATCGCTGAGATCTGCGACAGTGACGTCATGTGTCTCTGCAATTGTCTGACTGATCTCATTCAGGACATGCTGGCCGGTCATACGTTCACCCAGATCTCTCGCTACACTCGGAGCCGGTTTCGTCTTTCGATAATGTCACGCATCCGGGACAATGAGGCTACTGCCATGAAAACAGGTTGCAGGTAGCCAGCCTGATTTAGCGACTCCAGCACGTCTCCCTTTAGCTGATAAAGTCGTTCTTCTGCAATGCTGTAAAAGCCCTGCAAACTCTTCTTATCGCCATTATTAAAGGTAAGGTCCAGGGTGATCTGCTCCAACAGTTCGTGCTGAAGCAGGGCGTCAATAAATCCGCTGCTGTGTTGCAGTCCACGATGCAGCTTATCCAGCAATGCAATCTTCTGATTAAGAAACTCTGTTGCATCACCCTCAATGTCAAACAACGCTTCTCCGTCATCCTCGCTGACTCGCGGGTGATCGAGATCCAGTGAAACCACCGGGGTTGCAGTGTCACCCTCTCCGCCTGTGGCAATCAGAAACGGCTGACGTTGTATCGCGGCAGGAACATAAGATGCATCCCAGCCCTTCTCCTGCAGAAACAGATTCTGATCCGCTTCAAACCCCATTACAGCTGCGGCGAAAAAACCACCGGTGTTCGGATCTTTGGTAAACAGGATGGGATAACAGCTCTGAATATCCCTGAACTCCATGGGGTAGGTCATCACATACATAACTGCGTCACCCAGTGCTGCGCCATAGCCTGTTTTGATTCGCAGTTGTCGATGTTTATCCTTGTTCAGGACTTCGTACTGACTCATATGGACACTCTACTCACACCTGTTGCTTATAGTTTTTGAAATCCAAACTCTCTTACTTTGTTCAGCAGTTCCCTGTTGCTTGGCAAAGCCTGCTGAAGCTGTGTTGCCCGGGCGGCATTCTTCTGGAATAGCTCTGCTGCCTGACGCTGATCCTGCTGGTGGCTGCAGGTATGCCGGGGCTCTGTTCTGAACCCCATGCCATAAAGGATATACTGATAGCTTGCGGTGGGAAACAGCTCATCGACCGCTTCTGCATCCTGATGCCAGGGACTCCGATAGCGCCACAACAAAAGCTGTTCGCTGAGCTTTTCCGGGATGGACGTGGCAGCGTGATTGTCCTGCCAATAGGGAGAGTCATTGCGAGCGCTCAGGACATAGTGCAGTTTCAGAAATTCGATAATCTGATTCCAGTGACGCAGAAATTTCTGGTTGTATCGTTTGGCGACAATATCCATGACTTCTCTTGTCGGGGGCAGCTGCTCTGCAATCATCCCCGCAGCCAGCTCAATCATCACCAGCGCTGAAGCTTCAAGCGGTTCAACAAAGCCCGACGACATACCAATAGCAACACAGTTCCTATGCCAGAACTCTCGCCGATGGCCGGGCTGAAACCGGATCTTCCGCGGCACAACACTGGCCGCAGCCTTGTCTCCAGCAATCTCTTTGATATAGGCCAGCAGCTGAGCAGTGGCCTCATCTTCCGAGACATGAGCACTTGAGTAGGTGTGGCCAATACCACGACGCGTAGGCAATCCAATATCCCAGATCCAGCCCGCAGTCTGTGCAGTTGACTGGGTGCAGGACTGGATTGCTTGATCTTCTTCTGTGTATGGCACCTGTGTTGCCAGAGCAGTGTCGTTAAACAGATACGCCTGTCGTGACTGAAATGGGACCTTAAAGTGCTCACCGAGAAGAAGGCTTCTCGTTCCGGTACAGTCGATAAACAGATCACCGGCTATTTCACCGGCACAGTCGGTTGTGACTGATTGGATGTCTCCGTTCTCAGCCGCATTTATCTGCAACACATTCGCCTTGACGTGCGTTACACCCAGCTGCTCAGTGCAGTGCTGACGAAGCAGTTCAGCAAATTCTCCGGCATCCAGGTGATAAGCATAGTTCACCATAAATGCGTATTCCGGTGTGGTGATTTGTTTGGGGGCAAGGCAGTCAGCGAACAATGCAGTCTGAGGTGTCACAGCATCTGCAAATTGAGGCGCGTCGGTCAGCGCTAGCCAATGAGGCGCGAGATTGGTCTCAGCGTAGTTTGCGGGGACTGTAAATGGGTGGCTGTACGTATCTCCGTTGCCCGTCTGCCAGTCGCGGAAATAAGTGCCCTGTTTGAAACTGGCACTGCACTTCCGGATAAAGTCGGTCTCGGACAACCCAATGCGCTGAAGGGTCGCCCGCATGGATGGCCAGGTGCCCTCACCGACGCCAATGGTCGGTACATCCGGTGATTCAATCAGCAATAGTTCAAACGGCTGTTGTGCCTGTGAGTCGATGCGATGTTCAGCTGCAATGACTCCAGCAGATAGCCAGCCGGCGCTGCCTCCACCCACTATAATTATTCTGGAAATCCTGTCTTCCATATTCGGATTAGTATCCCACAACTCGGTTCAGCGCAGGCGCAGTACGAGGTGAATCGATATCCACGCTGGCAAACACCGCCAACCCCTCCGAAATCAGAATATATAAGTAACTTTCGCCGTCCGCACTTGATTGTCTGAGTAACTTGGGATTACCCCAAACAGCGATCATTTCATTGATATTCCCACCTTGCCATTCCTCGGCAATGATCGTGAATTCATCAGGTGCGGTCTCCGTGGAGCCACAGGCTGAAAGTGCTGTAAGTACGAGAATTAGCAGAGATTTCTTCATATTGTTGTCCTCCCTGCGAAAAGGCTAGCACACGCCCGACTATACGATTAGGTAATACTCCGGATTGCCCTGTGGCAAGCCTCTCCCTGACTATACTGATAGATATGTCACGGGCGTTTTGGTGCCCACATGGAGGTCTGAAAAATGCGTAAATTCCAGATAATGACTGCAACCATTGCGTTGGCGCTCGTCACCGCGGTCTGGGGCGGCGATGCTCAGAAAGGGCTTGATGCCTATAATTCCATGGATTATGAGACTGCGCTCGGGGTATGGCAGCCGCTGGCCGAGTCTGGCGATTCCGGGGCCCAGTACGGTCTCGGCATGATGTATGGCAATGGTTTCGGCGTTGCGATGGAGGACGCATTGGCTCTCAAGTGGTATGGCCTCGCAGCAGATCAGGGTCATGCCGGCGCGCAGTGCAACCTGGCGGTCATGTACCAGAATGGCTGGGGCGTAGCGCCGAACGAGGAAGAGGCTGTTCGTTACTACATGCTCGCAGCTGAGCAAGGTGTACCGGCAGCAATGACGGCATTAGGTCGGCATTTCGCGATGGATTTTTCCGACGCTTATGATCCCGTACAAGCCTACAAATGGTTCAGTCTTGCTCATTTGCTTCAAGATATGGACGCCGGTGTCAAACGCGAAACGCTCGCCGCGACGATGACGGTTGAGCAGGTCGCAACCGGTAATGGTCTGGTCGAAGTCTGGTCGACCGAACATAACGAGCTATTGGCCAATCAGTAGCGTTATCAGCTAGCGTCCGATTGCGCTTGGGGCGCTTCACCCTTGAACGCCTCAAGTTCGTTGCAGTGGTCAACCGCTGCAACGAGCGCCTCAGCCCCATGAATTTACACCTGATTCGTAATTCCGCTTGCAGCTCAGGCGATTTTTCTCTATTTTAAAGTACTAATGACCTAACAATAGAACAAATCATCCATCGCAAGCCATTCGAAATCGTCCCGGGGGGGAGATTATGAAACACTTTTACTTGCCATCAGTTGGCATCTTAATGATTGGGCTAGGTTCATCGCTGCTGTTCACATCAGGCATCGCAGCGGCACAAGACGGACAGGCAGCTGATGTCTTTTCGGTCGAAGAGATCATCGTAACTGCCCGACGCAGGTCCGAGAGCATTCGTGACGTTCCCGGCACAGTAACGGCATTGACCTCCGATGTGCTTAAAGGAGCAGGTGTGCGCCGGGCGGAAGGATTTATCGCGCTTACTCCGGGCGTCACCATGGTGAATGCCGCAGAAACTGGCGATACGCAGGTCAATATTCGTGGTATCAATGGCACGCGCGATGCAGAGAACAGTTTTGCACTGTTGATTGACGGCATTCTGTTCACCAATCCGGCCGCATTCAATCGCGAATACAGCAATCTGCAGCAGATCGAAATATTTAAAGGCCCACAGGGCGCTATTTATGGGCGAAGCGCTGCCGCCGGCGCAATCATTGTCACGACTGAGAAACCGAATAATGATGTTAGCTTCGATGCCATCGTAAGCGCCGCAGAAGACGGCACGAATGTCGGTTTGTTTTCGTATTCGACCCCGCTGCAACAGGACAAGTTGTTTTTGAATTTGTCGGCGGACTATAGAGAGTCGGACGGGTTCTACGAAAACGCATTTCAGAACAATTCATCCATTGTCGACACGTTTGAAGGTTACAACGTCAATGCTCGACTGGTGTGGGATGTTAGCGACGCGCTCGAAATCGATACCAAGCTGCGCTACGGAGAGGTGGATGCATCGTCCATCGTCTTCAATTCCATCTTCCACCTGCCTGTTTTCGCCGCTGCGACGAATACGCCCGCGGCTTTTCAGGACAGCAACGACTCCGAATTCGTTTTCAACCCGAACGTAGTTTCGGATAACGATCAGGAAGCGTTTGAGTTCTCCACCAAGTTCGAATACTCGATGGAAAACACGACGCTAACGGGCTGGTTGTTGTACAGCGACGTTGACAATGACTTGATCTCAGACGGTACATCGGCTGCTTTTGGTTTCTACAATGGCGACGCCGCCTGCCAGCAGTCAGTGACAGATCTTAACGCCGCTGGTTTTCAACTTCCCTCACCGCAGTTTATTGGGATGTCACCAGTTGGTGTTATCTTCGATCCGAACGGATCATTCCTCGGGGCCTATACGCCGACCACCTGTGATGGCATTCAGGAGCAGCTGCGAAATCAAAAGGACTTAAGTTTTGAATTGCGCCTGGCGTCCGATACAGATCAGCGCTTACGCTGGATGGCGGGCGTGTATTTCCTCGACATCGACAGGGAGGTTGGTGTATCGCTCAATCGAGACAGTGGCGCCGCACCAATCAGAGGGTTGTTGCAGGTCGGTGGGCCCAATAGCACAGCGTCGCTGACGCACGATCAGTTTGACACCCGTGTTCTTTCTGCGTTCGGCCAAATCGAGTACGACGTCTCAGATTCGACAGAGCTGGCATTCGCATTGCGCTACGATAACGAAGATCGCGATGTATCGAGCCTGGTTCCGACAGATGTTACACAATCGGTTATTGATCTGAACTTCGATGGCGTATTTGACGATCCTCTCAATCCGGCTCTCAGCAGTCTTATCAATCCGACCGGTACAATTCCGGACAAGAACAAGACGTTTTCAGAGGTTCAACCCAAGGTATCGCTAACCTGGGACGCGACTGAAAATACTAAACTCTTCGGCAGTTGGGGCGTCGGCTTTAAGGCCGGTGGATTCAATAATTCGGGCAGTCAAGCGACAGTTGATATTTTCATTAACGGTTTCATCAACGGAGGAATCGGTATCTTCTTCGCGGATGATATGGGTGTGCCGTTACCGGTCATCACTGATGACTATGATGAAGAGACATCCAGCGCATTTGAGGTGGGTTTCAAGTCGCGCTTGATGAACGGCCGATTGCAGCTGGACGGCGCTCTCTACCACACCGTGGTCGATGACATGCAGTTCTTCGAGTTTATGGTTGGTACGTTCGGGCTGTTGCGGGTGGTCTCAAACATGGATGAGGTTGAGATTTCCGGTGTTGAGCTCGGCGTTAACTTCCACGCTACGGACAACTTCCGGCTCTACGCAGGAGCGAATTACGTCGACAGCGAAATCAAAGCCAACAGTTCACGGCCTGACACCGTCGGTAATCAGTCTCCGTATACACCTGAATACACGTTCAATGTCGGCGGCGATGTCGACATTCCATTGTCAAATGGCCTGAATCTATTCGCGAGAGTCGATGCACAATTTGTCGGCGAGACGTGGTTCCACACCGTCCAGGAAGGGCCGCGACCGACGATCTTCATGCCGTTGTTTGAATTGGGTTTTGGCGCCGGTGCTGGCGCCCTGGGGGCAGCCGATTTTTCCAATGCTCGACGAGACGCATATTTCACGGTTGATTTGCGAGCCGGAGTTGAGGGCGAGCGTTGGTCTGTGACGGCTTTTGCATCGAATCTGACCGATGAAAAATATCTCGAGGAGGTCATTCCCGCGCCTGAGTTTGGCGGGTCATTCGACCATCCAAACGCGCGACGACGTATTGGCGTAGAAGTCGGCTACCGCTTCTAGAGTCGTCGGGTTCATGGAAAATGAGCTGGAAAGAAAGGGACCGCTAACCGATATCAGAGTCATCGAGCTTGGGCAACTAATCGCGGGTCCGTTCTGCGGGCAGCTGATGGCGGATATGGGAGCCGACGTCATCAAAGTCGAGCCACCCGGAAAAGGCGATCCGATGCGTGAGTGGGGGCGCGGCGAATATCCGCTCTGGTGGTCAATCTGCGCCCGAAACAAGCGCTGCGTTACAGCGAACCTCCGTGAACCAGAGGGTCAGGAGCTGGTGCGTAAACTGATCAGCCAGGCAGACATGGTGCTGGAGAATTTTCGGCCGGGAACGCTGGAACGCTGGGGTCTCAGCTATGAGGAGCTATCGAAAGAAAATCCCGGACTTATCATGATTCGTGTCTCTGGATACGGTCAAACGGGTCCCAAAGCGAATCGTGCCGGCTATGCTGCGATCGGCGAAGCCATGGGCGGAATGCGTTATGTGTGTGGTGAACCCGATCGGCAACCGAGCCGAACGGGTTTGTCGATGGGCGATTCGCTGGCTGCAACGTTCGCGTGCATGGGCGCATTGGCGGCATTGCATCATCGCGACAAGACCGGTGATGGGCAGGTTATCGATGCCTCAATCTATGAGTCCGTACTCAATGTCATGGAGGCGACGATCCCGGAATACACGACGAGCAACTACATACGGGAGCGCTCAGGCGCGACATTGCCAAACGTTGCGCCATCCAATATTTATGACTGCAAGGACGGTATTTTCTTGATCGCGGCAAATCAGGACACCGTATTTCAGCGCCTGTGCGAGGTCATGGGTCAACCGGAACTCGCGAACGATGAACGTTTTAGCAGTCATACGGCACGCGGGCAGCGAATGCAGGAACTCGATGACATCATCACCCAGTGGACCAGGACAAAGACCGTTGCCGAGGTCGATGAGTTGACGACGAATGCCGGTGTTCCTGCCGGCCGTATTTACCGGGCACCGGAAATGCTCGAGGACCCACACTTCAAAGCGCGCGATGCCATCATCGATACGCCAACCGATGAATGGCCAAATCTTAAGATGCAAAACATATTTCCGAAGATGTCCAAGACACAAGGCGAGGTCCGATGGCCAGGCGTCCGCACATTGGGTGCGCACAATGAGAGTGTTTATGGCGAGTTACTGGAATTGAGTGCCGAAGAACTCGAAGAGTTAAGAGAAAAATCAATTATTTAGGGGATGAGAATGACATTTCGACTTGGCGTTGATGTCGGCGGTACGTTTACCGACCTGTTATTGGTCGACGAGACATCCGGTAAGACCTATATGGCAAAAGTACCCTCTACACCCGAAGATTCATCGATCGGTGTGTA
>Ga0255047_10001049_pt1 | contig 21061 bp, 24 predicted proteins | sample JV7_2_1_MG_FD_183640 | JGI IMG/M metagenome (GOLD analysis project Ga0255047, IMG submission 183640) | Seawater microbial communities from Jervis Inlet, British Columbia, Canada - JV7_2_1 | ecosystem: Environmental > Aquatic > Marine > Inlet | place: Canada: British Columbia | collected 2016-10-06 | reverse complement strand
GGCGAGCTCACCACAGTGGAGAGCGCGCGCGGGCTTATCAACACGCTGTTTTACAACCCCAAGCGCTACGACCTCACCAGGGTCGGCCGTTACAAGCTGTCAGGCAAGTTCGGCCGCAAAGTGCTGGACACCGATCAGTACATCAGTGAAGAGCACGGTCTGCTGTCTCGCGAAGACATCCTCGACACCATCCGCTACATCGTGGCGTTGCACGAGGGCCGGGACGGCCATCGCACCGACGACATCGATCACTTCGGTAACCGCCGCATCCGCACGGTTGGCGAGCTGATCCAGAACCAGGTGCGGGTCGGCCTCACCCGCTTGGAGCGGGTGGTGCGCGAGCGGATGACCACCCAGGATCCTGAGGTGATCACTCCCCAGAGCCTGATCAACATCCGGCCGGTTGTCGCCTCCATCAAGGAGTTCTTCGGCACCAGTCAGCTCAGCCAGTTCATGGACCAGCCCAACCCGCTGGCCGGACTCACCCACCGTCGCCGCCTGTCGGCGCTTGGGCCGGGTGGCCTGTCCCGTGAGCGGGCCGGTTTCGAGGTGCGAGATGTCCACCCCTCCCACTACGGTCGTATGTGCCCAATTGAGACCCCGGAAGGACCCAACATTGGTCTGATCGGATCGCTGGCCACCTACGCCAAGGTGAACCGTTTCGGTTTCATCGAGACTCCCTACCGCCGGGTCGATAACGGCAGGGTGACCAGGGCTGTCGATTTCCTGACTGCCTCGGAAGAGGAGAACTACGTCATCGCCCAGGCCAACGCCCCGCTCAAGGACAACGGCAATTTCGCCAACCCCCGGGTGCTGGTCAGAAAGACGGGCGGTGAGATCGAGTTCGTCAGCCCCAAGCAGGTTGACTACATGGACGTGTCTCCCAAGCAGATCGTTTCGGTTGCCACTGCCCTCATCCCGTTCCTGGAGCACGACGACGCCAACCGGGCCTTGATGGGGTCCAACATGATGCGCCAGGCAGTTCCGCTGCTGAGGGCCGAAGCTCCTCTGGTCGGTACCGGGGTTGAGCCCCGGGCCGCCTATGACTCGGGCGACATGGTGGTGGCTGAAGGCGCCGGCGACGTGGTGGAGATCACCGGTGACCACATCGTGGTGAAGGAGTCTTCCAGCAATCGCAAGAAGACCTACCGCCTGAGGAAGTTCGAGCGCTCCAACCAGGGCACGAACCTCAATCAGAAGCCGCTGGTCTCGGAGGGCGACAAGGTGAAGGAAGGCGACGTCCTGGCCGACGGCCCGTCCACGGACGCCGGCGAGTTGGCCCTCGGCAAGAACCTGCTGGTGGCTTTCATGCCCTGGAACGGCCACAACTACGAGGACGCCATCGTGTTGTCCCAGCGCCTGGTCAAGGACGACGTGCTCACGTCGATCCACATCGAGGAGTACGAGATCGAAGCCCGCGACACCAAGCTGGGTGCCGAAGAAATCACCCGTGACATCCCCAACGTCGCCGAAGAGGTCCTGCGCGACCTGGACGACGAGGGCATCATCCGGGTGGGCGCTGAGGTAGGGCCCGGCGATTACCTCGTCGGGAAGGTTACGCCCAAGGGTGAAACCGAGCTGACCCCGGAGGAGCGCTTGCTGCGGGCTATCTTCGGTGAGAAGGCTCGCGAGGTCCGGGACACATCTTTGAAGATCCCCCACGGCGAGGGTGGCAAGGTCATCGACGTCAAGGTGTTTAGCCGGGACGAAGGCGACGATCTGCCCCCGGGCATGAACGAGCTGGTTCGGGTCTACGTGGCCCAGCAGCGCAAGATCTCCGAGGGAGACAAGCTGGCCGGTCGCCACGGGAACAAGGGCGTAATTGCCAAGATCCTCCCCGAGGAGGACATGCCGTTCCTGGCCGACGGCACCCCGGTCGATATCGTGTTGTCGCCGCTGGGAGTTCCCTCCCGTATGAACCTCGGACAGGTGCTGGAGACCCACCTCGGCTGGGCGGCGGCCCGCGGCTGGTCGGAGTTCGAGGCAGACAGTCCCGCCAGCGGCGGTGCCAAGCCGTGGCAGCGGGTGGCAACACCGGTCTTCGACGGTGCTCGCGAAGACGAGATCGCCGAGTTGCTGGAGCATTCCCTGGAGAACGGTGACGGCATGAAGCTGATCGATGCGGAAGGCAAGGCCCGGCTCACCGATGGTCGGAACGGCAAGGGGTTCGACCAGCCGGTGACCGTCGGTTACCTGTACGTACTGAAGCTGTTGCACCTGGTAGACGACAAGATCCATGCCCGGTCCACCGGCCCCTACTCGATGATCACCCAGCAGCCGCTGGGTGGGAAGGCGCAGTTCGGTGGCCAGCGTTTTGGCGAGATGGAAGTGTGGGCTCTGGAGGCATATGGCGCCGCCTATGCGCTGCAGGAGCTGCTCACCATCAAGTCCGACGACGTCAACGGCCGTGTCAAGGTTTACGAGGCCATCGTCAAGGGCGAGAACATCCCCGAGCCTGGAATACCCGAGAGTTTCAAGGTATTGGTGAAGGAGATGCAGTCTCTCTGTCTCAACGTCGAGATGCTCTCGGCGGGTGAGGAAGTGCAGCTCAAGGAGCTGGACGAAGACGTCTTTCGCACCGCCGAATCACTCGGCATCGATATCTCGCGTCCCGAGCGGACCGAGGCCTAGGTGCTCGCAAGCTTTCCACGAATTGAGACGGACTGAGACAAGGGGACCCGCGTGCCACAACTGTTCGATGAACTGAAGATTGGCCTGGCCAGCGCCGACGAGATCCGCGCCTGGTCATTCGGAGAGGTCAAGAAGCCCGAGACCATCAACTACCGGACCCTGAAGCCGGAAAAGGATGGCCTTTTTGACGAGCGCATCTTCGGACCCTCCCGGGACTGGGAGTGCTATTGCGGCAAGTACAAGCGAGTCCGCTTCCGTGGAGTGGTCTGTGAGCGTTGTGGCGTCGAAGTCACTCGCTCGAAGGTGCGTCGCGAGCGGATGGGCCACATCGAGCTGGCCGCCCCCGTTACGCATATCTGGTACTTCAAAGGTGTGCCCAGCCGTCTCGGATACCTGTTGGACATGTCTCCGAAGGAGCTGGAGAAGATCATCTACTTCGCTGCCTACCTGGTCACTTCGGTGGATGATGACAAGCGCCAGAAGGACCTGACCGAGCTGGAAGAGGCGATGCGTCATGAGCTCGAAGCCATCGGCGTCGAGTTCGAAGAGTGGGAGGCGGCTCGCCTCGAGCGCCTCGAGCAGGAGCTGGCCCAGATGGAAGAGGGTGGCGCCACCACCCAGGAGATCAACGCCCGCCGACGCGAGGTCGACAAGGAGATGAAGGACCGCCGGGAGCGCTCCGAGACCGAGAGGGAGCTGGTCGAGGAGGCCTACGACACGTTCCGGACCATGAAGCCAAAGACGATTGTGGAGTCCGAGGCGTTGTGGCGTGAGATCGTCGACCGCTACGAGGGCTATTACACCGGCGGCATGGGCGCCGAAGCAGTCAAGGACTTGCTGGGCCGCATCGACCTGGATGCGGAGATCACCCAGCTGCGCGAGGATCTGGACGCCAAATCGGCCCAGCGTCGCCAGCGCGCCACCAAGCGCCTCAAGGTCGTCACTCCATTTGCGGAGGGCAAGAACTCGCCCGACTCGATGGTGTTGGAAGCCGTGCCGGTCATCCCACCCGACCTGCGTCCGATGGTCCAGCTCGATGGTGGTCGGTTTGCTACCAGCGACCTCAACGACCTGTATCGCCGGGTCATCAACCGCAACAACCGCCTCAAGCGACTGCTGGATCTGGGTGCTCCCGAGATCATCGTCAACAACGAGAAGCGCATGTTGCAGGAGGCCGTCGACGCTCTGTTCGACAACGGGCGACGCGGCCGGGCGGTGACGGGGCCGGGCAACCGTCCTCTCAAGTCACTCTCCGACATGCTGAAGGGCAAGCAAGGCCGGTTCCGCCAGAACCTGCTCGGCAAGCGGGTCGACTACTCGGGCCGCTCGGTGATCGTGGTCGGTCCCAAGCTCAAGCTGCACCAGTGTGGCCTGCCCAAGAAGATGGCGCTGGAGCTCTTCAAGCCTTTCGTGATGAAGCGGCTGGTCGATCAGGACCTGGCCCAGAACATCAAGTCCGCCAAGCGGATGGTGGAGCGGGCCCGACCCCAGGTGTGGGACGTGCTGGCCGAGGTGATTCAGGAGCATCCGGTGCTGCTCAACCGCGCACCGACTTTGCACCGCCTCGGGATCCAGGCCTTCGAGCCCATCCTGGTTGAGGGCAAGGCGATTCAGATCCACCCGCTGGTTTGCGAGGCTTTTAACGCCGACTTCGACGGCGACCAGATGGCCGTGCACCTGCCGCTATCGGCAGAAGCTCAGGCCGAAGCCCGCATCCTCATGCTTTCCACCAACAACGTTCGCTCACCGGCCAGCGGCCGGCCCATCGTCACCCCGTCTCAGGACATGGTGATCGGTGTGTACTACCTGTCTGAGAAGGTAGAGGACGAGGTTGGGGCCGGCCGGGCCTTCGTGGGCATCGACGAAGCCCGCATGGCTTACGACCTCGGTGAGCTGGGGCTGCACGCTCCAATCAAGTTGCGCCTCGGTGATATGGCGGGCGATTCCGAGATGCATGCGTCGCTCAAGGACCGCATCGGAGACCTCTTCACGGAGGAGCCGGTCGACGGGGCTGGTCTGACCGAGACGACTCTCGGGCGGGCCCTGATTAACCAGGCCCTGCCGGCCGACTTCCCATACGTGGACGCACCGATCCTCAAGAGCGACATTCGCACCCTCGTCGAGGAGATCATCGATCACTTTGACAAGTCGGTGGTTCAGACCACGCTCGACGCTATCAAAGACCTCGGTTTCACCTTCGCTACCCAGGCGGGCCTGACCATTGCCCTCGATGACGTGAAGACTCCGCCGGAGAAGAGTCAGATCCTCGAGGAGTTCGAGGACCGAGCCTCCAAGGTCGAGCAGCTCTACCAGCAGGGTGTGATCACCGATGACGAGCGTCGTCAAGAGCTCATCGAGATCTGGACCGAGGCCACCGACAGGGTCAAGGATGCCATGGAAGTGACCATGAAGTCCCACCGGTTCAATCCCATCGACATGATGGTGCGGTCCGGTGCTCGAGGAAACATCATGCAGGTACGTCAGATCGCCGGAATGCGCGGCCTGGTGGCCAATCCGCGTGGTGACATCATCCCGCGCCCGATCATTTCCAACTTCCGCGAGGGCCTTTCGGTTCTCGAGTACTTCATCTCGACGCACGGTGCGCGTAAGGGACTGGCCGACACCGCTCTCCGTACCGCCGACTCTGGCTATCTGACCCGCCGTCTGGTGGATGTCAGCCAGGAAGTCATCGTGCGGGAGGCGGACTGCGAGTCCGATCGCGGAATCGTGATCCACATCCGCGAGGACAGCGGCCAGGTGATTCGTAACCTGCGCAGCCGCATCTTCAGCCGGATCCTCGCTGAAGATGTCAAGGTTGACAACAAGCTGGTTCGCACCGCCGAGGGACAGACTCTCAAGGCGGGTACTCTGGTCGGCAAGCTCGAGCTGACGGCTCTGGAGAATGCTCCTGAGGTGGAGAGTGTCAAGTGCCGCTCGGTGCTGACCTGCGCCACCCGATACGGCATCTGCGGCACTTGCTACGGACAATCACTCGCTACCGGCCTGCCGGTTGAGATGGGTGAGGCCGTCGGCATCGTGGCTGCACAATCGATCGGTGAGCCGGGCACCCAGCTGACCATGCGGACCTTTCACACCGGTGGAGTGGCTGGTGAGGACATCACTCACGGCCTGCCTCGCGTCGTCGAGCTGTTCGAGGCCCGGACCCCCAAGGGCAAGGCTTTACTCGCTTCCGAGGGTGGCGCCATCAAGGTCGTCGAGAAGGAGGAGGGTGGACGCTCCATCGTCGTCGTTTCGAAGGACGAGGAGTTCGAGTACTCGCTGCCACGCCGGGCCCGTTTGCGAGTTGCCGAGGGCGACATTGTTGAACCGGGCGACCAGCTCACCGAGGGTCCGCTCGACCCGAAGGAAGTGCTGGAGGTCCAGGGTGTGCGGTCGGCCCAGCGCTACCTGGTCGACCAGGTTCAGGAGGTCTACCGCAGCCAGGGCGTGGATATCCACGACAAGCACATCGAGATGATCGTTCGTCAGATGCTGCGCAAGGTGCGTATCGTTTCGTCGGGCGAGTCCGAGTTCCTCCCTGCCGAGCTGGTCGATGACCGGCTCTTCGTCGAGGTGAACACCGGGCTGGTCGAGGGTAAGAAGGCACCGGCCGAGGGACGACCCGAACTGATGGGAATCACCAAGGCCTCACTGGCGACCGATTCCTGGCTATCGGCGGCCTCCTTCCAGGAGACCACCCGGGTGCTGACCGAGGCTGCTTTACAGTCGAAGTCGGATTTCCTGCGGGGTCTAAAGGAGAATGTGATCATCGGCAAGCTCATCCCCGCCGGCACCGGCGCCGACGAGTACCAGGTTGTTCAGCCGATACTCCCCAACGCCACGGTTATGACTCCCGGCGATCTGTTTGGCGACAGCATCCCGGAGGGAAGCAGCGAGGACGAGCTTCCTGCCAACCCGGCAGAGTGGCTCGCATCACTAGGCGCCAAATCCGACGGCGACGAGGAGTAGATCGGCCTGCGCCGATCGGCCTTCGGCCACCGGTAAGAACCTCCTCCCGAGACGGAGGAGGTTCTCACCTTTTGGCCTTGACCTCTTTGGCACCACGTGGTCGTCGGCTCGCCGGCGGTCGGCCGTCTGGGGTGGCCCTCGGTCTGCTTCAAGCCATTATCGTCAGGGCCATTCGAATCAAGTTGGAGGCTGGGATGGAGCGGGTGGCAGACGGGGTTTATCAGGTCAAGAAGGGATTCCGGTCTTTCATTGTCGACGGGGACGATGGACTGACGTTGGTCGATACCGGCCTGCCGAAGCGGGCGGGAGCGGTCACCCAGGGCATCGAGTCGATCGGGCGTTCAATCGCCGATGTTCGCTCCATCGTCCTCACTCACAGTCACACTGATCACGTCGGCAACGCTGCCAGGCTGAAGCGAGATTCGCAAGCCGAGATCTACTGCTCCCGTGCGGATGCGCCGGCTGTGCGGGGCGAGGAGAAATCCACGACGCCGCCGTTCATGGACCAGACGCCCTGGCAAATCCTGAAGCCGTTATTCGGCCTGTTGCCGGCGGCGGAGCCGGCAGCGGTAGATCACGAGATTGAGGCGGGGTTGGTGTTGAGCCTCCCCGAGGACCTGACCGCAGTTCCCACCCCCGGCCATACCGCCGGTCACACCAGCTTCCACCTCGAGAGGGCCGGAGGCATCCTGTTTGTCGGAGACGCGGCACTCCACAAGCGCGGTTCGGTGTCGCGGGGCTGGTTCAATCGGGCGACGCCCGACATGGACAAGGCCATTCGATCTCTGGCCGAGTTGGACTTCGCCATCGCTTGCTTCGGTCATGCCGATCCGCTGACCGACGGCGCCGGCGGCGCCTTCAAGAAATTCGCTGCCTCACTGTGATGAGCGGGAACTGAGCCCAGAACGGGTTGATCCGCGTTGAGGCGCATAGCGACCCGCCACCCACTCGCTCATCAGGCGACCGGCACCCGATCGCAGCGGCCACACACCCAGGCAGTGTGAACCTCGACCATCGGCCCCCCGCAGCCGTGGCAGCCATGGGGCGGAAGGTCGGTCAGTTTCACTGCTCCAGGCTCTTCCGGCCAGGCGTGCAAGCCGATGGCCGTGACGATTCCGACGGTGACCGTGGCAACCAGAATGGCCACCAGAAAGGAGGCTCCCTGTGGGTAGCCCCGGGCGGCATGGCTGTAGCTCAGAGCCAGATAGGCGAGTGCTGCGCCGACGGTGGTGGTCTGAAAGACCCGCATCCCGCGCCTCCGAGTGGACGTCTGTACGTCCCACCCTCACCCAGCCCAGCCCAAGGTACAGCCGGTGGTGGGCACCGACCAGAGGTTTTCGGCGGTTCTGGTCGGTGCGCCATCAGCCGGGTGAGGTCGTAGTCCGAAGAGCGGGTCTGGCAGACTCGTTGGTATGAGCCAGAACGATCTGCGAGCCTCGAGTCGGGTGATCCACGGCCACGGGCACGAGTCGGTGGCCGAGAACCTCGGGCGGATAGCCGAGTGGTGCCGCGATGCAGGTGTGGCGTTCGATGCATACGGGAACGGCGACTTGATCCAGCGGTTTGAGGCCGAGGTGGCAGAACTACTCGGCTACCCGGCGGCCCGGTTCATGCCGAGCGGAACTCTCGCCCAACAGGCCGCTTTGCGGATCTGGGCCGAACGAGCGGGAATCAACCACGTGGCCATGCACCCGACCGCCCACCTCGAACTCCATGAGCAGCGCGGCTATTCGCATTTGTACGGGCTGAAGGCCACTCTTGTAGGGCCGATCGATCGCCCGATGCTGGCCGATCACCTCGCTGAAGTTCCCGAGCAGGTAGCCGCCGTCCTGATCGAGCTGCCCACCCGGGAGGCCGGTGGGCTCCTTCCATCGTGGGATGAGCTCGAAGCGATCAAGAAGGCAGGCCGGGATCGTGAAGCCAGGCTGCATCTGGATGGCGCCCGGCTATGGGAGTGTGGACCCGCCTACGAAAGGAGTTACGCCGAGATTTGCGACGGCTTCGACTCCGTCTACGTCTCGTTCTACAAGGGTATTGGTGCCCTCCCGGGGGCCATGCTGCTCGGCCCGGAGGATTTCGTGGCGGAGGCCGCGGTCTGGCAACGGCGCAGCGGAGGCAACCTCTACACATTGACTCCCAACGTCGCTTCTGCGGCCATGCAATTTGAGGAGCGCCTGGCACGGATGCCGGAGTTGCTGGAACGGGCTCGTGTCGTGGCCGAGGTGCTTGCAGCCATTGATGGCATTTCGGTCAAGCCCGATCCTCCTCAGGTGAACATGTTCCATGTCTTCTTCGACCTGGACGTTGAGGCAGCGCTCGGAGCACGCAACCGGGTCGCGGAGGAGCTGCGCTTGTGGACGTTTGGCTGGGTGGTCCCTGTCGATGTGCCGGACACGTGCCGAACTGAGATATACATTGGAGAAGCTGCCATGGAAGTCTCCGATACCGACATCGACCAGGCGTTCCGGCTGCTGATGTCGACCCACCGCGACTGATCTCGCCAGCCGGCGGCTGCTGCCGGCTGGTGCCGGGACTCGCCGGGCGCTGTTGTCACCCGAAACGCGCTCTGATTCGTCTGTCTTGTGTAGGCGTTAGTTGACCAGGGAGATGATCATGAATCAGCAAGCGACCAAACGTGGCTGGTGGGAGTTGGTCACCCTTCTCTTCGCCATCAACAGCCTGCTGGTTGGAGTTCTTATCGGAAGTCAGTTCAATTGGGCGATTCCGTTCGGCTACCTGCCCGGAGTCTTGCTGCTGGCCGGATTGAGAATCAGAAGCGATCACCGTGCTGTGGCAACCGGGCTCATAGTGGTGGCCAGCGTTGCCGCCGCCTTTGCCTACTGGATGGTCTATCCCGTGGTCCTGGCGGCGGTGGTCATCGTGGGTGGAATCTCCACCGGGATGATCGGACCCGACCGGGCACAACCGGCTGTGTCGTAGTCAAACAATCGGGTTGGGGGAGTTAACCCGGCCAGCCCCCGAGACGACGCCCGACGATCGGAGGGGTCGTCTCATCGGCTCGTCGGGCATCGCCCAAAGGCCTTTCCGGTCTTCACATAGCCCTTCCTGATCGTTCGGGGCGCCGGCCACGCCGCCTCTGGCTCTGAACGCGAAAGCCCGGCTAGATCCTTTGCTACTTGTGCACCAAACGTCCTATACTCACCGGTCCGCGGTAGCGCGTGCTTGTCTGCTTCCAGAGGGTCCTCCGAGTTCCGACCAGCTTGCAGGACTGACCCACGGGAGACGGACCTCATAGGTCGGCGGTTTTGCTCGCACTGAGTGAAGCGCCGACTTTGCGCGTGTCTGCGGCAGTTGAGCCGTCGGCGACGGCGAATTGTCAAGAACGGGTCTTCCCGTGATCATGCCGGGCCCACCCGGTGCCTCGACAGAGAGTAGAAAGCATGCCAACCATTCAGCAGCTGGTCCGACAGGGCCGGACGCCGAAGGGCAAGAAGGAGAAGACGCCCGGCCTGGGCGGCGCCCCCCAGCGACGGGGCGTGTGCACACGCGTTTACACCGTCACCCCCAAGAAGCCCAACTCGGCGCTTCGCAAAGTGTGCCGTGTCCGCCTCAGCTCCGGTGTCGAGGTGACCGCCTACATCCCCGGAGAGGGTCACAACCTGCAGGAGCACTCCATCGTGCTTGTGCGCGGAGGTCGTGTGAAAGACCTTCCCGGAATTCGCTACAAGGTCATTCGAGGTGTGCTCGACGCCGCCGGAGTGACAGAGCGCAACCAGTCACGTTCACGCTATGGATCGAAGAAGTCCTAATGCGCCGTTCAGCCGCCGAAGTTCGCAAGGTCATTCCCGACCCCGTCTACGGGTCGGTCCTGGTCAGCCAGGTCGTCAACAAGGTGCTCTGGAAGGGTAAGAAGGAGTTGTCTCGTAAGATCGTCTACGACGCCCTCAACCTGGTTGAGCGCCGTCGCAGCGACGATCCCCTCAACACCCTCAAGCGCGCCATCGACAACATTCGCCCGTCCGTGGAAGTCCGTTCCCGCCGTGTCGGTGGATCCTCCTACCAGGTACCGGTCGAGGTTCGTCCCCGGCGTTCCAACACGCTGGCGGTCCGCTGGCTGGTCGAGTTTGCCCGCAAGCGCCGCGAGAGCACGATGGCCGAGCGCCTTGCCAACGAGATTCTCGACGCCGCCGACAACACCGGTTCGGCCGTCAAGCGTCGCGACGACATTCACAAGATGGCCGAATCCAATAAGGCGTTTGCCCACTACCGCTGGTGATTCTTATGGCCCAACGTCCCTACCCGCTCCAAAAGGTCCGCAATATCGGAATCATGGCGCATATCGACGCGGGCAAAACGACTACCACCGAGCGGATCCTCTACTACACCGGCCGCACCTACAAGATCGGCGAGGTCCACGAGGGCGCGGCCGTCATGGACTGGATGGAGCAGGAGCAAGAGCGCGGCATCACCATCACCTCTGCTGCCACCACCGCCCGCTGGAAGGACGAGTGGATCAACATCATCGACACACCCGGCCACGTCGATTTCACCGTTGAGGTGGAGCGGTCACTGCGGGTGCTGGACGGTGCGGTGGCTGTATTCGATGGGGTTGCCGGGGTGGAGCCCCAAACCGAGACCGTATGGCGCCAGGCTGACAAGTACGGCGTGCCCCGGATCTGTTTCATCAACAAGATGGACCGCACCGGGGCCGATTTCTTCGCAGCCGTCGAGTCGATCAAGGAACGCCTCGATGCCCGCCCGGTTGTTATCCAACTCCCCATCGGCGCCGAGGCCGACTTCGCCGGCGTCATCGACGTAGTGCGTATGAAGGCTCTGGTCTGGAAGAACGAGGACCTGGGCGCAGAGTGGGACGAGCTCGACATTCCGGCCGAGTACGAAGAGCAAGCCCGCATGTACCACAACGAGCTCATGGAAACGGTAGCCGAGACCGACGACACCCTCCTCACCCGTTACATCGAGGAGGGTTTCCTTTCGGAGAAGGACCTGATCGAGGGTCTCCGGATCGGAACGCTCGGTCTTGAGTTCACGCCAGTCATGTGTGGCAGCGCTTTCAAGAACAAGGGGGTTCAACCCCTGTTGGACGCCGTCGTCGACTTGCTTCCGAACCCGCTCGATCTCCCGGCTATCACCGGCTTCAAGCCTGGCCACGAGGACGAGGCAATGGAGCGCCAGCCTTCAGACGACGAGCCGTTCTCCGCCATCGCCTTCAAGATCATGAGTGACCCCTACGTTGGCAAGCTCACCTATTTCCGTGTGTACTCGGGCAGTGCCGAGAAGGGCGATACGGTCGCCAACTCGACCAGCGGCAAGAAGGAACGCTTCGGGCGTCTGTTGCGGATGCATGCCGCCACCCAGGAAGACATCGACGCTGTATTCACCGGAGACATCGTTGCCGCCATCGGCCTCAAGAACACCAAGACCGGGGACACGCTGTGCGATGTCAAAGCACCGATCACCCTGGAGTCGATGACCTTCCCTGAGCCGGTGATCTCGGTCGCTATTGAGCCCAAAACCAAAGGCGATCAGGAGAAGCTGGGCCAAGCGTTGCAGCGGCTCTCCGAAGAGGATCCCACCTTCGTGGTGACCTCGGATGAAGAAACCGGCCAGACCATCATCGCCGGCATGGGCGAGTTGCACCTCGACGTCCTGGTCGATCGCATGGTCCGTGAGTTCAACGTCGGCGCCAACGTCGGGCGCCCGCAAGTGGCTTACCGGGAGACCATCGGCAAGGCCGTGGAGAAGATCGACGGCAAGTACATCAAGCAGTCCGGCGGAAGAGGCCAGTACGGCCATGCCGTCATCAACCTCGAGCCTGCGCTGCCGGGCGAGGGGTTCGAGTTCATAGACAAGATCACCGGTGGTCGCGTTCCCCGCGAGTACATCCCCGCCGTGGAAAAGGGAATTCGGGACGCTCTCGATGGAGGCGTGCTGGCGGGATACCCGCTGGTCGACCTGCGGGCGACGCTCGTGGACGGTTCGTTCCATGCCGTTGACTCCAACGAGATGGCCTTTCGTATCGCAGGCTCCATGGCGCTGCAGGCCGCAGCCAAGCGGGCGGGAATCAAACTGCTCGAGCCGGTGATGGAAGTCGAAGTCGTCACACCCGAGGACTACATGGGCGACGTCATCGGCGACTTGTCGGCCCGGCGTGGCAAGATCGAGAGCATGGATCAGCGGGGCAATGCCCGGGTGGTCACCGCCCTCGTGCCACTATCGGAGATGTTCGGGTACGCCACCGATCTGCGGTCACAGACCCAGGGACGGGCCGTTCACAGCATGCAGTTTCATTCGTATCAAGAAGTTCCCAACACAATCGCTGAAGAAATCGTCAAGAAGACTCGCGGCGAGTAGCTAGAGGAGAAGGCTATGGCAAAGAAAAAATTCGAGCGGACAAAACCCCACGCGAATGTTGGCACCATGGGTCACATCGACCATGGCAAAACGACGCTCACGGCCGCCATAACCAAGGTGCTCTCTGAGAAGAGTGGCTCGACTGATTTCACTGCTTTCGATGAGATCGACAAGGCGCCGGAGGAGAAAGAGCGTGGCATCACCATTGCCATCGCCCACGTGGAGTACGAGACCGAGGCCCGCCACTATGCCCACGTCGACATGCCCGGCCACGCCGACTACATCAAGAACATGATCACCGGCGCTGCCCAGATCGACGGGGCCATCCTCGTCGTCTCGGCCGCCGATGGCCCGATGCCCCAGACGCGTGAGCACGTGTTGCTCGCCCGCCAGGTCGGCGTGCCTGCCATCGTCGTGTTCCTCAACAAGGTCGACATGGTCGACGACGAAGAGCTCCTCGACCTCGTCGAGCTCGAGGTGCGTGAGCTCCTCAGCGAGTACGAGTTCCCCGGCGACGACCTTCCCGTCGTGCGCGGCTCGGCCCTCAAAGCCCTCGAAGGCGACGAGGAAGCAGCCGGCCAGATTATGGAGCTGATGAACGCGGTCGACTCCTACATCGAGCAGCCGATCCGGGACAAAGACAAGCCGTTCCAGATGCCGATCGAGGACGTGTTCTCCATCACCGGGCGTGGCACCGTTGTCACAGGCCGGGTGGAGCAGGGCACGCTGAACATCAACACCGAGGTCGAAATCGTCGGCATTCGGCCGACCACCAAGACCACCGTCACCGGTGTCGAGATGTTCCGCAAGCTCCTTGACAGCGCTGATGCCGGCGACAACGTCGGCTTGCTGCTGCGAGGCACTGGCAAGGACGACGTCGAGCGCGGGCAGGTCATTTGCATGCCGGGCTCGATCACTCCTCACACCAAGTTTGAGGCCCAGGTGTACATCCTGACCAAGGACGAGGGCGGGCGTCACAACCCGTTCTTCTCGGGCTACCGTCCCCAGTTCTATTTCCGCACCACGGATGTCACCGGCAACGTTTCGCTGCCCGAAGGCACAGAGATGGTCATGCCCGGCGACAACACCGAGATGACGGTTGAGCTGATTGCCCCCATCGCGATGGACGAAGGCCTGCGCTTCGCCATTCGTGAGGGTGGACGCACGGTTGGTGCCGGTCGTGTAACCAAGATCCTCGAGTAGGCAGAGAGTTAGGTAGCTAATGGCAACCGGTCAGAAGATACGCATTCGCCTCAAGGCGTACGACCACGAAGTGGTCGATGAATCGGCGCGCAAAATCGCCGAGACTGTTGTGCGCACGCAGGCGAAGATCAAAGGACCGGTGCCGCTGCCCACCCAAATCCACCGTTACTGCGTCATCCGCGGTCCGCATGTTGACAAGGATTCCCGCGAGCACTTCGAGATGAGGATCCATAAGCGCCTCATCGACATCCTCGAGCCGACTGCCAAGACGGTCGACTCCCTGATGCGGCTCGACTTGCCTGCCGGGGTGGAAGTGGAGATCAAGCTGTGAACGCCCTCATCGGCGAGAAGCTGGGAATGACCCAGCTATTTGACGAGGAGTCCCGGACCATTCCGGTGACCGTCGTCAAGCTTGGTCCTTGCCGGGTTGTCCAGGTCAAGACTGTGGAGACCGATGGCTACGACGCCATTCAGATCTCGTACCGGGAACTCGATGCCCGCAAAGTGAACAAGCCGATGGCCGGTCACTTCGCCAAGGCGAATGTTCCGCCTGCCCGGCACCTCATTGAGGTCCGGGTCACCGACGCCTCCGACTACAAGGTCGGACAGGAGATCAACGTCTCCGATGTTCTCGAGGTTGGACAGAAGGCCGATGTAGCCGGGCTGAGCAAGGGCAAAGGTTTCGCCGGCGTCATGAAGCGCCACAACTTCGCCGGCCAGAGCGCCAGCCATGGCGTGCATCGCGTGCATCGCGCTCCGGGTGCGATTGGCGCCTGCGCCACGCCGGCCCGGGTGTTCAAGGGCATGCCGATGGCGGGTCGGATGGGCGGCGAGCAGACCACGGTCCTCAACCTCGACATCGTCAAAGTCGATGCCGAGCGAGGCCTGGCCATGCTGCGAGGTGCGGTTCCGGGCAATAAGGGGTCGGTTGTCGTGGTCAGGAAGGCGGTGAAGGCCGGTGGCTGACAAGCTGAGTGCCCCCCTCTTCTCCTCCGACGGCAAGTCGAAGGGTGATGTGACGCTGGACGCCGCCGTGTTCGGGATCGAGCCAAACGGCCCGGTCATGCACCAGGTTGTGACGGCGCAATTGGCGGCGGCCCGGGCCGGCACCCACAACACCAAGACCCGCGCCGAAGTGCGCGGCGGCGGTCGCAAGCCGTGGCGTCAGAAAGGCCTTGGTCGTGCCCGGCACGGCTCCATTCGCAGCCCTTCCTGGACCGGCGGTGGGGTGGCCCATGGGCCCAAGCCCCGCGATTACTCGCAGCGGACCCCCAAGAAGATGAAGCAGCTGGCATTGCGCTCGGCGCTCTCCACCCGCGCTTCCGGTGGCCAGATCCGGGTGGTTGAGGGCTTCGACTGGGATGCGCCCAAGACCAGGCGGGCCTTAGATCTGCTGAAGGCAATGGACTCCGGCTCCAAGGTGTTGGTCGTGCTCGACCGGTCCGACGATGTCGCCAATTTGTCGCTTCGCAACCTGGAGAACGTGGTCGTCAACGGTCAACTCAACCCTTACGACGTGCTGTGGGCCGACACCGTCGTGTTCACCGCCGGCACTCTGGATGCTGCCACCGGTGCCAGCGATTACTCGGTCGGTGAAGAGGACTTTGTCAAAGAACCAGCCGTAAGCTCTCAGCCGTCGGCTGCAGGCCCAGGTGAGGATGAGGCGGATGAATCCGACGCCGGAGGGAGCGAAGAATGAAGAACCCTCGTGAGATCATCATCGAGCCGGTTGTGTCTGAGAAGGCTTACGACGGCATCGACCTGCTCAACGCCTACACATTTGTCGTTGACAAGCGGGCCAACAAGACCGAGATCCGCCTGGCCGTTGAGGAGATCTTCGACGTCAAGGTCGCCAGAGTGAACACCATCAACCGCAAGGGCAAGAAGCGCCGCTACGGAGTCAAGGTCGGCAAGCGCCCCGACAGCAAGCGCGCCATCATCACGCTCGCCGACGGCGACTCGATCGACATCTTCGAGGTCTAGAGACATGCCAACCAAGCGCTATAAGCCAACATCACCAGGTCGCAGGTTCCAAACCGTCTCCGACTTCGCCGAGATCACCAAGTCGAAGCCGGAGAAGAGCCTGCTGGAGTCCAAGAACCGGTCGAGCGGACGAAACGTCCACGGCCGTATCACGTCGCGCCACCGTGGCGGAGGCCACAAGCGCCGTTACCGCGTGGTCGACTTCCGCCGCAACAAGGACGGAATTCCCGCCAAAGTGGCTTCGATCGAGTACGACCCCAACCGCAACGCCCGGATCGCCCTACTCAACTACTACGACGGCGAGAAGCGCTACATCCTGGCCCCGGTGGGTATCAAGGTCGGCAACGTTCTCCAGTCGGGGAGCGGCGTCGACATTCGACCCGGCAATGCCCTCCCGCTTCGGAACATCCCGGCCGGCACCACGGTCCACGCCATCGAGTTGCGTCCCGGTGGAGGCGCCAAACTGGCCCGCTCCGCCGGCGCCTCTGTTCAACTGGTAGCCAAGGAAGGCGATCTCGCCCTGCTGCGCTTGCCGTCGGGTGAGATACGCAACGTTCCCCTTGACGCCAGGGCCACGGTTGGCCAGGTAGGGAACCCCGAAGCCGAGCTCGTCAAGATCGGCAAGGCCGGGCGTAACCGTTGGAAAGGCAAGCGCCCGCAGTCGCGAGGCGTTGTGATGAACCCTGTCGACCACCCGCTGGGTGGAGGCGAGGGCAAGAGTTCCGGTGGTCGTCATCCGGTGAGCCCATGGGGCAAGCCCGAGGGCCGTACCCGCAAGAAGAACAAGGAAAGCGACCGCTATATCGTGCGTCGCCGCAGCAAGAAACGGCGGAAGTAATGACCAGAAGCCTGAAGAAGGGTCCGTTCGTGGACGACCACCTCATGAAGAAGGTGGAGGACCTCAACTCGCGCAACGAGAAGCGCGTGATCCGCACCTGGAGCCGTCGCTCCACCATCTTCCCCGAGATGGTGGGCCACACCATTGCCGTTCACGACGGCCGCAAGCACGTGCCGGTCTACATCACCGAATCGATGGTGGGACACAAGCTGGGTGAATTCGCCGCCACCCGGACCTTCCGGGGTCATGCCGGCGACAGCAAGGTGAGGCGCGGATGATCGTCAAAGCTCAAGCCCGCCACATCCGCCAATCGCCTTTCAAGGTGCGCCGGGTACTCGATCTCATTCGAGGCCTCCCCGTCGAGGACGCCCGCGTCACTCTGCAGTTCACGAACCGGCGGGCCGCTGGGGCTGTTGCCAAGGTGCTGGATTCGGCGATCGCCAACGCCGAGCACAACAACGCTTTGGACGCCGACCTTCTGTATGTGGCCGAGGCTTACGCCGGCGAGGGCCCAACTTTGAAGCGATTCCGGGCCAGAGCGAGAGGGCGCGCCGGCCGGATCGACAAGCGAACCAGCCACATCGTGGTCGGAGTCGCCGAGCGAGAGGAAGACGAATAATGGGCCAGAAGGTTCACCCCTACGGCTTTCGCCTCGGCATCACCACCGACTGGAAATCACGCTGGCACGCCGACAAGGGCTATGCCGACCTCGTCAACGAGGACTCGGAGATTCGTGACTACCTGAACGGTGAATTGTTGCGCGGTGCCGTCTCCCGAATTGAGATCGAGCGCATCGGGGATCAGATTCAGATCGATGTGCACACTGCTCGTCCGGGCGTGGTCATTGGCCGGCGCGGAGTGGAGGCCGACCGCTTGCGAGCCGGTCTTGACAAGATCACCGGCCGCCCGGTCAAGCTCAACGTCATTGAGGTCAAGGATCCCGAGACTGATGCGGCTCTGCTGGCCCGCGGCATCGCCGATCAGCTGCAAGGTCGGGTCGCCTTCCGGCGCGCCATGAAGCGTGCGGTTCAGACGGCCATGAAGGCCGGTGCCCTCGGCGTTCGGGTTGAAGCCAAAGGCCGCCTGGGCGGGTCCGACATGGGTCGACGCGAGTGGTATCGCGAGGGCCGGGTTCCGCTGCATACCTTGCGGGCCGACGTCGATTACGGCGAGGCCACCGCCCGCACCACCGTCGGTGCCATCGGTGTCAAGTGCTGGGTCTACAAGGGTGATGTGGTGCCATCCCTGTCCAGCACGCGCGAGAAGATCGCCGCCGAGGCCGCATTGGCCGCCGGCGGCCGTCCGCACATGGCTCCCGTCAAGGCCAGGGCCGAGGAAGCGGCCGGCGAGGACCGCTCTAAGAAGCTCATCGAGGCTGGCGGCGGCAAGCGGCTGATCGAGGCGGGAGGCGGCCGCCGCAAGGGAGAAGAGCGCGTCGACGTTGAAGCTGCCAAGAGCGAGCTCGAGGAAGCAACCTCCGAGGTTCCCGTTGTTGAAGAGCCGGCCGCCACTGAAGAGGCTGCCAGCTCCCAGCCATCGGCTACCAGCCAGGCCGAACAAGCCCCCGTCGATCCGGAGCCCGCGGCCGAAGACGCCGGACCGGAAGCCGGCGAAGCCACCGACGAGAGTGCGTCAGCCCCCGAGGAGGAGGCATAGCCCATGCTTATGCCCAAGCGGACCAAGTTCCGCAAGCAGCACCGGGGCCGCATGAAAGGCACCACCAAGGGCGGCAACCGCGTGACTTTCGGTGACTATGGCTTGCAGGCTCAAACGGCCGGCTGGATCACTGCCCGCCAGATTGAGGCTGCTCGTATCGCCATGACCCGCCACATCAAGCGTGGCGGCAAAGTGTGGATCAACGTATTTCCCGACAAGCCAGTCACCGAGAAACCGGCCGAGACCCGGATGGGCTCGGGCAAGGGCAATCCGGAATACTGGGTGGCCGTCGTTAAGCCGGGACGCGTCATGTTCGAGCTTTCCGGTGTCGATGAGCCGCTGGCCCGTGAAGCCATGCGCCTGGCCGGCCACAAACTGCCGCTGCGGACCAAGTTTGTCAGTCGGGAGGAGACATGAAGGCCGCCGAGCTGCGCGGGCTCTCATACGAGGAGCTGGGCGAGAAGCTGACCGAGGCCAAGGAAGAGGCCTTCAATCTGCGTTTCCAGTTCGCCACCAACCAGCTGGACAACACGGCTCGCCTTCCTCAGGTGCGGCGGGACGTGGCACGTATCGCAACGGTGATGCGTGAGATGGAGATCAAGGCCTTCTATGAGCAGGAGCACAGCAATGACTGACCGGGCACGTCGCAAGAGCCGGGTGGGAGTGGTCGTTTCGGACGGCCGCGACAAGACCATCACGGTGGAGGTGACGGAATCCGTGCTGCACCCCAAGTACACGAAGACGGTGAGCCGTCAGACCCGTATGCACGCTCACGACGAGGCCAACGATGCCCGCGTTGGTGACACCGTGCGGGTGGAAGAGACCAGGCCGCTCTCGAAGACGAAGCGCTGGCGAATGGCCGAAATCGTCGAGCGGGCTCAGTAAGGGAATAGGGAAATGATTCAGCAGGAAAGCCGACTCAAAGTAGCGGACAACAGCGGGGCCCGAGAGGTCCTGTGCATCCGCGTGCTGGGCGGCTCAAGTCGCCGTTATGCCGGGATCGGTGACGAGATCGTCTGCACCGTCAAAGACGCCATCCCCGGTGGTGGTGTCAAGCGGGGCGAAGTGGTGCGCGCTGTTGTGGTTCGCACCAAGAAAGAGCGGCGTCGCTCCGACGGCACCTATATCCGCTTCGATGAGAACGCATGCGTGATCATCAATGAGCAGAAGCAGCCCCGCGGCACCCGCATCTTTGGCCCGGTCGCGCGGGAGTTGCGCGACAAGAAGTTCATGAGAATCGTTTCGCTCGCTCCGGAGGTGTTGTGATGAAACTCCGCTCAGGCGATCTGGTGAAGGTCATCAACGGCAAGGACGCCGGTAAAGAGGCCAAGATTGCCCGAATAATTCCTAAGAAGAATCGGGTGATTGTTGAGGGCGTTGCCACCGCCAAGCGCCACGAGCGCCCGCGCGGTCAAACCATGCAGGGCGGCATCGTCGACAAGGACATGCCGATCGACGCGTCAAACGTGATGATCATCTGCCCCGACTGTGGCCCCACCCGTATAGGCGCCCGTATCCAAGACGATGGCACCAAGGTGCGCATCTGCGTGAAATGCGACGGTGAGCTATGACCCCGCGACTGAAAGAACGCTACGTGACTGAGTTGCAGGCGCAACTGAAGGAAGAGCTGGGCGTTGACAACGTGATGCAGGTGCCTCGTCTGGTCAAGATCTCAGTCAACATGGGCCTGGGCGACGCGCTTGGCGATTCCAAGATCATTGACGGGGCCGTCAAGGACCTGTCGGTCATCACCGGGCAGGCTCCCAAAGTCAACCGTGCCCGCAAGTCGATCGCCAACTTCAAGCTGCGCGAAGGCAACGCCGTCGGCGTGTCCGTGACGCTGCGGGGTAACCGCATGTGGGAGTTCCTCGATCGGCTCATCGCGCTGGCCATCCCCCGGATCCGCGACTTCCGGGGCCTAAACCCGAACTCGTTTGACGGGGCCGGCAACTATTCGTTCGGCGTCACCGAGCAGCTCATTTTTCCCGAGATCAATTATGACGAGGTGGGCAAGATCGAAGGCATGGACATCACCATCGTCACCACCGCGACCGACGACGAGGGCGGGAGAGCGCTGCTGCGTGCATTCGGCTTCCCGTTCCGCCAACAAGAAGCGAGAGTCTGAATGGCCAAGAAATCCATGATTGCGAAAGCCAATCGCACCCCCAAGTTCAAGGTGCGAGGCTACAACCGTTGCCGCCGCTGCGGCCGGTCCCGTGCCTTCATACGCAAGTTCGGTATGTGCCGCATTTGTGTGCGCGAGTTGGCCCACCGGGGCGAGCTCCCCGGCGTGAGAAAGGGATCCTGGTAATGGTTACCGACCCAATCGCCGACATGCTCACCCGCATCCGCAACGCCAATCTGGCGATGCTGGATGATGTGGCGATGCCGTCTTCCAAGATGAAGGAAGAAGTGGCCAAGTTGCTCGCGGCCGAGGGCTACGTAGCC
>Ga0255047_10001047_pt1 | contig 21074 bp, 19 predicted proteins | sample JV7_2_1_MG_FD_183640 | JGI IMG/M metagenome (GOLD analysis project Ga0255047, IMG submission 183640) | Seawater microbial communities from Jervis Inlet, British Columbia, Canada - JV7_2_1 | ecosystem: Environmental > Aquatic > Marine > Inlet | place: Canada: British Columbia | collected 2016-10-06 | reverse complement strand
GGCCATATTCGCGTCACGTTCTGGGTATCGGGTGGGGCTTGACGCGAGCATGACGGGGCCGCGCCCCGGTCCCAACGGTGGCTGGTAGATGGCTTGCGTGTCACAGGTCCAGGGTGTCGGCGTGTGTTTGGTGGACATCATGTCGCCTCTTTGTTAGTGTGGTTCAACTCGTAGAGTCGGGCAGCCTCGCGGTAGGCCTCCGCCTGTCCCCGGTGGTATTGATGTTGCGAGCTTTTGCGCTGGGACTTGTAATAGGCTGCGCGGCGCTCACTCTCCATCGCTTGGCTAATCAGGAACTCGGCGAAGTCGCTTAACATCATAATGCCTTTCGTTGTCGTGGTTTGTATCGGTACTACAGTCAATATAGACCATATAGAGACGCGCTTGAGGTTTATTTTATCTTTCTTCAATATTGGCCCTAATCGTCAATTCAGGTGTGGTGGTAACGATACTACTACTTTGCCGCAGGGTGGCTAATTATTGACCACAACACAACAGCCAGGACATACCAAGAACCAGGGCCACTACTACGCGCGTGCGCGCGCGTCTCTTAGGCTAGAAAGATACTACCTCCGAACCAAGAGCAGGAGGGGCGCGGTGCGTTGTGCTGTCTACTTAGAAGGGCGGTCTATTCGGGGATGTGGATTTGGGGACGGTGTACGCTGAGGTACACATGCCGCCGCCCGCTCGTCTACTGCAACATAAATGTTGCACCTGGTGTACCTCACGGTACACTCACAACAAATCCAACAGGTGTGGTGAAAGTTCACAGGTGCCTGGATGCCCCTAGTGTGTTATCCTTCAGTCAACAGGAGGTGCATACGATGGCAGGCAAGAAGCAGGAGTTGACCAGGGCGACAGCGAAGCAGAACAAGGTAGGGCAGGTGGTCCGCCGGCAGGTGCGCGACCTTGACAAGCTACAGCAGGCGATTGCCGGCAGGGTGAAGGAGGGCGGACTGGACGCCAGCGACATCGGCCACCTCGCCCGGTCGACCAAGGTGTTGCACGAACTCGAGGCCAAGGCTCACGGGTTCAACGACCAGACGACCAAAGCCCCGGCGGTGGTGCTGATCCCTGTACCGTGCGAAGACATGACCGATTGGCAGGCCCAGGCCCTGAAGCTCATGAGCCAGGGCGCCGAACTGGCCCTACCAGCACGCGACCCAAGCAGGGGGCCCAATGGTGACGGGTAGACCTTCGGCCGCGAGGGCGGACGTGTTGGCTCGTTCAAGGGCCTCTGAATGGTTGCGGGAGGCAACGAGGTTCTCTGATACCAAACACGTAGAGTCGCGCCGCAGGCGTGGCCGTATGGGTTTAAGGGGTGGTGGGGGGTCTTGGTCTTGGGATTTACTACCTTTCATGCCCCCTCCCCCTATTTTGCCCAATATTCTTGGCTTTGCGTTTTCGTCACATTCTCACAGGAGGTCAAGTCGATGTTTGGTACTCTGATACGGTTGGTAAACTTGCCGTTGGTGGTAGCCGACGAGGTGTTGAGTCATGCCTGTGGTATGGGTGGGACTACGAATCGCGACGAGCGGCTGTTGAGTGGTCCACTGTCTGATGCTGCTGATGGCGTCGATAGTGTGGAGCGATCTGTTAAGCGCAGCGTTCGTCGGAGCAGCAGGAGACGCTGACCTCGCCCGCCTGAACTGTCCAGCGGCCTCGGGCGCCAGGGGCGCTGTTACTGGACGGATCTGTCTGAGGGGATGCCCACATTATGACACTCCGCGTAAAAAGATAACAGGTGTGAATTTTCACCACACATCCAAATGCCTGCAGTTATGGCTTTTGCCATTTTGTCAAGGCGTTGACAATTTGTCATTAGCTTTGCGGGAGGGTTTTTGTGTGTTATGATTGGTGTGTCCAGTTGGACACATAGTTTTTTTAGGGAGGTTGCTGGTATGCGTTTTGTTGGTTCGTTCTTCTTGGTGTTGGCTCTTTTTGTGGGTGTGGTGGCTCTTGGTGGTCCTGACCGGTCTGCTGTGTTTGACGACTGCACGTTCCACCAGTCGGTCGTTGGGGCCGGTGTGACGCTTGATACGCTGTGGTTTACGGCCTCCCAGGCCAATGCCGGCGCCGGCCTTGATTTTGACGGCTTGGCCGCGGCTGAGATTTCCGCGTGGCATCCCCCGAAGCAGGTTCCTGTTGGCGCGAATTATACTGGCGAGGTTCTGACGATCAAGCGTCCTGTCAAGACGGCGCTGTTGTATTCCCGGGTTCCTTTCACTTATCGTGCATTTGCGAACGGTGAGACGCCCCGGACGTGGTTTGACGTAGCTGATACTACCACATATATGTCTGGTAACGGCACCCCCGGCCTGGAGTACCCCTGTTGGGCCATTGTATCGTATCCGGACTCGATTTACATTGCCGAGGCCGGCGGCGACTCTGTTCAGTTGGATCTTGGTTACTGATTTGACGTAGTGTCCATTTGGACACAGTAGGTGGATAGCTTAACTGGGAGGTGCCTGATGCCTTGTACGGAATGTGGCTGTTTGAACGATTATCATTGTCCTCAGTGCCCGAACGGACCTGATGGCGTGTTGCATGAGGATTCATGTTCTAACTGCACCTGCGGCGCCCCGAACGGGTTCTCTCACACGCTTGATTGTCCTGTTGACTCTGTTGAGGGCAAGCACTTGGCTGCGCCGCTCATGGGCGACCCTTGGGCCCACCGCTCCACCGGTATGCAGTGCCGGACGTGTATGTGGTTCGTCACCAAGGTGGCGATTTCGAACCAGGGGCCCGATGGCGAGGCCAAGCTGGGGCGCTGTCGCCGTCACTCGCCGGCCGCGGGCCAGAAGCTAGGCTTCCCTGTTGTGTTTCCGCACGACTGGTGCGGCGACCACAAATTGGACGAGTCGAAGGTTTAAATTGGAGGTTGAGTCGTGATTTCGTGTCCGAATCAGTTTTGCGACACTGGCGAGAAGTTGACCGTACTGCGGCCCGGTGACCCGAAGGGTCCGTACTATTGCCGTTCGTGCGGCTATGTGGTGACGAAGGAGAAGACCGAGACGCTGGCTGCTTCTGCGAAGTTCAAGGCCGCTGTAGTGCCGCTAGCGCCGGTTGAGCCAGATGATCCCCCTGTTGAGGCAAGGGTGGCGGAGATCCCGCGGGAGCCCGCCAAGGCCAAGCCTGGCAAGATGGGCAAGGTCAAGAGCGCTCTACGTGGAACAAAGAAGTCGACCAAGAAGGGCGGAAAGAAATGAAAACCGAACACAAATTCGCCCTGATCATGCTGGTTCTATTCATCCTGGCGGCGTTCGCTGTCGTCAAGGACGTTCAGGCCGAGCCGTTTGGCTACGTCCACAAGGGCACCTATATGTGGGTCCCCGATACGGGCGCCAACCAACTACTGGACCTGCCGGCCCTGTTTGGGGTTATTCCTGATCTAATCATCGTCAGATCCCACCTTGGATCATCTGGCACGGATTTCCGCTTGCGAATGATCCAGACGAAGTGGACTGTCGGCGTCGGGCTTGATGACGACACCAATTCTGATTTGATCACCACGGCGTTGTCAGCAGCCCAGAAGGACACCTTGTTCGATCAGGGGGTTGGTGACAGCTTTGGGGCGGTGCCTGTTTCCGCGGCCGGAGAGACGTTCTACGGCAATTTTTATTGGGCGCTCGCGCCGGCCGCGACCGATACGATAGTGATTGAAGCCTACGACTCGGTGCGGTAATGAAGCGGCTACTGTGGCCATTGGTGATCATCTGTGCCGTGCTGTCCCTTATGGGCAACGTGGACCCGTCTCGTGTAGGGCCGGTCGAGATGGTTGGCTTGTCAAAGCAGCCCGGCGGCCAGCAGCCCGGGGCTGGGTGGGAAGAAATAACCATCATCCTGACGCCGAACGCGAGCATGACATACCCCGCCTCGGCCACGCACAACGACTCGTTATACACTGAACAATTCCTGGCTGATATAGCCGCAGCCGACGAGGTTTACGAACTTGGCACCGGCAAGGATATCCCAGAATTCGCGTGGACAATTCTCAAGGAAAACGACACCGACGGGTTCTATGGTTCCCAGTTCATTTACTCAACCGCTGATGTCCGGCAGGTAATCGACTCGGTTAACTACTTGAAACAGAATGTGGGGAATACCGCCGCTGGGCGCGAGGTGCCTGTTTTCTACGTCCCTTATGAGGATATTATTCCGGACCGTTCTACTATTGTTGATGCTACGAATTACTATTCCAATTTCAACACATTCTACCTGAACTTTGTGGACACGGTTATTTCCGTGATGCTTGATGCTCCAGGTGACTCGGCTTGGTATGAGAACAAAGGCGGCGTTGGGGTGACCAACTCCCCGAACTATGCCAAGGCGTCGTGGGATTTTCAGCAGGATACCAATGGCGGCTCGTGGTCTGATGTCTCACAGGGGTTCCCGTGGTCGGTGGATCTGTCTGCGGTTCCATACTGGGATTTAGGGGATTGCAATGACTGGTCTGGCAGCATCGAAGACAACTTCTTCCCAGCCTACAACAGCGGGACAGAGCGCCCTCGGCAGATCGAGTTTGATATTACAGACTGCGTTCAGTCGGCCGTAAACGGGAACGTAAACAATGGCATCATGTCGATATATCAGGAGTCTGAGAACACAGCAAGGCAGGCACTTATCTTTGGCTGGGACGCCTATAGCAGCGCCATAGGCCGCCAGCCATATATTAAAATCAAGTACCTGACCAAACGGTACGTTGCGCCGTACCCCGGCAACTCGGACGCCGTTGCGGTGTTTTCAACGGACGACTTCATTGCGGCCGACAACGACTCGTTCATTACGGTGTTTGATCGCCACAATATGAAATACACAATATTCGGCGCGCGGATTCATGTCGACGCTGCGAATATCTATCAGGCCGATATGGCCAAGATCCTGTCGTGGCGTGATGATGACGATATGGAGGTTGGGACACACTCTTGGCACCACAAGAACGATGTCGGAACCGAGGGGTTGCCTCACTGGCAACAGGTTGCCGGGGAGATCACACAGGCGGTCGTGGACTCCATCGTAGCCGACTCGCGCCCTGATTGGCTCTACGCGCTTGCTGATTCTGCAGACGGCGACAGTAGGGCTGACGACCTTTATTTTGGCAAGTCAATAGCCCTGCCGAACAACAGGTACAGCGGCGAGGTTATGAACGCCATTGTTGATCACGATTATCTGACAATGCGCACCGGTTCGATGGACTTGTATACGAGGGACTTTTACTACCAATCAGTCGGTGTATTCGCGCCAGCAAGGGCAGACTCTTCCATGTCAGGGGCCCCGTCTCAGTATGGACGCAGGGCTAGAAATATGCTTGGCGTTGCCCCGACTGTTGAGGTAAAACAAATCGTTGGAGCCAAGGATAGCGTCACGTTTGACCTGGATTCCGTTGCTCACAACATGCGCCGTTTAGTCAATCAGATCCGCGGGCAGGACCGTGGCGAGATTGTTTTGTTCTGGCATGAAACCAAGTCCTACGGTCCCGATTGGTATGACGAGGGCGTGGACCCAGACGAACTAGAAGTCATTTGTGATGTGCTGGACGAGTACGGAATCCCCACTATGCGGGCCAGCGAGCTTGGCCGGCACCGTCGGTCTGGTGCTGTGGAGGTCACGACTCCTTACGGGTACGCGGCAAACGATAGTTTGAAATTTAGCCTGGGTGACCGGGTGTGGTATATCCCAAACGGTGTTGACGAGAGACACATACGTGGGGTGCGCACCACCAGGGCAGAGGCGGCTGCCATTGATGTCCCCGAGGCCCCTACCGGGCTTGACGTGGGAACTGAGCCCACCTCGGCGTATCTGTCGTGGGAGGCCAACACCGAGGGCGACCTTGCCTCGTACAGCGTATATCGCAAGATTGACGCTGGCGCCTACGCCCTGTATAAAGACAACATCCCTTCGGCATGGTACAACGATATCTCCATCGCCGCTGATTCTGCGACTTACTATTACAAGGTGACTGCCGTAGACGATGACTCTAATGAGTCTGGTTTTAGTGGGGAGGCAACGTCAACCCCAACCGTGATCCCGGTTGTCTCCTTCACTGGCTTTCAGTTGGATCAGCCAACGATGTCTTCTGGCAATGTGATAGTAGACATAGCTGATGCCAGCCTAAATACCCCTGCTTTTGTTCGTATAGTGCACCGTAGGCACGATGCAGCGATAGACACTGTGGGCGCTGCGTGGACAGCCACGAAGTCGGCGAATTGGAACGGCCTCTATGACTCGGGAGTCGCTGAATCTGGGTACAATGCAGATGTCGGCGGCATTGACCTAACATGGGTAGCCGGGGTTGGACAGGACCATTACCACATGCAAATGCAACCCTCCGGGGGGTCGTGGTCAGACGTAGACACCACTATTGCGGGTGGCGCCACAACCTATGATCATGACGCCACTGGGTCGCTCAACCCACCAACCCGTGACAGGATGCTGTACCGCATATTCGGGGCCACCGCTGATGATTTACTGAGCGCCGTTGCGGTCATAGATTCCATATTCTACAATCAGACCGTAGGGGTTTATACCAGCATACACGCAGTCAAGGACACTGACGCCTATTATGCCGGAACCGAGACCCCGGTAGCCACTGTGGAGGCGTTGTCGGTCTATACAAGCGTTGCGGACACTGGCCCGGATACCACACCCCCCGATACTACTGGCGTGTTCGCTGGCGTTGTTGTGGACACCACCAATGGGAGTAACATAAAACTCACGCTCACTGATATGACCATCAATGAGATTGGGCAGGTTGAGTTCCAGTGGTCCAATGATGTCAACTCTGGGTACTACGGTGACGGCGTTTGGAGCGAGCCCGCATCGTCCACGGTTGGCGACACCATCTTTACCACACTAGCCCTTGATGACATAAACCCAGCAGGTGCGGCCAATGTAGAGATCTTCACACGGTTTCGCCTGCGAGATACAGAGGGTACGCCAAACGTGAGCGGGTGGAGCCTGCACCAATCGGTATTTACGAGGTTCGACCCTGCTGACGATGACTCAGTTGGTTACGGCACCATCGCCACGGATTTTTCGAGGAACGTGGACAGTGACGACTGCTACGCTGGAAAGATTGTCATGCCCAGCACTAGCAGTGTGGTCAGTGGTAGCTGGTACATCGAAACACTGGATAACGACTTCAACATAAAGATGGGGCTATACGGGACTGATGACGCGCTAAAGGCCAGCGGCACGGCGCTCAGTGTGGGGCTCACCGGGTATCACGTAGTCACGTTCGACACCCCATACGCAGCGACAATCGGGGAAGAGTTGTACCTGATGTTATCAGTTGATGAGACCAGTACAACCAGCGCAATAGTCTGGTTCGACAGCGAAGAAAACACGCCGACCCTGATAGGCGAATATATCCAACTCAACTATGGATCGTTCCCGCCCGCGAGCCTAACGACCCCAACTACCTACACCAACCGGAGGTTCTCGGCCTATGTTACGTTTGAGTAAACTGACAATCGCCGCTGCTTTCCTTTGCCTCTCCACCGTGGCCGTTGCCGCCCCGGTCGTAACCGGACTCGGCACCTCCATCTTTGACCACGGCACATCTGCCACAATCAGTGTCACGAACCCGGGAACAAAAAGTACTGTCCCACCCCACATCTGGGACAACATGGAGACCGGGGGTTTCCACCCTAACTGGGGCGGTGTGTCCGTAGCCAGAATTAACACCAGTGACGCGAGGCACGGGAATTCAGCCTATAATGGCAACCACAACTTTCAGGGCAGTGGTGGTGACGGTTACTACGGGGCCTTTGAAGCCCCCAGCGATACGAGAAGCGCAACATGGTTTTGCCAGTATTGGTTCAAGCTGGACACAAACTGGAACTGGGGCGCAGGCCCGGCTGGTAGTGCCGACGCTAATTTAGCCAACGTGAAGATGTTTAGGTTGTGGCACGCCGGGGGGCAGGAAAACCTCTCGTTTGCTTCTTGGAGAAACGGCCTTATGCAATACAGCATGGAGCTTATTGAGCCGCCGCAGCAACAGCGAGATTTCTATTCCAGAAGCAACTTCACCCCCGGCGTGTGGCAATGCTTTCAGTTTGAGTTTATCTCAAGCGATATTGGAGTGGCAAATGGGACATTCAGGTGGTGGCACAACGGATACAGGGTTGTCAACAACACCACCTTTATGACCCGCCAGAATCTCGCCACCTACAAGTATCCGCTGATCCTTGGGTTCTTCAACTCTTGGATAGATGGCGGTACTGACCGTGACGACTTCTACATTGACGATGTGTATATCGACACCTCTCTGGCGCGGGTTGAAGTGGGGGACAACGTTGACTATAACTCGTGCACGCACCGCGAGGTGCAGATCCCGACAGCTTGGGCCAATGACGAAATTTCATTCACCGTGAACACCGGGTCTTTCGATGGCGAGGCCGATGCGTACATTTTCGTAGTGGATGAGAATGGCGTAAAGTCCGCCGGGTTCCCGATAGTTGTGGGGCAGTCCGGCGGCGGCCTTGTTGAAGGACCGGGAGACATTACCGACCCACCGACAGATCTTACTGCAACCGGAGGAAATTGATATCAATATCACAATGGAAAATATTAGAAAATACTGGGTGATCATCGTCGCCGCATTTGGTGTAGTTTCTGCGTTGGTTGTTGGCGAGGTTAAGCGGGCGGTGATCTTTGAGAGCGTCGCCGAATCGCAAAAGGTATTACTGGAAACCAATGCAACTCAACATGAAGATTTTAACAAGAGGCTGACTACTGGTGAAGTGTGGCGGGCTCGTCGAGAAGGATATGAGGCCGCTGTGGCCGAAATGGAAAAGAGAAACGCTGATGGCAATTGATCTGGTAAAGATCAAGGGGTCGGCCGCGATGTCGGCTCTGATGAAAAAACTGCGGGGAGGCTCGCAGTCGATACTGCCATTTTCCCCAGGCAAAGGGACCGGCACAAAGTCATTCAAGGGAAAGACGCCGAAGCGCATTAAGCAGTTTTCGGCACCGAGGCAGAACCCGGCCCTGTCTGGCGGGCTCAACGCAATAAGAAGGAAAAAGTAGTGGCGCAAGTTGCATGGCAACCCCAAGTAGGACCACAGGAACTATTCGTGCGCTGCCCAGCGTTCGAGGTCCTTTATGGTGGCGCCCTTGGTGGCGGCAAGACCGACGCTCTGCTTGGTGACTATGCCCGCGGTATCCCCAACGGGGAGGGCTGGATTGGTGTATTCTTCCGCCGGCACATTAATGACATGGACGCTGTTATTCGCCGGTCGAAGCAGATATTCCTGCCGATCTACGGCCCGCGGTGCTTCAATGCCTCGAAGAACGAGTGGCGGTTCCCAAATGGCGCCGTGCTTCAGTTCCGCCATCTTGAGCGCGATGATGACGTGGACCATTACCAGGGGCAGGACTACCAGTGGGTTGGTTTTGACGAGTTGACCCAGTGGGCAACTGACTTCCAGTACACATACATGATCTCCCGTTTGCGCTCCGCAAAGGGCGTACAGCCGCGTATCAGGTGCGCAAGCAACCCGGGCGGCCTGGGGCATCACTGGGTAAAGGCTCGCTTTGTTGACCCTGTAGCGCCGATGGTGGCTCAGGTCATCAGAACAAAGCGCAAGGGCGTGGAGAAGGTTTCCCATCGGGTATTTATCCCGGCGAAGCTATCGGACAACAAGATCCTTGATGAGGCCGACCCCGATTACGCAGATCGCGTTAGCGAGAACCTTGACCCGGTGCTGGCTGCCGCATTGGTCGAGGGCCGCTGGGACATCGTGGCCGGCGCTGCGTTTACCGAGTGGGACCCAGACGTCCATATCATAGATCCGTACCCGATCCCAACGGACAAAAAGATCTGGCGGGCGCTTGACTGGGGATACAAAGAGCCGTTTGCGCTTGGGTATATGTTTGAGTACGACGGCGATATCATCTTGGGAAGCGAGATGTACGGCTGGGGCGGAAAGCCCAACGTTGGTTGCGAGATGCCGCCTGAAGAACTACGCCGGAAAATGGAGAGCTTTGAGCAACTTAACGACCTCTATATCCCAGTGGGCTTGGTTGATGGCCAGGTAATGGAAGAGAAGGGCCACGGCGGAGGGTCGGTATACGAACTTCTGGGCGGCCGCGACATGGGCTGGAAGGCATGGCCTAAAGGCCCACACAGCCGCGTCCAACAGAAGCAGGTTTGCCACCAGTATCTTTCGGTGACCAACGGGAAGTCTCGGTTCAAGGTGATGCGCCACTGCCACCACTTCATCAGGACGATCCCGTCGCTGCCTGTTGACAAAAAGAACCTTGAGGACGTAAACACTAACGCTGAAGACCACATGTACGATATGTGGCGAGGTGGGCTGACGATGAGGGTGCGTTCAAGAGACGAGTTGCGGAGACGTGCCCAGCAGCGTCGCAACCGAAGGAATAAATACGTTCAGGCGAGCGACCTTCCATACGGAGGATCTTGATGGCTATTGTTGTGAAATCACGGGCCGCACAGAACGAGATCAGGGATCTTGTTCGTGACAACTGGAAGCAGATGAAGGACGAGCGCTCTGTCCGCGAGGAAACATGGAAACGCTGCGTATTGTCCTACCTGTGCGAGCATGACAAGAAGTGGGTCCAGTTCGCCAAGCAAGCCAATCGCTCCCATCGGTTCGTAAACCTCAATGGCGATGCAGTTGAGACGGTCACACCCCAGATCATTGACGCGGTGTTCGGTGTTGAGGACTGGCTGCAGTTGCGGCCGCTGGTCCCGGGTTTCGACCAGAGCGATGATAAATACGCCGAGCAGATGAAGCAGTTGGCCAAGTACCAGATGATGTTCGGCAAGTACCGGCAGACCGCAAGTCTTGGGCTCAAGTCCATGATGATCACCGGTAACTGCCCGTGGACGATGGCGTGGAAGACCATGAGTGCGCCCGACTACCTGCGGACCAACGAGGCGATGGAGAAGTGGCTGGAGGATATAGCTGAATATCACGTTGAATTCGAGCAGATAAAGAGTGAGTACACTCAGGTAAAGGAGCAGTTGGCACTGCTTGGTCAGCCGCCGCCCCCACCGCCCGAGTTCGAGGAACCCCCGCGGCCGCCTGTCGAGACTGACCTTATCTTCCAGGGCCCGGTCCTTCAGATCATGAGCATTTTCAACTATGTTCAAGAGCAGCACCCGAACGACGATTTCTCCAGCCTGCGGATAGGCCGGTCTTGGAGGACCACCGAGTATCTGAAGAAGCTGGCCAAGCCAGACGAAGACGGATACCGGCTGTACGAGAACATCGAAAAGATCAACGAAACCAGTAGTGAGGAACGCGAATCAGACAACGAGGCCGAGGCCCTGTTCAAAATGGCTATGGGTTTGGAAATGCCACACGGCGTTGACAAGAACGAGGTCAAAGAGATGCACGGCACCTTTGAATTGAGTGGTGCCCACGGAAACAAGGGACTCTACGAGAATTACATTGCCACCATCGCCGGCAACACCCTGATCCGCTGTGAGCCGTCTCCGATGTATTCGGGGCGCCCGCAGTTGAACAATGCGCGGCTGATCAAGCTGGATGGCGACCCGTATGGCACGGGGATAATCGAGAAGGCCCTGGACGAACAGGACACCGCCAACGCGATCCATAACCAGAACATCGACGCGGTAAACACCGTGATTCAGCCGGAAATGGAGGTCGTGGAGGTTGACCTGACCGACGGCGAGATGAAGCCCAGCGGCCCCGGGGTTCACCACATGGTCGAGCGGGCAAATACGATCACGCCTATCGTTAAAAACTTCCAGGGTATCCCGATGGGGTTCGAGGCTGAACGTGCGTCCATTGCCCGTCACGAGCGAATCACCGGGGCGATTAACACCTCTGGCGGGTCTGACGAGTCGGCCACGCGCACGGCGCGGAACACCAATGTCATTGCCGGCAAGCTGGGGAGCCATGTCGTAGATTTCGAGGATGAGTTCCTGAATGAGTCCATGAATATCTCTTTCGAGATGAACGCTCAATACTTGACCGATGAGCAGATTATCTCGATTACTCAGGACGGCAGTTTGTCTCAGTTAAAAATCGACCCAGCCGCCATACGGCGGGGCTGGTACGTCTATTCTGCAGGGTCCAAGCACCTCGCAGAGAAGGACCAGAGGATACAGCAGTTGCTCATGGCGCAGCAGATGGTCGACGGCGCAGCGGCCTCTGGCAGGCCAACCCCGGTTCGCGAGGCCGAATTGTGGACGCTGACTATGAAAGAGATCCTCGGGGACATCAGCGGATCGCTGGTCATGTCTCAGGAAGAATTCGAGGCTAAGTTGGCTGAGTTTGAACAGAAACAGATTGAAGCCCAACTAAGGGAGGCTGCACTTGCCCAGCAAGGAACGGATCAAGCCGGCGGAGGCGCGGGCCAAGACGGCGGCGGCGGCGTCACAGGGACACCTGGGGCCGCTTAACGAGTTTTTGAACAGCGAGCTTGACGAAGCCCTGAAGCCTCTTGAGGTGACGGGCGGAGAGTGGCCGTTCAAAAGAGCAGAGAAGGACGGAGAAGCCAGGATGGCCTCAAAGATCATCCGGTGGATCGAAAGACACAGTAAACCTTCGCCTGACGGGGCGCAAAACACGGAGGACTAACAATGGGTAACTTCGATGATGTCAGAGAATTGAACGATATTGCCGAGATGATGGATGCAAATCCTGATGCTTTGGCCGAACCAGAGCCGGCTGTAAAGCCCGAGGTTGAGGTCGAGCAGGAGCAAGTCGTTGAGCGTGAAGTTCAAGAGCAAGAACAATCGTCCGGCGGGCTGGCCGATGCACTGGAAGTCAAGGAAGATGCACCTGTGACTGTTGACGACATTTTGGGCCTCAATGGCCGGGAATCGTCGCCAGTAGAAGAACAGGAGCCGGCCGCGAGTAATGCGACCGAGGAAGCTGTCGAGCCGAAGACTTCCAGCGTTGAGGACCGTCTTGCCGAGTTGGCGAAAGAGAAAAAGGAACTTCGCGAGCAGGTTGATATTCTGACGAAACGCGCCTTGCAGGAGCCGGCGACAGCGCCCGGGACCGAATCGGAAGCCGACCCGGCCAGCGAGTTGAACGACGACGTGAAGGACTATATGCAGCCCTACACTGACGCGGCAACCGCGGACCTGCGAGAAGAGATTGCGCAACTCAAAGAGGCCGCGGCTCCCCTGTTGAAGGAGAAGCAGGACCGCATGATGGGTGAAGCAATTGCCGAGCGTGTCGAAGGATTCAAAGCTGAGAACGTACAGGACCTTTACAAGGAACTGGACGGAATGTCCGAAGAAGACAAGGCCATATTTGGCGACAGTTTTGGCGGGGCAATTGCACTCGCTGGTCAGATGGTGAATCGCGGCGCGTTCGCTGATGACAAACCGACCAAAAAGCAAACACCGAGCAGGTTGGCTGCTCGTCACCACAGCGAAGCCGGCGGGCCTGCCCCGTCGCAAGCTGCTGAATTGAGTGACGAGGCGAAGCTGCAAACGCTCATGAATATGGACCCAGAGGCGTTCCTCGCGCAAAGCGAGAAAATGGGACTGGGCTGACCTGAAGGAGTCCGAAAATGTCCGGTTTTAACACTATGGCCGAATTGCGGGCCTCTGGTAGTGATTCAGGTACGATGCCCCTGTTGACTCAGGGCTTCTACTTCAAGACCTACCTTAGTGTCGCAATGCCGAAGTTGGTCCACGACCGCTTCGGAATGAAGGCGACCTTGCCCAAGGGCAATGGCGAAACCGTTGTTTGGCGGCGCTGGTTGAAGCTCGCCATCAACACCACCCCGCTGGCCGACGGCATCACCCCTCCCGGCAAAAAGCTGGCCTACGAGAACGTCACTGGCGCTGTCAAATGGTACGGCGACTGGGTGGGAATCACCGATCAGGTGCAGTTCTTCTCTCCTGATCCTGTCCTGAGCATCGCGACCCGGCGCCTGGCCGAGCAGTCTGCTGAAACCGCTGACGTTATCACGCGAGACGTGATCAACGCTGGCACCAGCTTCCTGCGGGTCACCGCTGATGGCGCTAGCCCGACCGTTGGCGTCGGCGTTCGTACCACCGTCAATGGCGTCCTGACTGCCACGGCGATGGATTCGATCCTGACGATGTTCGAGGCTGCGAACGCTACCATGTTCCACGGCCAGATGAACGCCAGCACCAAGATTTCCACGGAACCCTTGGCGCCGGCTTACATCATGATCGTTCACCCCCATGTGGCTCACAGCTTGAAAAAGCTGAACACCTTGGCTGCTATGGGTGAGGATTGGACCCCGCGTGAGCGGTATGCCGCCGGCAACGTGGCGTACCCGACGGAGATCGGTAGCTATCGCGGCTTCCGTATCCTGACCTCCACGCTGGCCAAGGTCTGGCCTGACACTGGCGGCAACACCACTGTTGGCACGACCAACAACGGAACCGCTGTCTACCGTTCGACGACTGGAACCACGCTGGGCGACGTTTACTCGTGCCTGTGCTTGGCCAAGGACGCCTACGGTGTCGTGAAGCTGGCTGGAAGTTCGGCAACGTACTTCAACAAAGCCGGTGGCAACGCCGATGCTTTGCACCAGCGCTCGACCGCGGGCTGGAAGTTCGCAAAAACGAGTGTCATTCTCAACGAGACCTACATGGCTCGTATCGAAGTTCTGGCACAGTGGTAACACCAATCCTTGAAAGAGGTGAAAACAATGGCGACTGAAGCGATCACTTATAGCAATCCCGGCGGCGAATCTTCGGCGAAGGCGATGGCGTCTGGCCTGCTGACTTCTGACGGAACGATTGCGACGTTCTTGATCGGGTTTGTCCCGTCCAAGATCGTGCTTTACAACATGACCGATGCCACCAACCCCGATGTCTACATCTGGGTCAAGGGCTTGGCCGTGTCGAACTGCCTTCTGATCACCGGGTCTACCGGGTTCATCACCAAGGGCGTTACGGCTGTTGCTCTTTACGGCGACACCGAGGACGACACTTGGGACGGCACTGGTGGCGACAGTACCGCTGACGGTCACGGGTTCTCGATTCCGGCGGCTCTGCTGACGGACGCGGATACCTGGGTCTGGGAAGCGCACCGATAGACGAGAGAGAGGGGGCGCTTCGGCGCTCCCTCAACCAACAATCACTTCGCCCGCCGGGGCGCAAACTACGGAGACTTTCAAATGACAAGCAAAACCGACCTGACCCAAAAAGAAGTTGAGGCACTGGCCTCGCAGGAGTTGGCCAGAGAGGCGAGGACCAAGCTGGACCCGTCTGACCCGACAAATTTCAACATCCACAAGAACCACCCGTTGCCAGAGGACTTCGAGAACCCGCCCATTGGCGACCCGGGGCATTTCTGCATCGACCGCGCCAAGAACTACCGGCCTGACTGGGTGCAGTTGAACATCATGAAGAACCGGGACAAGCAGATCGACCCGGTTGTATTCCCGCTGGGTGGGAATATCTATGAGGTTCCTTTGGACCGCTGGGTTGACGCTCCGCCGGAGATCCTGATTTCGCTGAAGGACGCCGTGGAAACGGAACACCTGACGAACTGGGATAGCAATAAGGTCCGCTTGGGCGAAGAGATCGAAACGTCCACCATTACCCGTCGGCGTTTTTTCTGGGAGACTTTCCCCAGCGCAACCGTTTAGGAGCGATGCAATGAAGAAGATCCTGCTGTTTCTGTTGGTGGCCCTGCTGGTCGCTGGTACGGCGTTCGGCGCCACGACCTATCGGTATGGCGATGTTGTGCAAACAGTCCGTGGTGACGCACTGGGCGGCGCTACGGTCACGGTCTATTCGGCCAACACCACCAACCTCGTCACGCTGTACTCGGGCGTGACGGACGCTTTTCCGGAGATCACCAATCCTACGGCCACCGATGGATACGGCAGGTATTCTTTCTATGTCATTGAGGGCAACTACGACGTGGTTGTTTCCGGACCGAACATCACGACCTACACGGTCGAGGACATCCGGGTGTTTGGGGCGGCTTACGATACGCCGTGGTATGACGTGACGGATTATGGGGCTGTTGTGGACGACGACTTGGACGATACTGCATCAATTCAGGCAGCCATAGCGGCGGCAGACGTGGACAGCTTCTCTGTTGTCTACTTCCCCGGCGGCAATTACAGCATTGATGCCTCTACGGCTATTCTTTCTGGCGACTACATGACGTTCGATCTCACTTCTGGTGCCAAGCTTCAAGCCATACCCGGCACCGATTCGTCTTACGATATCTTGCGAATTGAAGCTAAGTCCAACGTCACTGTTCTTGGTGGAAACTTTTACGGAGAAAGGACAGACCACACAGGAACTACAGGCCAGTCTGGAATGTGCATCAGTATTCGAGGTTCTGATAATGTCAAAATCTCTGGTGCGAATATGTCATACGCTTGGGGCGATGGACTGTACATCGGCACGTCCAGTGGTACTCAAAGCACCAACGTCTTCGTAGACAACTGCTACTTCTTTAACAACAGGCGGCAGGGCGCGTCGCTGACCCACGCTGACAACGTAGTGTTTTCAAGCTGTACGTTTGACAGCACGAACGGCAATGCTATTGTAGCCACCGCGCAAAGCGGTGTAGACATTGAGCCCAATGCCGGAGAGACGGTCACGAACGTAAGGATCGCAAACAGTCATTTCCTGGACAACGAAGGTGATGGGGTTTTGGTCACGGGGACCACCGGAACGGCGAGCGACATCACCATCATTGGTTGCACGTTCTCTGGTAACGCATCCGAGACAACCTCTCGTGCGGCAATCAAGGTTTTCACGGCGCCAAACGTATCAATAACCGGCAACACGATAATGGACTCGGACAACCAAGGCATCAGGGTTGATACCTCGTCGCGGTGCAGTGTTTCGAATAACTCCGTAAGCAATACGCAGATTGAGGGTGTCTATGTTAAGACATCCACTGACTGCACGATCACCGGAAACACGGTGCATCAGGCGGGACTGGCCGCTGACGACACCTATTACGCATATCAGTTTATTTCGTCATGCGACAATATACAGGTAAGCGGTAATGTGTCATCCATCGGCGCGAGCGGGAACAACCAGAAGCACGGGATTGTAGTTGAGTCGTCTACGTTGGTTAACGTACACAGCAATAGCCTTGAATCTGTTTCTGCTACGTTCCTCCATACCGGCACAAACTCTGTTGGTGAGATTTATGGCTCCGGTAGCCCCGAGGGTGTTTTCACCGCCCCTGTTGGTTTTAGATATTCTGATTATGACGGCGCTGCCGGGTCAATATCTTATCTCAAAGAGTCGGGAGCGGGAAACACCGGCTGGGGGGCTGTGAGAACGGGCCTCGCATACGGTGCGATGTACCAGCACGACACGGGAACCTCCATCACGTTCGGGGCGGCTAACGCGGACTCGATAATCGGTGGCTGGACGACAGGGACCGTTTCTGACTTCACTTTCGGCGCGGCGTCAAGAGCGCTCATAGCCGGGTCAACAGGCGTGTACCTTGTGAATTGGGGCATATCTGCACAGACGGGAACTGCAAACAAGGACTATGAATTTGCCGTGTCGGTGAATGATGTTGCCCAAGTAAGTTCGTCTCAGCAATTCAGGGTTACGGCCACAACGTCTGACAGGACAGCCAGTGGAACGGCCATCGTGTCGGTGACTGCCGGGCAAGCAATAAAGCTGGTTGTGAGGAACGAGACGGACACCACCACGCTAACAGTGAATCATGCGAATCTGACAGCCTACAGGGTGAACTAGGAGTTGAAATGGTAGTCGTAGGATCAACAGGAAATGAGCGCACGCTGCTGCAAGCAGTGGTCAGGGTTATGAACAACTCCGGCAAGGGGACCATCATCTCGGTGGCCAGCCCGACGCGCCACGTCACAATGGCGATCAATGCCGTGCAGGACGCACGAGACGACATCTTCTACAAGAAGTTGTGGCAATGGCGCCTTGAGCATTTTGAGATCGACTTGGCAGTTGGTCAGATGTGGTACGAGTTACCGGGTGACTATCACAAGATGGCTTCGCCCCTGTCGATGAACCGGGCCGATAAAATGATCACCTATATGTCCTATGACAACCTACTGAAGGCATGGCCGTTCCTGCGGTCGTTCCCGCCCGGATCTGGGGTTGGCGACGCCTCTACGGTGGCTCAGTTCGCCGCCCAGACAGACACCCTTGGAGAGCCGGACAATTACACCATTTGGCAACAGGACTACTTGGGCTTTATGCGTGTACCGGACACCGACTTTGTGGCTGACGAGGGATCGTTGTTTGCCCATTACTGGAAAGACGCCCCGATCCTGACCAGCGACAACGACGACATCGGCCTGCCGCGTGAGTTGTGGTCAGCCCATGACCTATTGGCAAGCTCCCGCATGAAGAAGGGGCTGGAGCAGAGCGACTGGCGCGATGAGAAGATTGAGGGCCTGCGGCTATTGGACGAGCGCGTTGCCGGCCGCACCGAGGATCAGGATACAGACGTGAACCATAATCAGCAGATCAACTACAACGAGTAGGCGATATGGGATACGAGAAACGTCCGCAGCAACCAGTGATTCGCCAGTTCGGTGGGCTAAACACCCGCGACTCTGAGATCGGCCTGCCCGGCAACGACAGTCCGAGCATGAGGAATGTGGACCTGCACCCAGAGGGGTCAGCGAAGCAGAGGGCGGGCATCGCGGCCGAGACGACCCCGGCCGCTGTTGGGACCAACCCTATTGGAGCGGTCATGCGGCTGGATCAGCCAGAAGAGGGCCGCGGCTGGGTCTACATTATCTCCAACGGAATTATCTACCGCACCTTGGAGCCCGCTGTCTGGTCGTGGGAAACTCCGACCACCGCTTTCACCATGCCGACACAACAGAGCTACGGTCGAGAGAACGCTAGGTTCAACAATGGCACTGAGTACGTTGCCTGCCTGTATATCTGTCGCAACGACGGGGCGCCTATCGTGGCTAAGGGCCTGGCTACGCCAACTGGCGACACTGAGGCGCTTGTGCAGTACGCCCAAGGGACAGGTACGGTCGGGGTGCCTGCCGTTGGTTCAGGGACGCTGGGGTATCCTGCATCGTGGGGCGCCGGACACTGGCCAACCCACATGAGGATGATGAACAGCGGGCGGGGCTCAAGGATGCACGCTTGGGGTATTGCTGACGACCGCAACAAGATTTACTACACGGCAATGGATATCCCTTGGCACTACGGCCCGAACGATATCGACATGGACATAGATAACTTTGTTGCGAGCGAAATAGACGGTGGGTTCTACTACGTCAACCGGGGCGATGGCGGCGTTGTGGTGTCGGTCATTGATATGTATGCCTACACGGTGGTCTTTAAACGCCACCGGACCTACCTGTTTACTGGTGACCCGTCCGATGCGGCAGACAACTACTGGAACCCCATAGGTGAAATTGGCATCGGCTGTGTGAGTGACAGGGCATGGCAAAAGGTCGGAAACGACATCCTGTTCTGGAGCGAGGATGGCCCAAGGTCGCTGGCCGCCGTGCAGGAGTATGGCGACTTGGCTCAGGCCAATCTGGGCTTCAAGATCAACGACGAAGTGGCTTCTATTGCACCTGGAAATTACGAACGGATCTGCTCGTTCCATGACGTAACAAATATGCGGGTGATCTGGTATGTACCAGAGAACGGGAGCGCGTACAACAACGCGGCTTACGTCTATTACTACAACACTCAGAAGTGGGCGAAGTGGACCGGTTCGGCATCTGAGATGATGGACGTTCAGCGCATCACCTCGAACGCTTCAAATGCAGACCGGGCCATTGGTGGGACCTACGAAGATGGCATGGTGCTGTTGCAGTCTACGAAGTACGACATTGCTGCCGACATCGACGCCGAGTACGTCACCAACTGGATCAACTCTGGTGAGATATCAGACGCCACTCGCGTACTGTGGCTGGACGTTATGTTCGGTGACGACGGGCCGGAAGTGGACATCTACTACCAGACGGACCTAAACGACGACTGGATACCTATTACTCGCTTGGAGCGTGTCATGGGTGGCACTGGGACAGCCTGGGGAAACTTCGCATGGGGCTCTGCCGCTTGGGGGATCACTGGCAGGTCCATGCGCCGGTTCGAGCTTGACGACCTTTTCAATATCATCAGGTTTAAGTTTGCGAAGACGAGCCATAAGGGCTTTGAGGTAATGGGTTATCGTCTCGAAATGAGACAGGAAGGATCACGACCATGAGTTGGATTGCTGTACCTGTACCACCAGAAGAAGTCACCGCGGAGGCTCTGTTTGAGTTGGCTAAGAAGCACCGGCTCATCCCTGAAAACGTTTCTAATGCCGTAGACCACTACCGCGATCTGAGTGGGTGTTGTGCCTTGATCCAAGTTGAGACCGAGGACACTGGTGAAAATGTTGGAAGCCTGATTGTGAGCAGCATTGTTGATGGCGATTCGGCCCGGGTCGATTTCATTCCCCGGCCGCAGTTTTTTTCTCCAATCCTGAAGGATGGGTCACGAAATCCAGAGGATTTCCTTGGCATGGCCGAGGACGTCATGCGACCGGTGTTCGAGCGCCTCATGGAGGGCCGCGGGTTGAACAGGCTTACCGCAACGGTTCCGAAGTCGAGAAGTCGGACTTTCAAAGCTCTCAGGGCTTGTGGGTTTAGGAAAGAGGGCGTGATGCGGGATGCTGTAAAGTTTTCTGGACGCGACCTTGAGGATATGGTCATTATGGGTATGCTGCCCAAAAAGGAGTAGTCATGGGCTTTCTGGGTGATTTCTTTGGGAAAAAGGGCCTCAATGCTCGCATTGGAGCGGCAACCGGATTTGTGGCGAGCGGGGGGAATCCTCTTGGCGGTATAGCTGGCGGCTTGGCTGGGTTTCAGTCCGGAGGCGACACCGCCACCAGTTCTACAAACACGACCGGCACCAGCCAGATGCACCTGCGCGATCTGACCCCAGAGGAGCGCGCATTGCAGACGGGGGCTTTCGGGGCAGTTGCGGCCAACCAGGGGCTCACGCCAGAGCAGGCGAATGAGTTGCGGCAGTCTGAATTCGACCGGATTTTCGGTTCGTCGTCACGAGCAATCAACACCTCGTTCAATCTGGCGCAGGACCGAGGGTTTGCGTCCGACGCTCGCCGTGGCCTTGCCGGCGCTTCGGCGTCTAG
>Ga0255047_10001046_pt1 | contig 21077 bp, 21 predicted proteins | sample JV7_2_1_MG_FD_183640 | JGI IMG/M metagenome (GOLD analysis project Ga0255047, IMG submission 183640) | Seawater microbial communities from Jervis Inlet, British Columbia, Canada - JV7_2_1 | ecosystem: Environmental > Aquatic > Marine > Inlet | place: Canada: British Columbia | collected 2016-10-06 | reverse complement strand
AGAGGACGTCGTCGTTCTCTAGGCGCTGACATTCGCCCACTCGGCGCCGGTGAGCCCGACCAGAGTTGCCAGCGGGATCGGAAACACCGTCGTCGGAGTGCCCCCAGCCGACCAGACATCGACGTGGCGCTGCAGCGCTATGTCTGCAAACACCCGCAGTGGCGATGAGTAACCAAACGGGGGCGTTCCTCCGGCGGCAAAGCCTGTTGCTGCTCGAGCCTCGTCGAGCGTGGCCCGCCGAGCCGACCCGGCGTTGGCCACATCGGCGAGACGCTCGAGATCGATCCTGGTGTCACCGCTGGCGAATACCACAACCTGCTCTGCGTCGTCGAGCGTCAAGACGATCGACTTGGCTATTGCCGACAGCTCGCACCCAATGGCATCGGCAGCGTCCTGTGACGTCTTGGTGCCATCCGGAAAAACGTGCACGTCTACTTCGAATCCGAGCAACCTGCCCGACTCGACCACCCGGCGCGAGGCATCCGGAATCGTCATGTTGCGCTCTCGGGCGCTACGAACCCCGGGATACCCAGGACCCTGATCACCAAGACGGCGATTACCCCACCGATCAGGTGCCAGCCAAGGTCCCACGCGGTGTTGACGGCGTCACCGACGTTGGAGCCGTCCACGAAGTGAGCAAACACGTTTTCGACCGTCTCGTTGACCAGGCCCGGCACCTGCCCCCAGACGAATCCCCACAGCAGCGGACGGTCGGCCTTGCGCGCCGTGACAACGAACACCGCGGTAGCGGCCGCGATCCCGAATCCGTGCACCAGTTGATCCCAGCGCAAGGCACCATCGATGATCCACATGCCGTAAAGAATCTCAGTCTCACCGGTCGGGTTGGCGGCGAGACCACCGGCAAGGTGCATCGCCGCCCACAGCGACAACATCCATAACAGCACCGACGGGACGGGTCCCCATCTGCGATCAATCCAGACGACGATGCCGATCGACGCCAACAGGGCCGGGAGATATACCCAGAGGAACGCCTGCTGTCGCACCAGGCCGACGATCGTAAACAGGACGGTGAATCCGGCCGTAGCGAGCGCGACGGGCCGCTCTCGACGCAACAATGCAGCGAGAGCCGTCATCCCAGGCCGATGGCTGCGGCAAGACTCGAGGCGAGGGTCGCTGCCTGGTCGGCAACATCGCCAGGGGCTCCAGAACCCCGTACGTCGGCGTAGAACTTCAGCTTCGGCTCCGTACCGCTCGGCCTCGCCAACACCCGACTCCCCCCTTCCAAGTGGAGTACGACGAGATTGGTGGCCGGGAGCCAACGAGGACGATCGGCAGCACCAGCGGCGAAATCGGTGACACCGACGACGTCATGTCCCGCTACCTGATCGGGCGTGGCTGTCCGCATCCGACCCATCGCCGCTGCGATTGCCACCACGCCATCGCTCCCCGGTCGCTTAACGCTGTACTGCGCGCTCATCCAGAGACCGTGTTCGTCCCACAAGTCGCCGAGGCGATCCAACACGGTCCTGCCCGCATCGGCTTCGGAGGCGACCAGATCGGCAAACCACACCGCAGCGGAGATTCCATCCTTGTCTCGCACGACGGGACCGACCGTGTACCCGAGCGCCTCTTCGTACCCGAGCAGGAACCGGTACCCCTCTTGCTCAAGATCCAAGGCCGCATTAGCTATCCACTTGAAGCCGGTGAGCGTCTGCTCGAATCGAGCACCGTGCGCCGCTGCAACCGACCCCAGCATCGGAGAAGAGACAATGCTGTTGAGCACCAGGTCTCCCGATTCACCACCAACCCTGCGCAGGACGAAGTCGGCCAGCAGCACTCCAATCTCGTTGCCGGTCAACCTGCGCCACCCGTCGTCTGCGGGGATGCTCACCGCGAGACGATCTGCGTCGGGATCGTTGGCGACTACCAGCTGAGCCCCCTCAGCATCACCCAAGGCCTCGACCATGTCCATGGCACCGGGTTCCTCGGGATTGGGGAAGGCGACCGTAGGAAACCGTCCGTCCGGCTCGAACTGATCAGCAACCACTACCACCGAGTCGTGGCCTCCAGCAGCAAAGGCCCGCACGGCAAGCGGCCCACCTACGCCATGCAGGGGGGTATATGCGATTCGCGGCGACGGACCCGGGCTCGGCCGACCACGGAACGCCAGCACCTCGTCGAGGTAGCGCTCCTCCAGCCCGACCAAAGGCGTGGCCAGCTCCGATGAACCGTCGAGCGCCCCCTCTACTCGCGGAACCTGATTGGCCGGTCCGACCGCAGCGATGGCGGCAGCGATCGCCCCATCGACCGGCGGGATGATTTGAGCGGAATTGGCGTCGTAGACCTTGTATCCGTTGTCCGCCGGTGGATTGTGACTGGCGGTGACAACGATCGCCGCCATGGCCCCCAGATCTCGAGCGGCGAACGAGACGAGTGGAGTGGGAGCAGTTCCCTCGAAATACCGGACCCCGATTCCGGCAGCAACAAGCACACCAACAGCGTCCTCGGCGAACTGGCGGCTAGAGGTACGTCCGTCATAGCCAAGGACGACTGGACCCTCGCCGCGGCCGTGCGCTTGAAGGTACCCGGCCAACCCTGCCGTGGTCCTGATCACAACTGCACGGTTCATCCGAGCCGATCCGGCGCCGACCATCCCCCGGATTCCTGCCGTGCCGAATTGAAGTGATGAACCCATCCGAGCCTCGAGTGCATCGGTATCGCCGGATGCGACGATCGCCTGCAATTCGGAGCGGGTGTCGGGGTCCGGATCGCCCTCAATCCAGTCGGCGGCCTTGCCGTTTAGCTCTTGCATCGCCGCAAACCTACCCACCGACCGGAGACCTCACGTTCACGACAGCAGAAGTTTGGCGACCTTCTGGATTTCGTCCTGGCTGGTCGTCGGTACTAGATAGTCGGTCTCTGCACGGATAGTGTCGAGATTCGCCTCGACGTCCTCCGGTGTCAGGACGCCCTCCTTTTCGGGGTGCTTGAACCAACCCGGGGTGAGGCCAACGAACATTCGGCTCACCGTCCCACCGGCGACCGAGAACACTTCACCCGTGAGGTCACATGCCTCCGAAGCCAGGTAGGCCACAACCGGCGCCACAAACGCCGGATCTAGCTTGTCGGCCATCGTGCCGAGCAGCTCCTGGGTCATGCGGGTGCCGGCTATCGGGGAGATCGCATTCACCTTTATGCCCTTGCTGGCGCCCTCGATGGCAAGCACGTTCATGAGCCCGATGAGACCCATCTTGGCGGCTCCATAGTTGGCCTGGCCGAAGTTGCCGAGCAGACCCGAAGCAGACGACGTCATCACGATCCGCCCATAACCCTGCTCCCTCATGTGGAGGAACGCAGGGCGAGTCACATAGAAGGCGCCCTTGAGGTGCACATCGATGACCGCGTGGAGGTTGTCCCATTCCAGGTTGTGAAACGCCTTGTCGCGCAATATGCCGGCGTTGTTGACCACGATGTCGAGACGCCCAAACTCCTCGAGCGCGCGCTCGACGATCGCTTGAGCCGAGTCGGGCTCGGCGACAGAGCCGTAGTCGGCGATGGCAGCGCCGCCCGCTTCCTTGATTGCCGCGACCACCTCGTCGGCGGGACGCTGCTCACCAGCGGTCCCGTCGGTGGCGACGCCCGGGTCGTTTACGACGACGCCGGCGCCTCGGGCAGCCAGCAGCTTGGCGTGCTCGGCCCCGAGCCCCCGACCCGCACCGGTCACAACCGCTACTCGATCAGCAAAATCGATCATTCTCAATCCTTTCGATGCACAAAGATTAGGTCTCGCGGTCAGAAAGGCTGACCGGCAACCCGGGACACGGCAAGCAGGCAGCGGGTCACTCGACCGCGCGCCGCAAAGCCCCAGCGAGATTGCCCTTGCGGCCGATCTCAATCTGGCCGAGCCCCAGCCAATCGGCCATAAGCCTCAGCTCTCCGCCGACCGCGGCGGCCACCCGCACCGCGTCTTGCCCGTCTTCGCTGAATGCTCCTGGCACCCGCAACACGCCGGCCTGTCGATCTGCCTTTAGATCGATACGTCCCGCCAATTCGTCACCTATCAGAACAGGCAATACGTAGTACCCGTACTGCCGCTTCGGCTTGGGCACGTAGATTTCGATCCGGTAGTGGAATCTGAAGAGGCGCTCTATCCGGTCTCGGAAGAAGATCAGGTTGTCGAACGGGCACAGCAATCGCACCTGATCGACCTTGCGGGGGACCGACGCCGCGGGGTGCAGGTAGGCGGGATGGGTCCATCCTTCTACTTCAACCTCCTCGAGCGCCCCGGTTGCGGCCAGATCGGTCACCACGGCCCGACCTTCCGGCTTGGGGAGCCGGTAGTAGTCCACGAGATCGCTGAGCGTCCCAATCCCCAGAGACTTGGCACCCATCATCACCAGCGTTCGATGAGCGTCGCCGCGGGGTACCGGCTCCGCGGTGAAGTGCTCCACCGGGATAACCCTCTCAGCAATGTCGTAATAGCGGGTGAAATTGCGTCGTCCGCTCACGGTGATTCGTCCTTGGGCAAAAAGGGTCTCCAGCGCGACCTTTCCCTTTGGCCATCCCCACCATGGGCCATGATGATCGCCCGGATCCTCCAGGTCGGAGGTGGTGAGTGGGCCGCGACGAGCTACGTCTTCTTCAATGGAGTCGATGTAGCCGGGTTCGCGCTCGTTCAACTCCCTCGCTCGACGCCACTGAATGGGCTGATCCATCTTGTGGCGCCACAGGGGCCAGGTCTCCACCGGGAGAAAGGCCGCCTCGTGACCCCAGTATTCGAACAGCTCACGCCGACCCAATGCGTCCCACGGAAGGTCCTTTTCGTGATCCCCAAGACGGCTGAAGGCGGTGAGATGGTGAGCCCGCTCGAGGACGTTCACCGAATCGATCTGGAGCACACCAATGGTGCGGAACATCCTGCGGAGATGACGGATATCCACTTTGCCCGTGGGACGAGACGCGGTAAGTCCCTGAGCACCGAGGACGATCCGCCTGGCACGATCGAGCGGAATCCTTCTCATTCGCCGGTGAAGTCGGGCTCGCGCTTCTCGAAAAAGGCGGCTACGGACTCAGCGAAATCCTTGGTCCGAAACATGGGTAGAAGCTGCAGTAGCGCCCGGTGGACGTGTTCTGAGTAATCGTCCGTCCTCCCCGCCCGCATCAGGCGCTTTGCAGCCTGGATTGCCTGCGGCGGCATCGCCGCGATCTGCTCTGCTATCTCGGCCGCCCGCGCCTTGGTCGCATTCGAGTCGACGGCCAGTTCCGATACGACGCCAGCTGCCAAGGCTTGCTCGCCCTCCATGTCCTCGCCCAGAAAGTAGAACCGAGCCGCGTGCTCCCAACCGACGAGGCGAGGCAACAACCAGGTGTCGCCGCTCTCGGGCAACAGGTTGCGCTTCGTCGCTGGCACCAATCGGGCCGACCGCGCCATCACCCGAATATCGGCCTGGATCGCCAATCCCACCGCATACCCAGCGGCGGCACCATTAATCGCAGCCACCACCGGGATATCGATCTCCTGCAGCACAATGGCAGGCGACCGATCCGGCTCGAACGTGAAGGCGATCCGATCCAGTCGGTCGATCTGGCCTGCCGCCTCGATGAGATCGAGACCGGCTGAAAAGGTGTCTTCCGCTCCGGTGAGAACGATGCACCGCACGTCAGGATTCTTTGCTGCGCTTCTCAGCGTGTCGCCCAGGAGATCGAACATCTCGACTGTGAACGAATTCTTGCGCTCCGGGCGGTTGATCGTCACCGTGGCGACGTGAAGCGATGTCTCGAGGAGGATGTCGGACACGGCGGCTCCCGGATCGACGGCGGAGTGGGCCGGTAGCCTACCGAGATGCTCCGATTCCCGATCACGATTCTGACGACGGTCGCGGGATACGTCGGCCAGGGGCTGATGACGTTCTTCGTCGCCTCCTACCTCATCGTGCTCCTCCGCATCCGACCAAACGCCAAGCAGGTGCGGCGAGTCCTCCGATTCTGGGCAAGGTCATTCCTGTTCTTCACGAGGACAAGGGTCAGAGTCGAAGGCGCCGACCTAGTAGACCCTGCCGGATCGTATGTGGTCGTCGGCAATCACACTTCGAATCTCGACATCCCAACGATCATGGGGAGGCTCCCGGTGTCGGTCCGCTTCTTGGCGAAGCGGGAACTCTTCAAGGTCCCGGTGCTCGGCCCGGCCATGCGCAGCATCCACATGATCGAGACGGATCGACGGGCGGGTCGGGCAGCTCACCGCGTCATAAACGAGCAGGTGGCGACTGTGATCGGAGCCGGGCTATCGGTGATGATCTTCCCGGAGGGGACCCGCACCGAAGATGGTGAGATGCTCCCCTTCAAGAAGGGAGCCTTTCGCATCGCGGTCGACAACGACATGCCGGTGCTTCCGGTAACGATCCTCGGGGCAGGCGAGGCGTGGGAGCCTCACAGCAAACTCATCCGGGGCGGACGGGTACGGCTCATCGTTCACGAGCCGATCCCAACCATGGGTCTTGACCGCACGAACCTCGGCGAACTGAGGGATCGAGTGCACGGCATCGTGGCCGAGCCATTAGCCATTAGCCATTAGCCATTAGCCATTAGCCATTAGCCATTAGCCAGGCAAGCTCAAGACTTCTTGACCGCTATCACCATGTTGTCGACTGCCTCACGGACTCCATCGTCGGTTTCCACCTGGCGAATCACCTGCTCGGCGCTGACCACGTCGAGGTTCTCACCGATCACCGTGGCAGCTTCCTCGGCCGAGTAGAGAACTTCTTCTTGTTGCGGTCCCCCGTAGCCTCTGGTCAGGTTCTCCGAGTCATGCCCGATCACGACAAGTCGTCCGCCTGGGGCGACGGCCCCGGCGGCGCCACGCCAAACCCCGTGCCGCTCGATGTACGGGACCTGGAGGTATGCGATTACGACCAGGTCGTAGGTGTCGGTTGGCGGCCACCATGAGCGGAGATCTTCTCGCGTAAACCAAACCGCCACCCCGGCATGTCGTGCCAACTGCCGACCCTTGTCCAGAGCGACGTCGGACCAGTCGACTGCATCGACCTCCCAGCCCTGTTGAGCCAGCCACACTGCATTGCGGCCCTCGCCGGCAGCCAGATCGAGCGCCTTGCCGGGAGCGAGGCCTTCTACCGCACCGACCAGGAACCCGTTGGGTTCGGCCGTCCAGAGGAACCCCTTTTCGCGGTACCGCTCGTCCCACTCGCCCTGATCCATGACCTGAGGCTACGCCACAGGAGTAGTCAGTAGTCAGCGCAATCAAACCTCCGACTGAGGACTGAGGACTCCTTCAGTCGTACACCCCGGTCACGAACGCCTGACCTTCGGATACCTCACAGAGGAAGGCACCGGCCGAAGTCACCACCTGATAGCGATCGGCAGCTGGTTGCCCTTCCCACCATCGTCCCGTTCGCCGCCACGGACCTGCCCAGGAGAGGACGGGCTCCCATCGGGTTCCGAGCCGTACTCGCACCGGGAACCCCGCATCCCACTCGACAACAATCGGGGTGCGCGTCGCCAGCGCAGGCATTGGGCCCGGGATTCCACCTGGCCAGGGCGCGGCCAGATCACGCTCTGGAGTACCGGACTGTTCCCCCCACCGGTACCAGCCAACCCTCTCAGCGGGATCCCGCCCACCCTGGGGAACGGCCCGGAGCACGGCGTCGGGTCCAACGAGCGCCTGAGTCCTGATAAGGGCGCGCCGAGCATCCTCCTGGGAGGCGACATCCTCATCGAGCCGAAGCTGGCGACCGCTATCGGAGAGATCCCCCGGAACCACCCGGAGGCGCCTTATCCCCCCCGGGACACCTCCCGATTCCACCCAGGCCCGCAACTGCCAGCGGATCCGTTCTGCCAACTCGGTCTCGGAAAAAGGGTGTGAGCTGCGCCAGGTTCGGGACCGCACATCACCATCTGCCGACATCGCTTCGACCTCGACGAGGTATGGCATGCCACCTCTCGGCATGAGGCCATCGAGCAACCGGGTGGCGAGGTTCCGAGCGGCAAAAGCGGCCTGATCGAAATCTGCCAATGGTGGATCGAATTGGTCCTCCACCGCAAAGCCTTCCGGAACCGAGCGGGGGTGGACCTGGCGGTCTTCACCGCTTGCCGCCCGGTGGGCGGCAAGCCCTGCGGGACCGAACCGAGAAGCAATTGCGGCACGCGGAAGTCCCGAGAGATCACCAAGAGTCACGATCCCGAGCCAGCGAAAAGTATCGACAAGCTCCTCGACGCCAATGACGGCAACATCGAGTCCAGCGAGAAAGGCCACTGTGTCATCAACCAGAACGGGTGCAGCAGAAGCCTGAGAAGCTGCCATCCGTGCTCCAAAAGGCCCATCAGCCACTCCTAGGTGAACTCCACCTCCCAGTTCGACCTCAACCCGTGCCACCAAGGCCAACTCGCCCCCGTAGTAGCGAATGGCTCCTGCGATCGGCACAAAGAGGAGCCCGGGGTGAGCGATCTCGACACGAGGAACAAGTGCCTCCACGATTGCAACTACTGGTTCGAAGGCGACTGCCTCAGCACCGGGATCTGCGACAAGGGTTGTCGCAGATGGACACAACGCCTCTGCCTCACGTCTACGCATCCCAGAACGAACACCGGCCTCGTACGCCAGCGGATCAACCGCCACAACGATCCCACCGTCATCGACAACCTGGCAGGGACTATCCGGCGGCGCGTCCGGACGGCGCAACGGCCAATCCGGGAACCAGACGCATAGTGTTCGCGCCATCGTCTGTCACCTCCAGATACCGCTCCACTCCCCTGGCGCCTCTGCCGGATGCCTTTACGGTCACTGCATGTCGCTTTAGCCTCCCGTGACCGCCTTCTGCTCCGCCCCATCGCACCGCGACCCCATCGATACGGAGATGGATCAGTCCGGTGGGGAGATCCCCCTGCATTGATCGCAGCACCACCCCCGAGCGGCGAGATCTGGCGAGGGCACCCAGTCGACGGAGAGCCTGATCCGGTACATGGCGTGGAACCTCTGCGTACACGACGGCAAAACCTTCGAGCAGCGTGGCTGCAACCTTTGGCCACAGCCGACGATCCGAGCACCTAACTACGACAAGCCGCTCGGGAGCAATACCGGCCTCCCAAGCAACAGAAGGACAAAACCACCCCCGGACGTCGAGCACCGCTACTGGTTCAGTAGTGGTGGCGGTGGCCAGCAGCGAGATTCCGAGCGTGGTGAGTCCGCAACCCGGCGGTCCGACCAACCCCAACACCCGCCCCGGCTCGACAACGAGATCGACGGCGGTGCCACCCGGCTGCGCCGGGCGTGACAACCCCCCTCCGACGGAGCCTTGCCCCGTCGACTCCCCCACAAGGGGGGAGTAATGGGTGGGTTCGAGTGCGTATGTGTGTCCCAAGGGACAATCCATCCTAATCGAACGTATGTTCGATTGGAGTACTGATCTTGCGACCCCACGAAGCACCCCGGAACGCGACGAAGCCGCCCCTAAGGGCGGCTTCGTCCTGAGTCTGAGTACTCCTAGATTCCCTTTTCGAAATCGTCCTCGAATGAGACGACGGTGCGATCCGAGTCCGACTTCGGCCGCGCCGGTTCCGACGAACCGCTGTCACGATCTCGCCGTTGCCGGTCACCACCGCGGCCGCCTCCACGGCTCCCGCGATTACGGTCGCCGCCGCGACTGCCGCCGCGATCCCGATTGCCGCCGCCGCCTTCGCTGCTGCGCTGGGGTCGATCGTCACCGGAGCCGTCGCCACTGGCCGACTCATTGCCGGGGATGTCAAGGCTGACCTTGCCCCCGCGGTCGATCTCGCGAACCACCACAGTCACCTTGTCGCCGAGCGAGTAGACATCCTCGACCTTCTCGATCCGCTTGCCACCCCCGATCTTGGAGATGTGCAACAGACCGTCACGACCGGGCAGGATGTTCACAAAGGCACCGAACGAGGTGATGTTGACCACTTCACCCTCGTACTCCTTGCCGATCTCCGCCTCTGGCGGGAAGGCGATCTGCATCACCTTCTCCTTGGCAGCAGCAAGGCCGGCGCCGTCGGCCGATCCGATCCGGACCGTGCCGTCGTCCTCGATCTCGAGTGTGGCTCCGGTGAGCTCCTCGATCTCGCGGATCATCTTGCCTTTCGGTCCGATGATCTCGCCGATCTTGTCCTTCGGAATCGAGACAGCTTCGATCCGAGGTGCCGTGTCGGCCATCTCCGCACGCGGCTCGGAGATGATCTTGTTCATCTCACCCAGAATGTGCAGACGTGCCTCGCGGGCCTGATCGAGCGCTCCAACGAGCACTTCTGACGGAAGTCCCTCGATCTTCGTATCGAGCTGAAGGGCGGTGATCACTTCTGCGGTGCCGGCCACCTTGAAGTCCATATCACCCAACGCATCCTCGACACCAAGAATGTCGGTGAGCGTCACAAAGCCATCGTCATGAGCAATGAGTCCCATTGCCACACCGGCAACGGCCGCCTTAGTCGGCACTCCTGCGTCCATCAGCGACAGGCTCGAGCCACAGACGGATGCCATCGAAGAGGACCCGTTGCTGCTCAAGACCTCCGAGACGAGGCGGAACGCATACGGGAATTCGTCGGCGGTCGGAACCACCGGCAACACGGCTTTCTCGGCCAGTGCCCCGTGACCAATCTCGCGCCTCTTCGGTCCGCGCATGAACCCGGTCTCTCCAGTCGAGAAGGGCGGGAAGTTGTAGTGATGCATGTAGCGCTTCGACTCTTCCCGGCTGATGGTGTCGAGCATCTGCTCCATGCGCAGCATTCCCAACGTGCTGACATTTAGCACCTGGGTCTCACCGCGTTGGAACAATGCAGAACCGTGAGCCGCTGCGGTAACACCGACCTCGACCGAGATCGGACGAACGTCGGCAGCGCTGCGACCGTCGAGGCGAATGCCTTCAGACACGACACGCTCGCGCATCACGGCCTTGCTCACAGCCTTGAACACCTTCTTGGCGGCTCCGAAATCATCGGAATCAGCCTCGATTCCGAGGCCGGTCAAAACGGTGTCTCGCGCCGCACCTTCGGCGTCCTGACGCTCGTGCTTACCGGCGATCTTGACGACATCGGCTAGGGCTTCGCGGGCCGGACCCTCGATCTTGGTGAACAGCTCATCGCTGTAGTCCTCAGCTACGGGCCAGTCCACCGCCGTCGGCTCGCCCATCTTCTCGCGCAACTCCAGCTGTGCATCGATGATCACGGCGATGTGGCCCTTCGCCTCATCAAGGCCCTTGGCGACAGCGGCCTCATCGGTCGGCGCTTGGCCGTCCTCGATCAACCGCAGCGCGTGTTCCGTCGCTCCGGCTTCGACCATTGCGATATCGACTTCGCCGTCCTCATTGCGCTTGCCGGCAACAACGAGGTCAAACACCGAGTCATCGAGCTGCTCGAACGTGGGCATGGCGATCCACTCGCCATGCGAGTAGGCCATCCGGACGCCACAAATCGGGCCCTCAAATGGGATCGGGCTGATCGTCAACGCCGCAGATGCGGCATTGAGCGCCAGCACGTCGTAAGGGGTGTCGCCCTCAACGGACATGATCAGGGCGATTATGTGAGTCTCACACCGATAGCCCTTCGCAAAGGATGGGCGCAACGGCCGATCGATGAGGCGAGCAGTAAGGGTGGCGCGATCAGTGGCGCGCCCTTCGCGGCGGAAAAACGAGCCGGGAATCTTCCCGACGGCATACATCCGCTCTTCGACATCGACGGTAAGTGGAAAGAAGTCAATGCCCTCACGGATCCGGCGTGCGCCGGTCGCAGTGGCGAGGACTTCGGTCTTGCCGACCGTGGCGGTTACCGCCCCGTCGGCTTGGAGTGCCAGCTTGCCGGCACTGAATTCGATAGTGACGTCGCCTACGACGGCACTAGTGGAGTGTTGAGTCAACGCTCTCTCTCTTTGTTCTGGGGAGACGCCGACAATTACCAGTGGTCACACCTCAGCAGATCGGGGCTGAGAGGTGGCAACTAGCAACTGACGAGCAGACTCCCGTCTTGTGTTCCCCCCAAATGACACCATGAAATGCGACCACATGGTCGCATTTGTCAGCGCCGAAGCCCGAGTCGGGCGATGACGCTGCGATACCGCTCGACGTTCTGCGATCGCAGATAGTCGAGGAGACGCCGGCGGCGTCCCACCATCATGAGCAGTCCTCGCCGGCTGTGATGATCCTTTTGATGGGTCTTCAAATGCTCGGTGAGGTGGTTGATCCGCTCAGTGAGCAGCGCAACCTGGACCTCGGGAGATCCCGTGTCCGTAGCATGCGAGCCGTACTCGCCGATGATCGTCGTGGTATCAGTCATGAGGAAGATCAGGGCGTATTGCTCTGATCGGGCGGGAGTGTAACCACCCCCGGGCCGGGTGCCAACATGAGATCACCAGGGGTTGTGCACTGCCGGAGCCAGGACAGTCCCTCCGGTTAGTTTTGTCAGCTGCGATGCGCTCTTGGCCTTCGGCAGATCGCAAACTCCGGAACGCAGCTCGGCCACTACACAATCCGCCACCTTGGGGTCGTGCAGCACCGCATCATGGGCTTCGGCGATCCGAGTCGGCAACCCGAATGGGTTTCTGATCAGCTGTCCGCCGATCGTCGGACCCTCATCTGCCGCGTTGTACACCCGCAATCCAGCGGGGTCATCACCAAACGACGTGATAGCGGCCTTGGGATTCCGAATCACGACCACTTCGACGCCGGACTCGCGCCCCAGCCACACCCTGCGGTCGGAACAGTCGAAGCGAAGAAAACTGCACTGGACCGGGTTGTACCCGCCATCGTCGGGCACAGGTCCCCAGAAGCGGCCCACGCTTTGCAGCCAGCCAAGAGAACCACTGGCGATCGGCGGATCGAGCAGCGCCGCTCCTACCACGGCGTCCGACGGGCCCCAACGCCCAGCATCCCAGTCGGCCACCAACTCGGCGATCGTGGCGCCACCCTTGCTAAACCCCACCAGATAGATCTCGCGACCGTCTCCTGCGACTCCGGCCAAATACGCGTTCAATCCGGTCGCGGCATCATCGATTCCGACGTCGGCGCTCGCCTCAGGTGCGCTCGATCCTCCGTTGATCAAGCGGTAGTCGAAGTGGCGCACCGCTTCGTCGTCGATGTCCATGTGCTCGATGAAATCGGCGAACGCCTCCGAGCCCTGAGCTTGCCCGTGACCCGGAACAAACACCACGACCGGGTTATCGTCGAGCGAAAGTCCGGCTGCAGGGCTCAAATCGTCTCTCCGTTGCTGCAGAGCCGCCAACGCCGCAGCTAACCCGGCCAGCGCTAGCAATCCGGGCGTCGACCCGTCCGGAGCTTGATCGGGTGCCGGGCTGGATTCCTGTGATGCGGAACCTGGGTCGGTGGGTGTGGAGTCAGCATCGTCACCCTCCAGCCCGAGCGTGCCACCTCCCAGCAGCAGCAGTCCGGCGATGAGCGTGACAGCAGGGATTGAAGACTCCCGATGGGGTGACGACACCGTGCCCTATCAGACGCGGCCGGACAAGGGGGCTGTCAGGACAGGATTCTACGAGCCGCCTCTATGTCCGCCCTTATCTGGTCGGCTAGCTCTGAGACTCCGGTGAATTTCTGCTCATCGCGGATTCGGGCAACGAACTCGACCCGGATCTGATCCCCGCCGATATCCAGATTCCGGTCGATGATGTGTACTTCCACCACCTCTTCCCCCTCGCCAAAGGTCGGCCGTGTGCCGATGTTGGCCACTGCAGGAACCATCTCCCCTACGCCGGCCCGGACCGCATAGACACCATGACCGGGGATCGAGAGCGAGGTGGCCACCGCGATGTTGGCAGTCGCAAATCCCATCTTCTCGCCACGACCTGAACCGGGAACGACACTGCCCACCAGTTCGTAGCTGCGACCGAGCGACTCAGCGGCAGCTACGACATCACCGGCTTCGATTGCCTCTCGGATGCGGGTTGAGGAGATCGGCTCACCATCGCCTATCAAGGAGCTGGTCATCGAGGTGAATCCGAGCCTTGGGCCCAGTTCCTCCAACAGCGCCACGTCACCGCGGCGATTCTCGCCGTACCGGAAGTCCTCACCAGCCACGATCAGGCCGGAACACAGCGCAGCCACCAAGATGTCCTCAACGAAGGCCTCAGCAGACATGTGTCGCACCGTCTCGTCGAAGGCCAGCACCGCCACAAGTTCGACTCCCGCCTCCGACAGTTGGTGCATTCTCTGGTCGATCGTGGTGAGCATCCGAGGCGCCAGATCGGGAGCGACAAGGGCAAGTGGATGAGGGTCGAATGTGAGCACGGCGGGTTTGAGCCCCTCGGAACCTGCCGTCTCTACCAATAGACGCAAGACGTGTCGGTGGCCGACGTGGACACCGTCGAACACACCCACAGCCAGGGCTAGCGGCTCACCGGCATCCCAGGCCCTCGGATCACCGAACAGCATCCTCATGCCAAAACAACCTCAGGCTTGGCCCGCCGGCCATCAGACACGTATACGGCAAGAAGCCTGCCGCCTTCATCGACGACTCGATAGGTCCCCGGCTCGGTGATCCCCAGCGCGGCTGCGGCAAATACCACACCGTTGGAGACTCCCGTCACGGTGACCTCGTCGACCATCGCTTCTCCGAGATCGTCTAATCCAGCCGCCATGGGGAGCAGTTCCGATATCGGATCTCCGAGCAAATCGAGGTTCTCGACGGTGATGGCGGCGTCAACCGACCGCCTGCCGATCGACGTGCGACGCAGCGCGGTCAGATGCGCTCGCCCTCCCAGCGATTGGGCCAGGTCATCGGCGAGGGTACGGATGTAGGTACCGGAGCCACAGGTCACGGAAATCTCAATCTCTGGATATGGCCCAGGCGCAAACTCAAGCACCTCTATTGAATGGATCTCAACCGGGCGAGGCGCTCGTTCGACTTCAATTCCTTCGCGGGCCAGCTCGTACAGCCGCCGGCCACCGACCCTTACCGCTGAGACCATTGGGGGAATCTGGCTTATGGGGCCAACGAACCGGGCTGCAGCCGCCTCCAATTCATCTGGACCAAACGACATCGGTTCTCGAGACAGGATGGCGCCGTCCGCGTCGAGAGTATCAGTGGCAATCCCGAACGCGACCGTGGCGACGTACGTCTTGATTCCTTCCTGAATGTATCGAATCAACCGGGTCGCCCGGCCGACTCCGAGCACCAGCAGGCCGGTCGCCATCGGATCCAAGGTTCCGGCATGACCAATTCGGCGCTCGTCGAGAATCCCACGGCACTTGGAAACGACATCGTGGCTGGTCCAACCGCCAGCCTTGTCGATGAGGAGAAACCCCTCAGCCATCGAGGGCCTTCCGAACTCGCTGGAGGATCTCCTCTGGGCTACCCGCTCCGTGGAAGCCGGCGGCATTGCGGTGACCCCCACCGCCGAACAGTCCCGCCACCGCGGCGACGTCCGTGGCGCCGCGCGAACGAAGACTCCCCTTCCAGCCCTCCTCTGTCTCCTTCAACAGCAATGCGGTGTCCGCCTCTCGCGCTATCCGGAGATCATCCATGAGGTTCTCAGCCTGCGAATACTCGATTCCAGCGGACTGCAGGTCGGCGATGGTCACAGTCGACCACACCAGTCCGCGCTCTTCCTCGAGCACCGCACGACCGAGCACAACCGCCGATACCGCCAGATAGCCGAACGGGGCCGATTCGTAGACGTGTTGTCCAATGATTTCTGGCTTGGCCCCGGCGTCGAGCAAACGGGCACCTATCCGCATCACCTCCCCCGTCGTCGCCGAGTATTGGAACCTCCCGGTATCAGTAACGAGTCCGGTCATCAGACACAGAGCGACGGTTTCGTCGATCGGCCAACCCAATCCCTCGATCAAATAGGTCGCCAGTTGCGCCGATGCGGCGGCATTGGGGTCGATGTATGCGATATCGCCAAAGCCGCCGTTGGATATGTGATGGTCGACCACGATCACCGTCTCGGCGGAATCGGCGACAGCGGCGATCTCGCCAAGTCGGTCCGGGGCGGCGACATCAAATACCACCAGGCACTCCGGGTCCTGCGGAAACGAATCCGTCGGCACCAGCGGTTCGAGATCCAGGAAGCTGAGCGAGTCGGGAACCACGAATTCGCCACCGAACGCGACGACGGCCTCGACACCAACCTGGCGGGCCGAGTGAGCAAGCGCAAGAGCTGACCCCAGGGCGTCGCCATCCGGATTGATGTGACAGGTGATCGCCAGGGATCTGACTGACAGAATCTTGTCTATGGCGGCCTTCAGGGCATCATTCATCGGGGTCCGCCTGTGCGATCTCGTGGAGCAACTTATCCATCCGTAGGCCCCGTTCTACCGATTCATCAAAGACGAATTCGAGCACCGGGTTGAACTTCATTCGGATCTCGCGTCCCACGACGCGTTGGATTCTCGGCGCAGCACGGTCGAGCGCAGCCTGTGTCGATTTCTTTTCGTCATCGTCACCAAGGACGGAGTAGTAGATGCGCGCCGCTCGCAGATCCGGATTCACAGCCACCCCGGTAACGGTGACAAACCCAAGGCCGGGGTCTTTTAGGAGAAGAATCTCTCCGGCGATCACCTCGCGCAGTGACTCGTTGACTCGTCTGATCCGAGACCCACCTCTACTCATGGCATCTCCACATGGCCGATGTCGAAGGTGACCAGCTCAACTTCGTCGAGATCGAGGACCCAGCGACGGATCCGCTCAACAATTTCGTCGAGTCTCCCCGCTTGTGGGGCCACGACAGCGATCCCGACTCCGGCGCGTTGCCACGCATCATGATGATCGACTTCGGATGCCGAGAGCTCCATGCGGCGTCTGAGATGCTCGAGCATTGGACGAAGACGGCGGCGTTTCTCTTTTAGGGAGGAGCAACCGGGAAGCCGGAGGTCGAGTTTGAGAGCGGCGGCGTGCATTGCTCAGCGGGCTCCTAGGTTCTGGCGACTTCCCGCACCTCATAGGATTCGAGCACGTCACCCTCCTTGATATCGCGGAAGTTATCGAGACCTATTCCGCATTCGAAGCCTGTGGCAACCGAGCGCACATCGTCCTTGAACCGTCGCAATGACCCGATGGTCCCGTCGTAGACCACGACTCCATCGCGCACCAGACGCACCCTGGCACCGCGCTGGATCTCGCCTTCGGTGACGTACGAGCCGGCGATCAACCCGAAGCGCGGAGCACGGAACGTTTCGCGTACCTCCGCCGAACCAATCAGTCGCTCGACCTCCTCAGGCGACAAACGGCCGACCAGAATCGCCTCGACGTCGTCGAGCAACTCGTAGATGATCCGATAAGTCCTGATCTCGACGCCGGCTTCCTCGGCGGCGCGGCGAGCCTTGGCGCCGGGGCGGACATTGAATCCGAACACCACAGATTCGGTGGCTTGGGCCAGAACTACATCGTGCTCGGTGATACCGCCAACTGCAGTGTGCACAATCGTGACCCTGCCGTCTTCTCGTTGGATCTTGGCCACAGCATCGCGAATAGCTTCGAGCGAGCCGTGGGCATCGGCCTTTACGATCATTGGGAGTTCTGCGTGCTCTGCAGTCCTGAGATTCTCCAAGAGATTGGTGAGGCGTTCGGCCGCCGTCGGGATCACCAGCTCTTCGCTGCGAATCGCGTTGACCCGGTCGGCTGCAAGGGCGCGAGCGGCACGGTCGTTGGCGGCGACCTCGAAATAGTCGCCGGCCTGAGGCAGGTCATCCCACCCCATCGTCAGCACCGGAGAGCTCGGCGGGGCTTCGTCGATCTGGGTGCCGTGTTCATCGAACATCGCCCGGACCCGACCGGCGACCGGCCCGGCGACAAGCGCATCACCGCGGCGCAGCGTTCCTCGCTGAACGATCACAGTGGCCACCGGGCCACGTCCCTTGTCCAGCTGCGCCTCGATCACGGTTCCGGAGGCAGCCGCTGTCGAATTGGCGCTGAACTCCTCCAGCTCCGCGATGAGGTCGATGTATTCGAGCAGCTGCTCGACGCCATCTCCGGTTAGAGCTGAAACCTCGGCGCTCACGATCTCGCCACCAAGTTGCTCGACCAGGAGGCCGTGTTCGGTGAGCTGAGCTTGGATTGGCTGCGGGTTGGCGCCTTCGAGGTCCATCTTGTTGATCGCGATGACTATCGGCACATCTGCAGCCTTGGCGTGATTGATGGCCTCGACGGTCTGCGGCATCACCCCATCATCGGCGGCGACCACCAGCACGACGATGTCGGTTACCTCGGCACCGCGAGCCCGTAGCGTCGTAAACGCCTCATGCCCAGGGGTGTCGATAAAGGTGATCTTGCGGTCGCCCACGGTCGCCTGATAGGCGCCGATGTGCTGCGTAATCCCACCGGCCTCACCCTCGATGACGTTGGTACGACGGATCGAGTCGAGAAGCTGGGTCTTGCCGTGGTCCACATGACCCATCACGGTGACGACAGGTGGGCGAGGTGTGAGGTCGGTCGGATCGTCCTCGAACACCCGCTTGGCCCTCACCAGCGGCGTTTCAACATCCTCTTCTAGCTCGGCTGCCTCGACTTCCACCTCGTATCCGAGGGCCTCACCCACCACGCCGAGAAGCTCGACGGGGATGGGCTGGGTAGCCCCTGCCATCTGCCCCCGCGAAATCAGTTCTCGCACCACGATTCCGACGGGAATCCTCGTGAGTTCAGCGAATTCCTGGACTGTGATGCCTTCGGTCACCGTGACGGCCCGCTTGCGTGGAGACTCCTCCGCCTCCTCGGCCTTGACCTCAGTAGCCACTTCAGGCTCGGCGGCCTCTGGCTCTGCCACCTCGGTTGCCGCCTCTTCCACAGGCTCATCGGCTGGAGGAGCCGATTCTCCACGTTCCTCGGCGTACGACAGCCTCAAGAGTTCCGCGTCCTCATCAGATAGGCCGGATGAAGCGGTCTTGACCTCGATGGTCAGTTCGAGGGCGCGCGCCAGCAACTCCTTGGATTCGACCTCAAGTTCTTTGGCAAGTTCATAGACGCGCATAAATGATTCTCCGGGCCCTCACTGTGCTGCGACACGCTCAGGCGTCGGCGGGTGGTTCCTCTTCGGTCTCGACTGTCGCTTCATCTTCGCTGGCGACTTCAGCAGCAGCCTCATCTTCACTGGCCGCCTCAACAGCAGCAGCCTCATCTTCACTGACCGCCTCAACAGCAGCACCCTCATCTTCACTGACCGCCTCAACAGCAGCACCCTCATCTTCACTGACCGCCTCAACAGCAGCACCCTCATCTTCACTAACCGCCTCAACAGCAGCGACTTCCTCCGACTCGGCGGCGACGGTCGCTTCTGCGTCGGCCTCTGCTTCGGAGATTGCCTCGGCGGGTTCATCGGCCGGCGCGGCGGCATCAGGCGAGACTTCGGCCGCATCGACGGTTGCCGCCTCGACGGGCGATTCCGCCGACTCCGGCGGTCCACCTGCTTGTTCGGTCTCCGAACGGATATCGATCCGGTATCCACTGAGACGGGCCGCCAGACGAGCATTTTGGCCTTCTTTGCCAATCGCCAGCGAGAGCTCACGATCGGGGACGATGACGATCGCCTCCATCTCGTCCTCATCGAGGATCACCTGGCGAACCTTGGCAGGACTCAGCGCCTCGGCGATGAAGTCGGTGGTGTCTTCGCGCCAGGGCACGATATCGACCTTCTCCCCACGCAACTCGTTTACTACCTGCCGGACTCGGCTGCCCCTGGCCCCAACACACGCGCCCACGGGATCCACGTTGGGGTCATTGGATGCCACCGCGATCTTGGTTCGGTGACCGGCGTCGCGGGCAATGGCGCTTATCTCGACAGTTCCTTCGACCAGCTCCGGCACCTCGAGTTCAAAGAGCCGCCGAATGAAGTCGGGATGGCTCCGGCTGGCCACGATCGGGGCGCCCTTGGACTCCTCACGCACCTCGACGATGAGTGCTTTCACCCTGGCACCACGTTCGAGACGCTCGTATGGGATCTTCTCACCGGACGGCATCACTGCCTCGGCGTTGCCCAGGTCGAGCATCACCGTGCGGTGGTCGGACTGCTGCACGATCCCGGTGACGAGATCGCCCTCGCGTCCCTGATAGATCTCGTACACCTGCGCACGCTTTGCATCCCGCAAACGCTGGACGATCACCTGCTTGGCCGTCTGCGCCGCGATACGACCGAAGTCAGTGGGGGTGTCCTCCCACTCGCGCACGACGTTGCCGTCCTCGTCGAGTTCCTGGCCATACACAACCATCTCACCGGTATCGGTGTCGATGGTTACCCGTGCCTCCTCAGCGGCGCCGGGACTGCGCTTGTAAGCCGACACCATCGCGTTGGCGAGAGCGTCGAGGATCGTCTCCTTGGACACGCCTTTCTCGCGTTCGAGAAGGTCGAGTTCCTCCATGAAATTCTCGTTCACCGCTTACCTCGCTTGCCCCCGGGCTTTGGGGCCTTCTCCCAACGAAAGATTGTCTTCGCCTGCGCGATCGACCCAATCGGGATACTGCGCTGGGTGCCGTCGACCGCGAGGTGGATTGTGTCTTCTTCGAACCGCTCCAGAACCCCCCGGTGGCGCTGCGCTCCTTCGATCGGAGCCGTGGTCTTGACATCGATCTCGCTCCCTAACGCCTTTTCGAAGTGGCGGGGGCGGCTCAGTTTCCTTTCCAAGCCCGGCGACGAGACTTCCAGTGTGTAGGCACCGTCAAAAGGATCGGTCTCGTCGAAGAGGCGAGAAAGTGACCTGGTGATCTGAGCAATCCGATCCACTCCGATCCCATCGGCAGCGTCGACCGAGACGCGCACAATCCGACCGCCTTCGCGGCCCCGAATCACGAGATCGTCGAGCTCCACGCCCTCGGCCTCGAGGAACGGCTCGATCGTCTCCCAAAGCCCTTGGGCGATATCGCCCTTTGGGCTACCAACTGCGGTCACCAATGGCACTCCTATAGAAAGAAGTGGGCTCGGGCGCCCACTTCCAATAGCGTCCTAAATTGACACGCGAGTATACCAGGGGCGTCTTTGCGACAGACCGCCCCCGATTTGCGTCTATTCGGCCCGACCAGACCCAATCATCGCGGCCAGGGTGGTGCCAATATCGCCGATTGGCACCGGTTGCACAACCCCATCAGATCGATTGAGGAGTTCGACCACCCCATCGCTCAGGCCGCGTGGGCCGACCGTTATCCGATAAGGAATT
>Ga0255047_10001045_pt1 | contig 21080 bp, 7 predicted proteins | sample JV7_2_1_MG_FD_183640 | JGI IMG/M metagenome (GOLD analysis project Ga0255047, IMG submission 183640) | Seawater microbial communities from Jervis Inlet, British Columbia, Canada - JV7_2_1 | ecosystem: Environmental > Aquatic > Marine > Inlet | place: Canada: British Columbia | collected 2016-10-06 | reverse complement strand
TCGGACCCGGAATTTCAGCCGGAAAGCCAAGCATTATTGAATATATTCAAGTAATAGGCGGCCCGCATACGGCATCCGGAGGTATGATTGGGAAAGAACTTTCGAATACATTTGAAAATTCGAATTTTTATGATCCCGCTAAAAACCGAGAATCAAATTTAAGATTCAACCTCGATCCCGGCATGACCATGGAATTCTGGATGTTTAAGCAGAGCGGCTCCCTCATGACAGGAAGTACGGACTTGGAAGTTCCAGTAATGCTGTCAAACGATGTAAGCGGCACAGCGGGTGTTGGGATGTTTACTGACCCCGCATTTCCAGTTAGAATGTTTTTCTTTGTCATCTCGGGGTCAACAACGGCCGATACTAACGCTGTCGGCGGCTTTCCCGTAACGGATGATCAGATTTTTGATGGAAAATGGCACCATTACGCCTTTGCCGCAAAAAATACTGGCAGCAGCGTTAATATAAAGGGTTATTTTGACGGAAATCTTGTTTATGATGAGGACATAGCGGGAGGTGCCATTTCGGAAGTAACTGGCGCCCTAAAATTAAATGTAGGCGCTGCCCGAAAAGGGAAACTTGGTGCAGCGACATTCCCATCTGATGGCTATGGAAAACTCTCTGGCTCAATTGACGAATTCCGTTATTGGAAGACGCAAAGAACATCAGAAGAAATTGGCAGATATTGGTTTACTCAATACGGGGGAGGAACCAACAATGACGACGCGAATACTGATCTTGGTGTTTATCTAAAATTTAACGAAGGAATCACGGGAATCACAGCGACCGACTCCGTTGCTCTCGACTATTCTGGCAGAATCTCAAATGGAAAGTGGGCTGGATATACCCCGCAGGGAAGGTCAACAGGATCTGCCATTGATTTATACCTTGAAAAAGAAAGCGAGTTCAAAGACCCAATTATCTATCCATCCCACCCAGACGTTGTCTCCACCAGGGCATCCCTGGAGGGATCTGGTTCGAATCATGATTTAAGAAATAACGCTTCTTTATATTATGCTATGCCATCCTGGATTATCGAGGAAGATGATGAGAGCGGCAAGGAGTTGTTAAATCTAACCCAGATTTTATCGAGCTATCTTGATACTCTATATCTTCAGATTGAAAATTATCCAAAATTGAAAGATGTTGTATATCCGGGCAGCAAGACAAAGCCTCTTTCATTTGCCTATAAACTCCTTGAGGGATTTGGTTTGTCAACATCTGAAATCTTCGTTGATGCGACAATTCTGGAACAAATAGCCAACCGAAATGAAGATATGAAATTTGATGCTGATTTATCCGACATCAAGAATCTAATTTATAAAAATATTTACAACAATTTGACATACATCTATAAATCTAAAGGAAATATGAAATCCTTCAGGAACCTAATGAGGTGCTATGGGATAGATACAGATTTGGTTAAAATTAATCTATATGGCGATAACGCAATGTATAGATTTAGAGATAATTTTGAAGTCAATTCAACAAGAAAAAAATATATTGATTTCCATCACCCGGACAGGTTCGAGGGATCAGTTTACCAACATACGGCAAGCTCTCCTGGTTTGGACACAAGATCCTTTATAAGCGCTTCTGGCCCCACCAGCCCCGGAAACAGCAGCGCGATATCTGATCAGGAAAAATATACATCCATGACACTAGAGGCAGAGGTAATATTTCCTAGAAAGCTCGCCGAAACTGATCCAAATTATTTTTTAACTAACTTTATAACCTCATCGCTTTTTGGATTTCATACTGCCAATAATTTTGATCCTGATGATTTCACCTGGACTACTCTGCCTTACGATGCGTATGCGAAAGTTTATGCAATAAGAGAAGAAAGGGAATCCAAAAATGTTCGATTTGCTTTGGAACTCCCAGACGGCCCGGGCAGTATACTACTGACCAGTTCACTATTCTACGATGTTTATGATAACAACAAGTGGAATTTTGCGTTGACATTTCGCCCCACCAATGATCTCTATGGAGCAGATCTTCCCGTCGCCGGCCTTGGCAAGGAATCTTCTACCGACTATATTATGGAATTATACGGAGTAAATTCTGATGCCGGAATAGTTCAAGATGAATTTACATTAGATTACACCTTCACGCCGGCTTTCCTCGGTGATATTGAGTCCTCATATCTTTGGAGTCCAAAAAGAATTTATGGTGGAGCAGAGCATACGAACTTTACAGGGTCAGTAATTTCGAAAACAGACGTAAAGCTTGGATCTGTCAGGTACTGGACATCATATTTAGATAATGAAGTAATAAAAATTCACGCAAGAGACCCGGAGAACTTCGGCACTCCGAGTCCTGGTAAGAGTACATACTTATATCCAATAAGTCTTTCTGGAACGCTCATTCCAGAAATGGAGACGCTAGCCCTTAATTGGGCATTTGATACTCTTACTGGCTCTGATGCATCTGGAGAATTTTTTGTTCCCGATTTGTCGTCGGGATCAGCCGAGAGGCAAAGTAGGTATAAGTGGATGGGTAAAGTTGTTGGCACTCAACACCCAGGAAAGGCAGATTTCTTCCCAGCAAACAGCAGCAAGGTTTTGGATACAAGATTTGTATACAGCGGAAAACAAACATTACCAGAAAATATTCAAAGTTCTGATATGATCAACATTGATGAGCAAGATAATATCTTTAAATTAACAACCAGGCCAATAGATTACTTTTTCGCGATTGAGAAGAGTATGTATCAAAATATTTCTGAAGAGATATTGAATGTTTTCGCAACAATTGTAGATTTCAACACCCTGATTGGTGACCCCGTCAATAGATATAGGCAAGAATACAAACAATTGTCAAAATTAAGAGAACTTTTCTTTGAGAGGGTCCAAAATGAGCCAGATCTAGACAAATATGTAGACTTTTACAAGTGGATTGACAATTCTTTGTCAAATTTTCTAAATCAGTTAATTCCTGCATCTGCCCAATTTTCAGATAACATGAGAACCATGGTTGAAAGTCATGTTCTTGAGAGAAATAAATACTGGACCAAATTCCCAACTCTGGATCTTGAAACCCCAGATCTAGAAGCAGGCGCCGCCGCTATTAACGAACTTCTTTATGACTGGCGCAGAGGACACAAGCCGGTAGGGAGTGAGAATCAATCCGAAAGTTGCCTCTGGTGGAGCGCGCGCGCAGAAAGACAAGGGGGCCCATACTCTCCAGATATATCCTCCGGAGACGCGTCAGTAGATTCCAACAGAAACGCTTACTTAAGTGCCAGCTTGCAAGTATTAAATAGGAGCTTTAGCGCGCCATATAAATTTAGCGTGCAACAACAAAAAATAAATGTTGGTGGCTCCGGCTTCTACGAGAGCAAGATTGTAAGTTATGCCAAAAATATTATACCCTGGGTGGATTCTGATGGTGGAACTACCGGCATCTACATAACTTCTGGAAATGTAGAACCATATGCTTGCGACGATTTGGATAATCCTCTCCAAAAAAGAAAATTAAAATTTGGAGCATACACAACAGAAGCCGGCATGAACAATTCGGTTAACCCATATGATTACAGATCAGGTAAGGGTGACAGATTCGTCCCATTCAGTATCTACAGCTCATCTTACACAAATACATATTCAGAGCCACTAATAACTGCCCTCGGCCATAATCTAGAAATAACTAATAATCACACAGATACATATGGCGCGACAATAGGTACCCCGATGCAGGGACCATTTACGGAGAAATTCGTCGGAGGATTGCAGTCTCGCCACATTGATTTGAATGACGGTACCGACAACCAAACAAACAGGGCAGAACAATGGCAAATAAAAACATCCACCGGCGTTGTCAAAATAGCGAGGCAACCTATTAGCCGCCCCAGAGCTATGCTCTTTCGAGACAATATTTCAAAAAGTCCTGTAAATATAAGGAATATTAAGCAGGTTAATAACGCTAAGACGGGATTTGTTTCTGGAACTCTGAACTCCAACCTTGGAAATTTCAGAAAGATTTACGAAGTCGTCCAGGCCGCAGGTGGCAGAACGGCCAATAACCGAGCTTGGGTGAGAAATGGCCCCTGGTCTTTATTGGACGATCCTTCAGATACAAACTTGACAGCTTCTACCTTTGTCGGAGGCATGTTTGATGCAGCAGAGCCACAAAGGGGTAGAACAGCGCATGTTTTTGTTTGTCGATTCTCGGCCCCTGGTGGACCGGACACGATGGGAGATAGTAACGGAGGCCCCGGATTGGACAGGTATGCTGCCGAGTTTTCCCCAAATAACGATCTAAACTGGAGAAATAATGCTGTCCGAGGCCCATTGAAAAATTATATGTTGACACCGCATGTCAATCAATTTGGATATTATAGCGGTGTTGCATCGCAGAATATACCGGGATCAACAGCGAATGCGACAAATTACTTGGGCACAGGATCGACTTATCAAATAAACAGGAATACAAGATTGAGGCTGGTTGAGAGTGGTGGAACAGTAATCACATCATCTTTTTACAACAATTTCTATGTTCAATACCCCATTCCAGCAACGGATCTGGCATATTCTTGGATAACTTCTTCGGTTGAAGCCATAACTCCAGCAGCTTTTGGATATTGGCCAAAAAATTATTATGCCCCCTCTTTGACAGACGCCTTCTTGGCGCCAGTGTCTTGGCCGCTCATAAGTGACACTGCCAAGGAGGTCGACTTTGTTGGAATGAATAACTACATTTATGAACCAATACCCCTACAATATACTTCTGCTAAATATAAATTCCCATCGGGGATAGAATATACTCGTATTAATTTGGCAGCTGCGATCGAAGCATTTGCCTTTGACTATGATTCGCTACCTGCCTATAGAAACAATGCGATTGGTGGCATGTCGACTTATAAATTACTGAATGGCTTAAATCTACATAGATATGGCCCCTACGGAAATTCCTCTTTTCGACAGCTAAGAACAGCGTGCCATCCCATCGCGAGATATTTGAGAAGAAATAATTTTATTGGCTGCACACAGGATAGGTACATTTCAAGACCCTACCAAGAGATCCCTCGCAGGGTTGAGAATGTTGAATCAACTTTTTATTATGAGCCGGCTGTCCAAAAGGTTTCGACACCCTTTACATGGGCTTTCGGAATCGAGACGCCACCGACAAACACAAAGCTACAACGGAACCCAGGCCGAAGCGGCGGATCCATCGATTCTGGCCTGACGGCCCGGAAGACAATATTCTTGGGCGCCTCTTTGATAAATTCTTATGGATTTCTAAACCCCGAGTTGGCAAACTGCGCCGCAGGACTGAGAACAATCGTGAGACTTGAACCCCCCGGTGGCGCCTTCAAGGGCTCACGCCGAAACGGCGGCCAAGACGATCGTGGCTCATCAAATGGCTGCCTGAAAGAGGATACCCCCTATGGAACCATATCGTCATGGTATAAGGACAATAACGCCGATTTTGACCCAACTTCGCCTATTAAATCTTTCGTAGAAGCTATTTATAATAGCCCCCTTTATCCCGCAGCCCTAAATAAGTTTAGGTCCGCCGTAAGAGGGCGAACAAACTTTAGAAATGGGATCTATTTTTCGAGTCGCGAATTGAGGACTCAAAATGGCACAGACAAATTTTAGAAATGGAGATAATTAATGGCTAATTCACAGGGATATGCAATTTCGCAGAGTATATGGGCCCTAGACGCGGTTGAAAACTTTACAACATCGGAAATCTATACTTCCGAGAACACAGGTTCGGGCGCCCCTGGCGAGTTGCAAAATGACTATTCTCAATGTTTTGGGTCGAGTTTATATTCGGCTAGTTATTCATTAAGTTGCAGCATGGACGGCATAGAAACATATAACGGCGCCCCCGGAGCCGGAACCCCACTCCTTTTCGGATGCCGCCTTTATAATGAGCTTCTCGACTATATTGAGCCTACGATAAATAAAGATTATTATGCACAAACATTTGGCGAATGGGCAGTTGGCAACGCATCTCTTAGTGTTCCAAATTCCTATACCTTATCTGCATGGATCAATCCAAAAACATATACGGCTTTCGGAAATACTGCACTGCAAGATGGCAAAAAATATCATATAATTTCTTTTTCATCTGCCGACCACGCTCGCCCAGCAACCCCCACTCCCGGTACTTGTTCTGTAAAATTATTTTTAACTGGGAACACGCCTCAATCCACTGGCTGGTATGTCGGCGCAGAAACGGTAATTTCAACTTCTTATGGATATGTTGTAGATTCGGTAACTTCTAGTATAACTTGCTCCGCCGATACATGGTCTCACATCGTGTGTTGTTATGATGCTTTCACCCTGGGCGATACATCTGAGATGACAGATCGGTATAAGATTTATATTGATGGAAGTCTGGTTGTTCTTGGAACTGGCACAATTAATTATACTGGCTCTGAATCTCCATTTTATGGGGAAATCCATGCATCGACGGGCGCAATCGGAAACGATGTTTCATACAACACGGACATAAGTACGCTAACTGGCTCGATAGAGACTCCATTACCCCCTGGCCCAGCCAAAGATGAATTTTTCGTCAATAACGTCTTTCATGGTGAGATTTCAGAGGTAACTTTTTTCCCCTATTCGATGCATACTCAAATACCGATCTTGGTACCCTTGATGTACAACGGCGGCTGCCCCCCGGACATGTATGCCGCAACGACCTATTTGGTTCCCAACCTTTGGCCCATCGGCTGGTATAGGATGGGAGAAACACCACCCGATCCCCTTGGCCCAGTCGCCGCCGGCCACAACCGCCATAACGGCCCAGGCGATACAGCAGGAAGTGCCTCTTGGGATCCCGACGTCGCTGCCTCATCGCCCGGGCGCCTAAACAACGCAATGAACTCTTATTATCCAGGCGGCCCACAGCCCGAACCCGAGGGGTGGCGCATGCCCACAAGTCTCTATGCTTACGGTGACGGTTATCCAGTAGCTGACCTCTCCATTTCCGCACCTATAAATGTATATATGGAATTTACCCAGTCCGCCCCATGCGATACCGGCGTCAGCGTTGCAGATAAGTCGACTCTAATCGCCGCCCCAATTTATAACAGGAAACACAGCCTCCCGGCCGTATTTTCAACAGCTCATTTCGGCTGGTCTTTCCCCAAATCAACATTTCCAGCAACAGATGATTATGAAGATAGAACTCTAACGATGCCAATACCAGAAACGTCAGCGTCAATTTCCTCTTGGAGGGATCAATACCCACTTACGAGTATAATTTCTCCGTCCTCCTACTTTGCCTTAAGGTACCCGTTAGGAAAAATACAGACCTGTGGAGGCTCTGCCGAATGGGAGTCTGGACGGCTAGCGGGATATATTGACAATGACGCATGGGTAAGTTCCTCGCAGGTCCCCTCTTACGATAGCTACAATGACTATAATCAATATACGAGATTAGTAAATAAAGACTATTCGATAATTCCAGAATTTTTAATAAGTGATCAGATCGAATTTTATTTCAAACAAAAGGGCGACTTCCTGTCTGCAAATCCCTCCCAGTTTGCCATAAGGGGATCCTCAACAAGCTCAACTTCTGATATTCCGAGCAACAGCTCCGAGGAAGCTTTCTATGAGACATTTTCAAATTCAGATTTCTTGAGACACTTTTCGGTCATCAAGCAGGATCACAAAGGCTTCGCAGATCCCGCCACGATCACCCTAAAGTGTAAAGCTTTGATGAAGTTTCTTCCCTATGACGGATTCTACCCATCAGAGCGCAGTCTACAAATCGCAAATCAATTTTCGAAATCATATGGAAAATATATTCAGTATAGTGGTCTTGAGACAGGCCTCACAAGCGCGAAATTTCGCCCATTTTTGACACCGTTTTTTAGGCCGGGAATTGTTTATAATACAATCAAATCTGGTCTTGCGGTCGACTTTCCAATTTATACTAGTTCCTATCAAGTAATTAATTATAAAACTTATCAATCTAACTTAGACGTCGGCTTCGTGACGGGCTATTCAAACTATTATGCACTTGGCACACAGAATGCTTATAGTGATCCCGCCACAAAGCATACGGCCAGTTGGGATTATCGCATACCATTTGAGGCAGTTGTCGAGCCAGAGAAATATCTCTCGGGTGTCAAAATATATGATTTAGAGCCACACCCAAGCTCCTCGATAGACATTCAGGCGGTCTGGAACGGTCGCGGCGACGATTTATATAAACTTCAGATGCACAACTATTTGGCAGCTATCCCGGAATTTTTCCTGCCAGAGGGAGAGTTTACATCTCTGAAGAGCCTCTCCCAAGCAGATTTTCTAACTGTGGAGTCTGGTACTTCATACGGAATGAGGGTGAAAGTAAAAACTACCATGAATAAGGAGCGGATATGGCGAAGTTATGTAGAAACTGGTTCGATAATAGATTATGAAATCCCACAGCACCCTCGAATTTTAGCTGGCGAGACGAGCGACCTAAGAGAAACTTTTACTATGTATAGTCGTCCGTCTGCTTTTGGTCCCCCCGTTGCTTCCACCACCTATCTCGGATTTAATAGCACAATACAGCCAAATAATATGGCGAATATTGATTACAATATTTTGTTGTATCCACCATGCCTGATGGGAACAAACCCGTCCTTTACTCCTCCCTATTTTGGGGGTGAGTCTTGGGCAGACATAGTGTGGAAAGCTGATTCCAGTGGTGAGGTCACTTTAGAACAAATTTTCTCTGAAGCAACAATAAATCTATGGCGCATAGATACCAATCCTGTCTTGAAATCCGGCCTCGGCCCGGGAAATGTTCTTTTTGGAACGCCCAGAATGCAAGCAATCTGGTCACCTTTGGAGGTGCCCGCTTGGCAAGATTATAGCACCCCCATGAGGACTTCATATGCCAACGCATATGCTATGCAAATTGATTCCTCCTTCAATCTACTTGGAAAAGACGGCGACCAGTGGGTAATTGAGCCTAAGTTTGAAACGCCGCATTATAACTTTAATTCAGAGACATCAATCCGCCCAATTTTGAGTGCCAGCGACACCCTCACGGTTCCAACCAACGGTTCGGAATCCCTCCCAAGAGGAATGTGGCATCAGTTTGGGACAATGGAAATTGATAAGGGGATATATATTGAAGCTGGAGCTATCCCTGAAAATTGGCGAACGACTAGAGGATATGCAGAACCCGACAGAGTAACGTCGGAGTTTGCTATACCCTTTGTATACCAGACAGAGGAACTTTCTGGGATAGATTTATCTGTTTATCAAAATGATAATTTTGAAGATCTTAGTAAGATTGTTGGTTTCGAGAAAAGTAAAAAGCTGGGCAACACAGCCAAAGCGCTGACAGTTTCCGAGGCAATTGTGGCGGTTCCATTTATTATAGAAGACGGGGAAAAGAGATTCTTCGAAATTCCAGAGGACATTATCCGAAAATCCCTCGGTCAACTAAACTCTCTAGCGTCCGACAAATCAGTTTCCCAGGGAAGTTTGGCTGTCCGAGCCTCATCGGCCGCTCTAGATAGCACCCTTAACGAATTATTAGACAATGAGGAAGATAGAAAAATAGCCCGCCGCGAAGCAGCCGCAGCAGCAGCCGCAACCGCAGCCGCAAACCAAATAGAAAGAGACGAGGATGATGCAAATACCGTTTCCGAAACAATAAAAGACATGGTGAACAAGATGAAGAAGTTTGTATTTCCTCCAAATATGGATTTTGTCAATAATCTTGGAAAAGTTACTCCCTTCTCTATGTATATATTCGAATTTGAGTATCAATTTACACAAACAGACCTAGCCTATATATGGCAAAATGTAGCACCCCCGGAGAGAGCGGAGAAATTTTACCAGAAAGAGGCGCAAATTTCTCATAAACTTTATGCAAATGAACTTATGGGGTCTTTCGGAAACGGCGATAACGACCCCATCAAAGATGGTTTACAATGGATGATTTTTAAGGTAAAACAAAGAGCAAACAATAATTACTTTAGTAAAGTTTCCAAAGAGTCCGGAACAAAAACAGAACAATTCAAATATAGTTATAATTGGCCATATGATTTTTTCTCTTTGGTTGAATTTGTCAACATGGATGCCAAAATTGGATTTGGAAAAGGGTTACAAGATGGCAGCGTAGATCAGCGCGTTTTTGAGGCAACTCAAAATCCACAGAAGGTTGCGAAAAAAGATGAAAACACAGGAAAATCCAGGAAAAGAAATAAATGACATTTTTCAATAAAAAAGAAGAAGTTTTGGATATCAAATTAACGCAATTTGGTAAGCAGCTTTTATCAACTGGGCGCCTAAAGCCAATATATTATGAATTTTTCGATGACAATATCCTTTATGATGGGGAATATGCCGGCATCACCGAGGTCCAAAATGATATCGAGCCAAGAATCCAAGAAAATACAATACAAAATAGAACACAGCATGTTTTCTCTGGCATAGAAAGTAATTTTTCGGCATACATTGATCCACGCGATGATTTAACAATTCCGGAAACCGAAAGAATAAGGGTACAACCAACGACAGAAAAGGAATTCTCTCTAGTTAATTCATTGGGAAATTCAGATCTTCAATCCACTGACGCCCCGAATTGGAGATTGACCGTTCTTGAGGGGGAAATATTAAGCGCCTCCTATCTGCTAACGGGGACATATCAAGAATTACAAATCCCGCAAGTAAATCTAGATGTCACTTATGTTACGAAGGTCTGGGACGAGGCAGAAACAGAAAACAATATCCTTTTGGGTCTGGTGGGTGAAGAAGCAGTATTTAGGGACGGTTCTTCAATAAACATATCTTATAAAAACGATAATAAAAACTTGTTGCTGATGGTCGAGGAAGGGGGGGTTACTTTCGCCAAGGAAAATTTTGAAGTAGAAATCTTTTATGTAGAGCCGTCAGATGGATCTTATACTCCGCTTTCTTTTATGGAAGAAAAATCAAATATTGTTAATGGCCTTTTGGTTCTCAATGATGATCCACTCGACGACCAAGAAATAGATGATACTTTTGCAGAATTTTTCTTCGATTTATACACCGATTCAAAAATAAATAAGTCAGATCTGTGCCAAGGAATTGGCAAAGTAAAATCCAAAGGAATTTATGTCGATACTCCTCTCGAATGTGAAGATGTAATCACTTCTCCGCTCACCATCAGTCCATATGCCGAAGGCGCCACTGGGCCCCCCTGCGAGGACGAATAAATGTTAATGAAGACTCTTTTCGGTAGCAAACTATTTATTACAAAAGGAAGCGTTCAATGGCTCTAGATACCTCTCCATCTACTACGGGCGTCCTCTTATCTTCTGATAATAAGGATTCTCAAATCCCGACAATCTTGTTTGATATGATAACTCTGGATGAGGGAGTTTCAAATCCAAATTTTATGGGGCAAGGGCAGACTTCAAGTTTGATCGTGAATCTAAAGATGCACATAGAAATACCAGTTGCATCCTCGGATAATGACATTTTAGAGAATGTAAGTGTCTGCGTTGTGAGATGCACGGATGCCAAAACTTCGAAATTCATCGAACTAACCGGAGAGATACCAAGAGAGACTCATAAAATTTATGAAGGGTCCTTGGAAAACCTATTGGGGGGCATCGATATAAATATAATTGGTTCATCACCAGAGGCCGCCTTTGAGACATCTAGTGGAAAAAGGATTTTTAATGTATCTTTTCAAAAAAATGACAAACTCCCCCCGCCCTCCAGCGCGCTCCCGCATCTCTCTTACTATGCCTTTTGCTATCTGGATCTGAAGAGCTTGGTTGAATCTCTTGGCATAGAAGATATCCCAAACCTTGGCCCAGCCATCGGCCCAATTTCGGGGGAAAATGTAATATCTGTAGGAAAAGTTAATATAACTTCTTATGTATTCTTTATAACATCTCCATTTCCCGAAAACTTATCTGGCACCTACTGGACCGGACCCGTTTTGCAAGGTAAGGCTGGCAAGTGGAGTGCCGCTCGCATAGCCCCCGGCAACAACCCGGTCCTCCGTCCAACTCAGCCGCCGATGGATTTAGACAGAATACAAGTTCGAAATTCTAAAATACAAGATTTTAGGACCCTAAAGCAGATTCCAAATTTAAATTTTGATTTAATCCCGAGTAATTTCTCCCCTATAACAATAAAAGGGAAAGATACCTTTAATAATTCAATACAGAACCCGGATGCTTATATATCTAATGCTTTTTTGACTAGAGATCTGCACAATAATTGTAGATTTATATTTGAATTTGATTATCATCGGGCCCTCGTGAAGGAGAGTAAATTTGGAAAAATTTTAACAAACCCGTTTGTCCCGAAAGAGACAAAAAAGAAAATCTATAACTACTCTTTAATAACTAATTTGAAGATAGTTCGAAGAAGGGTTGAGGCTGTTCGTGGGTATAATCGATTGTCTTCGCCATATCTTGGAATAAGTAACAGCGAAATAGAGCAGGAAGAGTTAGTAATCGTCGAAACCGCCTCGGACCCAGAGAGAAACAATACTTTGAAAAGAATGGTTTTGGTCGCCCCCGGAACAGGCCGCCGGAATAGACATAGCGCCGCTGTTGCAAGTATTATGGAACTCTTATCGCTTAAGAATTCCCCCAAGCACACTCGAACCATCTCTGTAACCGATAGTTCAATAAGTCAAATTCAGAATGGCACTTATCAATATGGCGTCAAGATTGAAATGGAGGACGGATCAGTCCGCTTTCTAAATGAGAGACTAAAGAGGCTGAGAACTCTCAGGACATATTTGAAGGAATATTGCGATCTAAAACAGATTCCGAAAAAGAGCTATCAAACAATTTCTAACATAAGAGATTACTATGATATTATTTTCTCCACAGAGGTCGCCCTCCAAACAAGCGAAACGGAATCCAGAGCTGATTTTAACAGAGCATCTTTAGCAGACAAAATAGAAATAAACAATCTGCGAACAGAGCTTGGCTTTCTTATTGGAAAGCTTGACCCCAGAGAGACACTCTATCCTTGGGTAATCGTCCCGGAATATCTGGTTGACACTATAGAGTCAATTTCGGACTTCTCTTATGTTACAAAATCAAAAAATATTCAGAATACGCAGACTATCCAAACCCCTTCAGCGATTTTCGACGACAACGGCGGCAGTATCCCCTCGACAAGCACCGATATGGCACCGGGCAGCAAGTACGCTGCCAAGCAGACGGAAGATGACAAATTCAGCGATACATTTGGTCGCCCTGACCAATCGCCGTCCATAGATCTTGAAAAGAAGGTAAATGAACATTCCACCTCCACAGAATTTATAGATCTTTTTGACGAAGATGCGGCTAGATTTTCTTTGAGAAGTCTCCTAGACCCCAGAACCGCGACTTCAGAGTCTATTTTACAAGTTATTGGGATTCTTGATATGCTAACTCAAAAAATAAGAATTATGATGGGCTCAAGTGCGCAGATAGAAGAGGTTTCGGTGTCAACCAGAAGACGAGGAGTCGCTCAAAATTCAAAAGTATCAGTTTTGAATTTAAACGATTATTTTATTGAACTCTTCGACGCATCTCTCTCTTATCTGCCGGCTGTAGATTATATGGGATTTAAGAGATCCGCCGGCCGAGTCGACACAGCGAACACAGGAGGCGGGTATAGTACGACATTTGCCGCAGATTCCAACATTGATGGGCTCGATGTTAATAATATTACTGGCGAGTTTGGTGGTGATGCCGGCCCACTTGTCATGACCGTTGCCTCTCTAGGTACCGTTGTGGAGGACGAGGATGCCCTAGACGATGTAATTGATCAGGACGAACTAGAGAGGCTACAGGCCGAAGCGGAAGCGGCGCAAACACGCGCCGACGACGCGTCCACCGACGACGCCGGTGAGAAAGAGGACAGGCGCCAAGCGGCGGCGGCGGCAAAAGAAAGGGCGGACAAAAAAAGAGCCGCCCGAAAAAAGAGAAAAAGAGAAAAGAAAAAGAAGCGCCGCCCCGGCCGAGATAACCAACAAGGGTACGACGATGAGCTAATTATTACGCCCACCGTTTTTGATGATCGTCAGGGGCAGATAATAGAGGTTACGACATCCAATCAAGACTTTCTGGCGCCCGAACAATATGTTGTTATGCAAAACACAGCCACAGCAACAAATGCATCTGAGGTTCCAATGTCTACCTCCACAAATCAAGATCGAATTAACAATATGATGTCAACACTCAATGTGGAGATATTGACATCAGCAACACCAATGGTGGTCCAAGAATCCTTGACAACGGGCGGTCAGTACCGAGACGGACAAACTGTGTCCGTAGGAGACATCCTTGGTCGTGACGACCTCCAAACACCGGGTACCCCCGATGCTCAAAACAATACATGTGTTCCGGGAACTGATGGAGGAGATGGCTCCGCAGATTTAGCCATATGGGAAAACGAGGACAACGCGCAAAGAGCGACACAAACATTGATGAATTTGTTGGCAGAAAACAAGGCATTCAGCAGCGCGTTTGACAGAGCAAACGGTAATCCGACTATGCTGAAAGACGTTTTTAAGAAGACCGGGGGGAAGGATGAGGAAGAGAGGCAGCCGCAAGGTGTGTCTTTAAGGCAGCCGCAAGGTGTGTCTTCAAGGCAGCCGCAAGGTGTGTCTTCCATTTATGATTCTCCGAGGGAAAACCTAATTTATGGCATGATGGCGAAAATCAAAATTTTTATGGGATATGAAAAGGACAGTCAAGGCGGCATTATGATTAAGCGCCCCTGTTTTAAATCTCCAACTAGTTGGCAAGAGGTGATGGAAAGATTGATCCGGACCGGAGATCCAGACGACGTTCTTTTATGTAAACTGGAGCCCTCCGACCCCGATGGCCCCCAATTCGTTGAGACAAATATTTACTTCTTAGTAACAAAGGATAAAAATACTCTGGCCGCACAAGTTTCCGGCCATGTCCAAAGTACAGCAGGGACTCCAAGAAGAGACAGACTGGAAAGCATCATTAGAGAGCGAAATCTCCCGCCAAAAGCATTGAAATCCGTATATATAACCAAGAAGGGGGGCAAAGAATAAATGTCAGACAAAACAAGAACTTATATCTTAGATATTGGCGACCCGTTGAGACTAGATCTGAACTCCTATTGGACTCGCGATGATTTCGCGCTAGATTTTCTTGGTCAGCCGAACTTGATGAGTCCTCAATATTCTGTAGCCACCCTCGAAACAGCCGCGAGCACCTTTTATAAAAAAAGACAAACAATAAATGTCACCAAACAAGCTGCATTCGACGCTGCACAGATGGCTAGCACCGTTGGCACCCACGGCGAACAGACAGGAATTCCGACATCTTTTGAAGATTATGTAAAATCAAGATTTATCCCTTATTTCGAGAGCCACAATTCATTATCGACAGCAGACAAAGATACGGTTTTCCAGACATATAGCCCGATTGTCACGAAAGATTATTCAACAACCTCTGATCCATCGATGGGAATAAATGAAGTAAAAGAGGAGTTCCTTATTAATTTTTTAGAAAAGAGATTTGAAGACGCGATCTCTCCGCCTTCTGTTTCCGAATTGTCTCTTCCTAACTTTTATGAAGTTATAAAGGTGGGCGGCGACCCACCACAAGATTCTTATTTTGACGATTATGCGAATAATATTCCGTCTCCTGACGATAGATACGAAAATATAATGGTTTCTATGGATAATTATAAAGAGATGGAAAGAATAAATGGTTTCGACAAAGTTTTCCCCCTTGAGGTAAAATTGAGCCCCTACAATGCAGCAGTCTCAAGACTAACCGGCTTTCATGAAGCCCTCGATAACTCAAATCTTGATTTAACATTGATTGATCTGATGAGTCGACGCGGCGATATACAGCACGTTGGGGGCACCGTTTTAAATTCGCACCCCTACAATATGGTAGAGAGGACAACAACCCCCACAGCCGTCACGAGAGGCGACTCCGGCCCCGAAGAGGTTAAGCTCGAATCTCTGGATATGTTGGCATGGTCAAGGGATATCTCTGATATTATTGATTCTCTAACCGACGTTTCGCCCACCTCAAATAAAATCTATTTGGGCCCCGACAATAAATCAATAAATATAGCAAAAGGCGAGGCAGGAACTTTAAGGGAGGTTTTGTCCTCTGCGATGTTCCTCGGAAGAGTAAAAGAACTAATAAGAGATAACCTCAGATCGTTTAGTGACATAAACGGGGGAGAGAAGAGCTATTCAGAAATAGTCTTCTATAAGGTAGAGAAATATACCTCTCCGGACGCGCCAACTCCAATTCAAAAGATTTGGATTCCCAACATTGATCAGGTCGACCCGATTGAATATGTTGATACTCAGGTAAAATATAATAAACAATACACATATAAAGTACATGCCTATAGCGCGGTTATAGGAACAAAATATTATTATGATACGGATACGTTTAGGTCTAGTTTTCCGATTGAAATATTGACAGCCGGCCCAGCCATTGGAGGAATCGAAGATCTCGCCGCTGACGTTCCAGATTTTGGCGCCCCACCTCCACCCGGCGGAGGAATGACAACCTATACTGGCCCCCGGACGCTCACGGCGCTCGATGCGGGCGCCACTGTACTCAAACCAGATGTAAACCTGGGAGGAACTAGCACCAGCGCCAGTAGCCCTGATGAATATTTCCAAATTGATGTAATTACAGAGCCGACAGTCGAGCTAATAAGGACGGAACTCTTCAATTTCGATGGCTTCATTTTAGATGATCCCCCAATGATCCCAGATGTCAATTTTACGTCATATATTGGGATAGACAATAAAATAACAGTCAACATGCAGGCTCAAATAGGTGAGTACAAAAACATGCCGGTTATTCTAAATTCAGAAGATTCCGACTTCATAGATTCCCTACGATTAGCCCGAGGATTGCCAGCAGAATCTTTAATTACTTATAAAACAGACGACGAAACCAGCGCTTTTGAGGTCTATAGAATGGAGACGATGCCAACTTCTTATGATGATTTTTCAAATCACCTAAGAACAACAATCTCGACACTGCAAGAAGATTCTTTTAGTGCAATTTACTCTTGGGATATGTCCCATATGGATTCTATTATGCCAAATAAGAAATATTATTATATGATAAGGTCCGTTGATATTCATAATCACAAATCTTATCCATCGCCAGTCTACAAAGTCCAAATGGTAAATGACTCGGGAGCAATTTATCCCCTCGTTGAAGTGATAGAGATGAAGCCCAAAGAAAAGCCCAGGATGAAGACGAAAAATTTTAAAAAGTTTTTGCAGCTAATTCCATCATTCGCGCAAACAGAGCTAGATTATGCCGGTTCAAACTTAATTGCTAGTACTGGAATCATCGCCAACAGCGCGCTCGGCAAAGAGGCATATATCACCCTGGGAACAGTAACCCCAAAATTGTTTGGAAACTCATCATACGGCCAAACTTTTAAAATTCGCCTGATTTCAAAGCATACTGGTAAGAAGCTTGACTTAAACGTTACCTTTAAAGTAGAAAATGATTTGTAACTTTAACCAATATAACACTATTTATAGAGAGAGGGGAGAATACTTATGGCTTTTTTAGACAATAGCGGGGACATTATTCTGGACGCTGTTTTGACAGATACTGGAAGAAAGAGGTTAGCGCGCGGGGATGGATCTTTTAGGATCGTAAAATTTGCTCTAGGAGATGATGAAATCAATTATGGCACCTATGACGGCACCCAGCCGCAGGGAGAAAAGGATTTGCAGATTCTACAAACCCCAGTCTTGGAAGCTTTCACGAATAATACTTCCCAGATGCACTCTTTTTTACAAACATATACGAACAATCAGACTCATCTATATCTTCCCACGATGAAAATAAACAATCTGACGGCCGGAAATAATTATAATGAACAATTTAATACTTTTCTTGTGGCGGTGAATAGTGATACCGCATGCGCACTCGGCTCTGGCAAAGACGCCACGAACGCCGGCTGGGTTCTCAACACTCAAGGAATTCTCAGAGGATATGACCCCAGAAACAAAACTACTTGGATTCGCATTGATCAGGGCATTGATAATGTTGAGGTTAACCCCGCCAATCGCCTGCCATCTAACGAATTTTACGAAAATCAATACATGATCGAAATGGATTCCAGATTTGGCCAAATTATCGACATGGAAGGCACTACTTTGGCCAACCCATCATTCATCGACGATGATCAAATCGCATCTTATTACCTTTCCATGAATGTTAATAGAAGGTTTGTTACAGATAATACCGACCGCGATACCAAAAGCGGCGATAATCAGGTAATCGCTGGAGCTAGAGGTTCAATTTTGCAATTTCAAATACAGGTGAGTACAAATCTACAGAACAATAATAGCTTTTTCACAAGACTTGGTGGAACGTTTGACGGTCAGGGCCCTTCTCCCGGTCTCTCAACAGATTTCTACTTTATTGACTCAATCATAAGAGTCACGGGATTGACCACGGGATTTCGAATAGACATTCCAGTTAGATATGTGAGAAACGTCGACTCGCCAGCTAATTCGTGTACATAATTGTCGGAAATAAGAATCAAAGGATAAAAAATGGCTACAATATTTAAAACTTTACTAACTAATGACGTCGCAATGACACGAACTTTGCTAAATGAAGCAATTCCCATTACTGGATCTGTCGTCTCCGGAACATATAATGATGAAAATGTAAAAAAGAATTATGCTCACGGCATGTTTGAGAGTGTTTACGATTATCCGTATCTTTCATCCTCCGCAAATCACATTTTTGACATTACTTACGGATATTCTTCAGACCTTTCGGGCGCATATACTATGAACGCCAAAAAGATGAACATTTATAACCAAATGGCACAAACTTTAGTTGGCTATGACCAGACGGGTTCTATTCGAAAATTTGATTCGGACGGAGACTTCGTTAGTCCTGTCACCGACTTCATGGATGCCTGTGTTTTCATCAATTATTCGCGCCTTCTCGTGAAAGATGAGATTAAAAAACAATCTTATACGTTCATCGTCAATAGCGGATCATCTCAAGTAACTCTATCTGACTATGGCGCGAATAATGATTACCGAGTCAACTCCCCCGCCGGAGAATACGGAATCATATATACATCCTCACTCGCAGTCGCCGGCACTGGCGTCGGTCTCATTTATTATCAAGCCGGAGTTGTTGTTTTGACAGCTTCTGTGGACCTATTTTCTGGGTCGACAACGGTTTGGTCCCCCACGGACTGGCTTGGAGAGACCGCAATCACTGGAGTAGCTGATAATCTTAGAGAAGTGTGGGAAGATAATGATTTTCAGAACACAACCGAACTGAACTCAACGATTTATTTCTGTCGAGCAGCAAACAACGAATACAATTACAGCGCAAACCAAACATATTTATCGGAAAGCAAGATTATCGTCAAGAATAACAACGTAGATCAGCCACCATCATCATATATCACGACCATTGGATTATACTCTCCAGATAACGAGCTGTTGGCTGTTGCTAAATTGTCCGAACCCCTCAAAAAGGACCCTGCGACTGAATTGATTTTCCGCGTGAGGCTCGACTATTAGGTCGGAGGTCTAAACATGCCTCTTAAGAAATTTGGCGATAATGACATATTTCACAATACAGTGAGAACCACCCCAAAAAATCAATTTGATGTATATGATGGAAAGGTATACTATCAAAATGTGTCTGAAATATCTGGGGCGTTTACTGGGAGCGTCCCAAATGTGCCAACGGGATTCAAGTCTCTTTTCGAGCTTAATGTTGACAGAAATGTGTCCGAAACGGGCCTAATCTATCCGTTTATAACGAAAGACGGGACCCTGACGAGTTTTAGAACAATATCGACAAACTCCTTTAGCAGCGATTTCGCATACGGCAACACGCTGACTGGATCATACCCCCTCTCGGCGAGTGTAAGTAGAAATTATATCATAGGATCTAATGGCAGGGAGAAAATAAATGCCCTCAAAACAGCAATGAGTTCCTATTCTTGTTGGAGTCCGCATTATCAATTTAGTTCCTCTTATGGGGATAAAGCAACACAGACGATCAACCTTATCTCTATTCCCTCCATTTTTTATGGCTCTTCGATAAATAAAGAAAACGGCTCAATAAGTTTAAGATATTATATTTCGGGTACTTTAATCGGAGAATTACAAGATGCCAATAGAAACGGAGAATTAATTCAGGTTGGCCCCTCTGGGAGTGCTGGCTCTGGCTCTGTGGCAGGAATCGCTTTATATAATGAGGGATTTCTGTTGTTGACTGGAAGCTGGGATCTTGAGAGTCCAGTGGTTGACCGCAATTATCTAGACGATATAACAAACAAAAAACCATCTTCTTGGTTATTTTATGGCGTTGGTATGAACGATGGTTTGGGGACCGCCTTACCTTATCCAAGTTATCGCATGGATTTTGAAGGAGTCAACTACATTGAGACGCTGACAATGTTGGCGCACGCAGAAAAGGCAGAGCTTAATCACTCGAACAACCCAACATATGTCAAGCATCAATCCTCTTCTAACAACTTTGAATCCAATTCGTCAGTATTCAATGAAATCCCCAGAGCGATCAAAAATACAGTAAAAAGCCCCTATCCAGACCCCACGGGATCTTTCGAAAAGACAACTTATATAACAAAAGTTGGTATCTACGATGCAGACCAGAACCTCATTGGGATAGCGACGGTTTCAAAGCCCGTGAAAAAAACACTTGACAGGGACCTAACTTTTAAGCTAAAATTAGATTTGCAATGATATTAGGATTAGACATAAGCACAAGCATAGTCGGAGTATGCGTCATGAACGATGACAAGATTGTTCATACGGAGTACATTGACTTACGAAAAGTTGGAAACTTCTTTGAAAAAGCAAAAAAAGTAGAAGACTCTTTAAAAGAAATAAAGAAGAATCACAACATTGAACACATCTTCATCGAACAGGCCCTCATGTTCTTCCGAAGAGGCGGCTCAACAGCAAAAACCATGTCAGTTCTCCAAAGGTTTAATGGAATCGTCTCTTGGCAGTCCTACCAACTCTTTGATATGGAGCCAAACTATGTAACTCCCATCTCAGCAAGATCAAAATGTGGGATCAAGGTTATGAGAGGTAAGAAAGCCAAGGAGGTTGTTATG
>Ga0255047_10001041_pt1 | contig 21132 bp, 21 predicted proteins | sample JV7_2_1_MG_FD_183640 | JGI IMG/M metagenome (GOLD analysis project Ga0255047, IMG submission 183640) | Seawater microbial communities from Jervis Inlet, British Columbia, Canada - JV7_2_1 | ecosystem: Environmental > Aquatic > Marine > Inlet | place: Canada: British Columbia | collected 2016-10-06 | reverse complement strand
AGCGCCGGGGCGAGCTCACCGGCCGGCTCGGCGTCGCCCGCTCCGATGTGCAGTGGGTGAGCGCAGATAAGGGAACCGGCATCCCTGAGCTTCGCGCCCGCATTCTCGACCTACTCGGCAACCCAAAGCAGGGAACTCCATGATCGAGTCCATACCTTTCGGCAACACCGGCCACATGAGCACCAGGGCGATATTCGGAGCTGCGGCTCTAGGCGCGATGAGCCAGTCGAATGCCGATGCCACCCTCGAGACGATCCGCGAGTACGGGATCAACCACATCGACACAGCGGCCTCCTACGGAGAATCCGAGCTCCGCCTCACCGACTTCCTCGAGGAGCACAGACGCGACTATTTCCTCGCCACCAAGACCGGCGAACGCACCGCTTCGGGAGCCCGCGCCGAACTCGAAACCAGCCTCGATCGCCTCGGCGTGGGCCACGTCGATCTCATCCAGCTGCACAATCTCGTCGAGGAGGATGAGTGGCGCACCGCGTTCTCGCCCGGCGGCGTGGTGGAGGCCATGTTCAAGGCTCGCGACGAAGGCCTATGTCGTCATGTAGGTGTTACCGGGCATGGCCTGAGGATCGCGGCGATGCACCTGCGCTCACTGGCCGAGGCGCCGTTCGCGTCCGTTCTCTTCCCATGGAATCACAGCCTGGCCGAGATCGAGCCCTACGCCGCCGATGTCGCCATGCTCCATGAGCTGTGCGACGTCAATGGTGTGGCCCGTCAGACCATCAAGTCAGTCGCTCGCCGCCGATGGGACGACCCCGGGCAACCCCACTTCTCATGGTACGAACCGATCGACGATGCCGACACGCTGAAGCGGTGCGTGGAGTTCGTGCTGGCCGATCCTCGCGTGTTCCTGAACACATCGAGCGACGCTCGCCTGCTGCGTCCGATTCTGGATGCGGCGACCGCACACGATGGCACGATGCCGTCCGCCATCCAGCTCGAGCACGACCGCGCCGAACACGGAATCACACCGATCTTCGATGGAGAGACGCTCGAGGTGATCTGAGCGACCGATGGGTCAGTCGATCACCATCTGAGCCATGAGCGAGCTGCGCTCATCGTCGAAGGTGTCGAGATCCATCTGGCCATCGTCGTAGCGGCCCTGCAGATCGGCCATCCGCTGCATGATCTGATCGTTGGAGAGCTTCGGACCGGTGTCGACGAGTTCTTCACCGTCTTCGATTTCTTCGTCTTCGTCGTCGCGATCGAACTTACGTTCACGCTTGGCCGTTGCCTTGGCCTTCTTGGCCATATCGCGTTGACGCTTCGCGAAGCTGGATCGACCTGTTGCCATGGTTCAGCCTCCTGCACGAGTTGATGCCACGTACTGTGGCCGACTGTTGAAGGTAGCAGTTTCACCGGGCTTTCCCACGTGTAGATTGCGGAGCCATGAACATCGATGAGAAACCAGCCGTCACCATCCCCGATGGCGATCCGCCCGCCGAACTCACGATCGAGGATCTGCTCGAAGGCGACGGAGCAGAGGCGGCAGCCGGCATGCTCGCCACTGTCGACTATGTGGGTGTCTCGTGGTCTACCAAGCAGGAATTCGATGCTTCCTGGAACCGAAACGACACCTTCGCTTTCGGCTTGGGACGCGGCGAAGTGATCGCCGGATGGGACGCCGGAGTACAAGGGATGAAGGTGGGTGGTCGCCGCCGCCTCACCATCCCGCCCGAGATGGGCTACGGACAGGCCGGCGCGGGCGGGGTGATCGCGCCCAACGAAACCCTCGTCTTCGTCGTCGATCTTCGCGGCGTGGGCTGACCGGCATCGCCCCAGCCTGATCACCAACCGCTTGCGCAGGCATTTAACCCGGGCCTAATGTCGTCTTCGACGGCGGTCGGGGGGACACGGCGCTTTCCAGTCGTCGTGTTCGCAATTCGCGAACAGTCAGCAATCGAGGGGAAGGCTTAATACCGATGTACGTAACCACACGTAGGCTCACCATCACTTCAGCGGCCGACATGCCACAAGCAATCGGCCTGGCCAATTTCATTCTCAACCACATCAACACCAAGCATGGAGGCCAGTTCGCGGCGGCCATCATGGTCGGTGGCGATCCGAGCGTCATTGGAGTCAACGGCCGTTACGAGTCGCTGGCCGACATCCAGACACTCGGTGCCGCTCTGCGCGAGGACGCGGAGTACCAGTCGGTGTTGCAGTTGAGCAGCCATCTCTTCGCCGACATCCAGGACACGATCTGGAACGTCCGGATACCACCCGGCGAGGCCCAGGCGATCACGTCGATCACTGCCGCTCGCGTGCACCTCCCCAGGGTCGGTGAGGCCATGACATTCGCCGCCGAAGCAGCCGCGTCCATCGGCAGCATCACCGGCTCCCAGGCGGGCGTCGCCACCGCGGTCACAGGCGATCGCACCCGGATGCTATGGGCCGGCTACAGCGCCGACCTCGGCGAACTGGAAGCCAACACCGACAAGCTCGAGTCGTCCGACGAATATCTCGACCTGTTCAAGCGAAGCGAGGGATTATTTATCCCCGGACACTTCGAACAGGCCATCTGGATGAGGGTCACGCCCTAGCAGGCGAACTAAGGGCAGTCTGTCGCGGCTCGACGTCCATAGGCCGTCATCAGTCGAAGCCGTGGCAGTGCCTCAAGCTATGGTCTGAGCCATGCGGAGGATCTTGGCGGCAGGGGCTGTCGCGACGGTGCTGGCTATCTCCTGCTCTGGAGAATCTGAACCTCAGACCCCTGCGCAACATGTAAGAGCCGCAGGCTTCTTCGAGGAGCGCTCAGACGCGCAGATCGACGCACAGGGACAAGTGGTCTGCGACGTTCTGGACAACGGAACGCCAGCCGCTGCCCTGATCAATTCCGCAGAGCGCGAGTTCGGGCTGACAGGAGCCCGAGCAGACGAACTCGTTGCCACTTTTCGAGCCCACTACTGCTGAGTTCGGAGCGCGGTATCCGATCCCGTCGACGCGCTAGCTGTGCCATTCCGGTGCGGGACGGAGCGTCGAACTCGTCGTCGACTTGATCGGTCCGGGAGTGCTGCCGGGACTTGAATATTGGACCAACGTGGCCAGGACGTCTCGCTGCCGCGTACGGTCGCTCCATGACGCCTCGTGCCTCAGCCCTTCTCATCACGATGGTGCTCGGTGTTGGGGCCTGTGGGTCCGATTCGGAGGAAGCTACGGCATCCAGTGCCGATTCGGAGCAAACCACAACATCAAGCCCCGCGTCCACCGCAACGACGACGACACATCTCAACGAGCCCGAGCAGGCACCGCCCTCGACCGAAGTCGACGAAGAGCCTGTCTGGAAGCCATCGGTCGGCCCGATCTACGAGGTGGCGGTCACTCCCGATGTCGTGTACGGCCAGGGAGAGATCAATGGCGGCGGCGCTTTCGCAGACCTACTCCTCGATCTCTACATACCCGATGTGGACGGCCATGACACCTTCCCGTTGGTGGTCACGATCCACGGCGGGGGCTTCATCGGCGGGAGCAAGGTCGCCACCGCATTCGTTTCAGACCAGTTCGCACAGCGGGGCTACATCGTTGCCTCGATCGACTACCGGCTCAGCGGCGACGCCCCTGTTCCCACGAGCCGAGTTGAGTCGATCTACGACAACCTCGGCCGACCCGACCCCTCCACGCAGGCAAGCGCCGTGGTCGCGGCGATGGACGACACCATGACGGCGCTCGATTTCCTCCACGCCCGGCCCGACGTCGAGCCGAGCCAGACAATTCTCTGGGGCAACTCGGCCGGCGCCATCACCGCCTTGTTCGTCGGCTACGGGATGGACGAATTCGACATCAAGCGACCACCAGTGGCTGCTGTGATTTCGAACTCGGGCGGATTCGTCGGTCAGCGCGCGGCAAGTGACTTCATCGACGAGAACCGGGGGGTCATCGACGATCCGCCGTACTCGTACTCCGAGGGCCCGATCTTCATGACGCACGCCACCGGCGACACCGTGGTGGCATATCAGTTGTCGCAGGACATCGTCGATCGCGCCGAAGCCATCGGGCACCCCTACGAGCGGTTCTCAGTGGAAGCCGACTCGCACGGCCTGCCCGGCGGCCTGTTCAATACCGAGTACTCACCGGGCGTCAGCGTATTTCAGGCGCAGGTGAACTGGCTCGACGGGTTCCTGGTCGGTGGCGCCGACAGCTGAATCACTATCGGTGGCCCCGGCGAGTGCCTGCTCAATCGCGGGGCGCCTTTGTCTTCTTGAGGATCCTGGCCCGGCCGCCCGCGTCGAGAACCGACTTTCGCATTCGTACCGCGGCCGGGGTGACCTCGACGCATTCGTCGTCGGCGATGGTTTCGAGGGCCTGCTCGAGCGACAACAGCCTCGGCGGCGTGAGCCGGATGGTGTCGTCGGACGACTGGGTGCGGATGTTTGTCTGCTTCTTCTCGCGGACGATGTTGACGTCCATGTCCTCGGAGCGTGCGTTCTCGCCCACGATCATGCCCTCGTAGACCTTCACCCCGGGGGCGACATAGAGCGCCGATCGTTCCTGCAGGGCTGCAATGGCATAGCCGGTGGTGTCGCCGATGCGGTCGGCCACCACGCTGCCGCTGTGCCTGGTGCGGATCTCGCCCGCCCACGGCATCCACCCCTCGAACACGTGGTGGAGAAGGCCGGTGCCACGAGTCTCGGTGAGGAATTCGGTGCGAAATCCGATCAGGGCCCGGGCGGGCACCACATAGTCGAGTCGTACCCAGCCGGTGCCGTGGTTGGACATGTCGTCCATGCGGGCCTTGCGAGTGCCGAGAAGTTGGGTGACCGCGCCGAGATGTTCCTCCGGCACGTCGATGGTGAGACGCTCGGTGGGCTCGTGGAGGGTGTCGTCGATCTCCTTGGTGAGCACAGCCGGCTTCCCCACCGTGAGCTCGAAGCCCTCACGACGCATAGTCTCCACCAGGATGGCGAGCTGGAGCTCACCTCGACCCTGGACTTCCCAGGTGTCGGGGCGCTCGGTGTCGAGAACACGGATCGAGACATTGCCGACGAGTTCGGTGTCGAGGCGGGCCTTGATGAGGCGCGCAGTGAGCTTCTTGCCGTCGCTGCCGGCCAGGGGCGAGGTGTTGACACCGATGGTCATCGACAGGGTGGGTTCATCGACGGTGATGGCAGGGAAGGGTCGGGGATCGGCGATGTCGGCGAGGGTTTCACCGATGGTCACTTCTTCGATTCCCGCCACTCCGATCAGTTCGCCGGGACCTGCTTCGTCGACCTCTATCTGATCGAGACCGTCGGTGACGGTGAGGGTGCCGACCCGAGCCGAGACCACCGATCCGTCGGCGCGGCACCAGGCGATGGCTTGGCCCTTGCGAATGGTGCCGTGCTGCACACGGCAGATGGCGATGCGCCCCACATAGGGCGACGCATCGAGGTTGGTGACCCAGGCTCTCATCGGGTGATCGGGATCGTGGGTGGGGGCCGGCACGGTGTCGAGCAGCACTTCGAAAAGAGGATTGAGATCGGTGCCGGGAACGTCGGGATCGAGGGTGGCCATGCCCTCGCGAGCGATCGTGTAGACGATCGGGAACTCGATGTGGTGCTCCTCGGCGTCGAGATCGAGGAAGAGTTCGTATACATCGTCGACCACCTCGGCGATACGAGCGTCGGGGCGGTCGATCTTGTTGATTACGAGCACGACCGGCAGCTCCAATTCGAGTGCCTTGCGCAAAACGAAGCGGGTCTGGGGGAGGGGACCCTCGGAAGCATCAACGAGCAGCAGAACCCCGTCGACCATGGTGAGCGCCCGCTCCACCTCGCCACCGAAGTCGGCGTGGCCAGGGGTGTCGACGATATTGATCTTCACGCCGCCGTGGGTGATCGCGGCGTTCTTGGCGAGGATCGTGATCCCCTTTTCGCGCTCGAGATCCATGGAATCCATGACTCGATCGGTGAGCGCGGCGCCTTCGCGGAACGCGCCCGCCTGGCGCAGAAGCGCGTCGACGAGGGTGGTCTTGCCATGATCGACATGGGCGATCATGGCCACATTGCGCAGGTCGTCGCGTGTGATCACCGCGGAAGGGTACCGAGGCACACCTGGGTCCCCTCGTGCGACGCGGCGCGGGTCTGTAGCTACGCTCCTGCCATGCTCAACCAAGCCGAACTCGATGCCCTGGCAGAATTCGATACGCCAACGATTTGCAACGCGATCGAGGCAGTGGCTCCGGAACGACGGGGCTGGGGCTACACCGTCGAACCCTTCTTCGTGATCGACCGCGGCGCGCGGCCCATCGTCGGCTATGCCCGCACCGCCACCATCCGCTCCTCTCAGCCGTCGAGTCGTACGCCCGAAGCCGACTCTGCTTCGAGGATCGACTACTACCGGCACATCGACGAAGGCGACGAACCCACGATCACCGTCATCGAGGACATCGATGCCCACATTGGGTTCGGCGCCTGGTGGGGTGAAGTTCACTCCAACGTTCACAAGGGCCTGGGTTCCCTCGGCGTGGTCACCAACGGAAGCATCCGCGACCTCGACGACTGGGCCGAGGACTTCCAGGCGCTCGCCGGATCGGTCGCCCCATCACACGGGTGGGTGCACGCGGTGGAACACGCGATCCCGGTCACGGTCCACGGGATGCGGGTGGCGCCCGGCGATCTCATCCATGCCGATGTTCACGGAGCGGTGGTCATCCCTCACGAACACGCCCGCGACATCCCCTCGGTGGTGGCTCGCCTCATGAACACGGAAGCCATCCTGATCAACGCCGCCCGCGCCGACGGATTCTCGGCCGACGTCTACGAACAACTAATCAACACCCCTAGGCCCCGCTGAGATGGCCGATCCCCTCACTCCCGATTCGCCCCGTGTGCTCATCATCTCGGCTGCCGAATGTTTCGACCTGCTCGACCTGAGCGAACTTCGCCAGTCGTTGGAACGAGCCCTCATGGCCCACTCCAACGGCGAGGCCGACGTTCCTCCCCGAATCGCGGCACGATCCGAAGCAGGCCTGTTGGCGACGATGCCCGGCAACATCGCGGGAATGGGCATGGCCGCGAAGCTCGTCAGCGTCTTTCCGGGCAACCACGGCACCGCCGTGCCCAGCCACCAGGCAATCGTCACCCTGTTCGACCAGAACAACGGGCGTCCGTTGGCGATGATGGACGGCACATATCTCACCGCCATCCGCACCGCCGCGGCCGCCGCGCTCGCCGCCGACCTCGCGGCGCGGCCTGATGCTACCTCTCTGGCCATCATCGGTGCCGGCGTCCAAGGCCACGCCGCGGCGCGCACTTTCGCCCCGATTCGTGAGTGGACCGACATCCGAGTCGCGTCCCGCACCGCCACGAACGCTCAAGCGTTGGCCGCGGCCACATCCGGAGCACGGGCGGTGGCCACGTTCGAGGACGCGGTGCGCGGCGCTGATGTGGTGGCCTTGTGCACCGACGCGTCCCGGCCCGTGATCGATCATGCTTGGCTGGCCCGCGGCGCCCATGTGTCGTCTGTCGGCGGCACCAGCGGTGGTGAGATCGACGAAGCCACAATGGAGGCGGCCGGTCGTGTCCTGGTGGAGTGGCGAGGAGCCACCACCAACGCGCCTCCCGCGGGCGCCCACGAACTCCAGGGAATCGATCCCACCAAGGTGATCGAAGTGGGCGAGGTACTCGCGGGCCGAGCCGAGGCGAGGTCGAGCCCAGACGACCTCACGGTCTACAAGTCCACCGGACACGCTGTGGAGGACATTGCCGCCGCGCTGGTGATCTACAACCGGGCGGTGGCCACCGGTGTCGGTGTACACGTGCAATTCTGATCCGGTGCCCCGGGTTCGAATCGTCGCCCTCACTCTTGCTCTCGCATCCGTTGCCGCGGCATGCAGTGCTGTGTCCCCAGACGAGCTGAGCGGCCGTTACTCGCCACCCGATCTTTCGAAGCTCGATCCCGCGGGTGGCGTCACAAGGCTTCCCCCGCCCTCCGACTCCAGCACTGCCACCGAAGCTCTCGACGTCGACGACACTCCGTGCGCCTTCGATGCCGAAGCGGTGCCCGTGCTCGTCGAGTGCGGAAAGATATCGGTGCCACCGCGCGGCGATCCGGACGCCGAGCCGATCACCATCGCGTTCGCGGTATTCCGGGCCCAGACGAGCGACCCCGAACCGGATCCGGTCGTCTACCTGCACGGGGGGCCTGGCGGCGCGGTCTTGGCAAGCGCCGACCGACTGTACGCATCGGTCATCGAACCGTTCGTGGCCGAGCGCGATGTGATTCTCTTCGATCAACGAGGCGCCGGCGAGTCGTCGGCCCTGCCCATATGCGACGAGACCTACATCCTCGACGACGAGTTCTTCTCGAGCGCCGTTCCTCACGCCGAACTCGCCGCTGACTACACCGACCTGGTCGCGCGCTGCGGGGAGCGGCTGAGTTCCGATGACGACATCGATCTCAGCCAGTACAACAGCGAAGCCCACGCCGACGATGTGGTCGAGCTCGTCCGCGCCCTCGACGTCGAGCGCTACAACCTCTACGGCAACTCCTACGGCACCCGCCTTGCCCAGACCATCATGCGCGATCACCCAGACGGCGTTCGCTCGGTGATCCTGAGCGGGGTCTACCCGGTCGAGGAGAACCTGATCGGTTCGGTGCCTGCCTCGTTCGAGTCCGCCCTTGATCGGCTGTTCGAGGCCTGCGTCGCCAGCCCGATCTGTGGTGAGGCACTCCCCGACCCGTGGGCGGCCTTCGAGGAGGTGGTGGCGCGCCTCGATGCCGATCCCGTACCCGTCGAAATCCCCATCAGCCAATACTCAAACTACGAGGGCGCGATCAACGGCGACGACCTGATCAACGGATTCCACTCCCTGCTCTACACGTCCAGCGCGGCGGCGATGATCCCCGACACCCTGATCGACTATCTCGACGGCGATGTGTCACGAGTCCAACGCATCGGACGCGACGGCCTCTTCGACATCGGCGACGTCGCCGCCTACGTCGCAGTCCAGTGTCGCGAAGAGGCACCTTTCACCACTCCCGACCAGCTCAGCCGGGCCGGCGCTTCGTCGTCGGCATACGAACGGATCAATCTCGCTCCTGGCCTCATCGGTGTGGACCTGGTGGAGATCTGCCCCAGCTGGGACACCGGCACATCGGACCCGGTCGAGAACGAACCGGTCACGTGGGCCGCCCCCACCCTGCTGATGTCGGGGGGAATCGATCCGATCACACCACCATGGTGGGCCTCGAAGATGGCCGACCGCCTGCCCGACGCCACCCTCGTCGTGTCGGCCGATCTCGGCCACGATTCCGATGAGGGCGCCTGTGCCGCCGGGATCATGGCGGAGTTCATCGACGATCCCACGCGAGCCGCGTCCATCGCCTGCGCCGGAAGCGCGAATGCACCCGTCGTCGACAACCGCCCCGTGCGGCTGGTGCCGGAATTCACGGCCGACACGTTCACCGGATCCTTCGACGTGGAGGCCGGGTTCGGGTCGACTCTCGTCGATGTCCAACTCCCCGATTGGTGGGGCGACGCCTACATCGACGAGGACGTGTGGTGGAGGAACCTCGACCAACTCGACCCCACCGCGCTGGTGCTCCGGGCCGGACCCGTCGATCTCGATGAACTCTTCTGGTATCTGGATGTCGAGGCGTTCGGCGAGCTGAAGGAAGCGACCCTCCCCTCCGACGTCGGTCCGGAGTGGCGCCGACTCACCTTCTCCACCGCAGGGCTCGATCTCGTCGTCTACGAGCGAACCGACGACCTTTCAATGAACGTCACCCTGGTGGGCTACGACGACGAACTCCACGACCTCGAACGCAACATCCTTCTACCCGTGGTTCGCTCGATCAGCCCTCGAGAAGGTTCCTGAGTCCCCTTTCGCATCACGATGTGACACTCTGTCGTCATGACTGATCTCCCGGTCGAACCAGCCGCCGCTCCTCCGCCCGACCCTGTCGAGCCGCCGCCCGAACCGAGCGTGTCCGATCCCGCCAAGCTGATCCGACTCGGCACCATGGTGCAGACCCTCATGGCCGAAGTCCGCCAGGCCGATACCGACGAAGACAGCCGTCGCATGCTGGCCCGCATCCACAACGAGACGATGGAAGAGTTGGCCTCGGTGCTGTCGGCGGATCTCATGGAGGAACTCACCGAGTTCGCGGCTTGCTGTGGCGACGACGGTGTGCCCTCAGAAGCCGAGATCCGTGTTGCTCAAGCCCAACTGGTGGGCTGGCTCCAGGGTCTGTTGCAAGGGCTACAGGCCTCGATGGCTCAACAGCAGGCCGCCGCCGCCATGCATCTGAAGCAGCTCCAATCCGACCAGGGGGCTCTAAAGCCGTCGCGGCCCGGGCTTCCTCAGCAGGCCGGCACCTACTTGTAGACCGTCGCCAGCCCACCCGAAACGGGGACTATCGCTCCCGTGACGTACGAACCGGCCTGCGACGCGAGATAGATGGCCACGCCGGCAATGTCGTCGGGCCTCCCGATCCGGCCCATCGGTACGTCGATGGCGATCGCATCTCGACTGGCGGGATCTCTCAACGCGAAGGCCATCATCTGGCTGTCGAACGGACCAGGAGCTATGGCGTTGACCGTGATGTGATCGGGGGCCAAGGTCTTGGCGAGGTGACGGGTGAGCATGTGTACGGCGGCTTTGGACGACGAGTAGGAGAACGTGTCCCAGTCTGGCGGGGTGAGGCCGTTGACCGAGCCGGTGTTTATCACCCGGCTCGGCGACTCCGCGGTGCCTGCTGCCCTCAACAGGGGCAGAAGGCTCTGGGTGAGAAAGAACACGCCGCGCACATTGACATTCATCACCTTGTCCCACCCACCGGCGCCGAAATTGTCGAGGGGCTCGCCCCACGAAGCGCCGGCGTTGTTGCACAGGATGTCGAGTGAGTCCCAGCGCTCGCCCACTTCTTCCGCGAGGTGGGCGATCCCTGCGTCGGTGGACAGGTCGGTGGGCACACCGATGCAACTTCCCTTGGCCGACAGTGCGTCGGCGGCAGCCTCCACCTGCTCCGCCTTGCGGGCCGAGATGATCACCTCACACCCGGCGTCGACCAACCCCTCCGCGATCATGTAGCCGATCCCGCGAGACCCGCCGGTGACGACGGCCCGCTTTCCCTCGAGTCCGAACAGTGATTGGAGGCGGTCGACGTTCACGATGTTTCTCCGGTGTGGGGTCCTGGTGGGTCTGCCGAGACGCAATCATGCACCGTGGATCGTCAGTGCACCACGTGGGCGAGGCGGCGCACCGCCTCGGCGAACTGATCGGAGTCGACGGTTGCGAAGCTGAGACGCAGATGATCGCGCAGATCACGGTGCACCGCGAAGGCCGCTCCCGGCACAAACGCAACGCCCTCGTCGAGGGCAGCCGGGAGCACCGACGCAGCGTCGATGCCCGGGATACGTAGCCACAGGAACATTCCGCCGACCGGCCGCGAAAACTCGGCCTCGGGCAGGGTGTGGTCCAGCGCGCTCACGAGGGAGTCGCGCTGAACGCGATACCACGGGCGCAGGGTGTCGATATGGGCGTCGAACCAACCGGGACGGGTGACCAGCTCCCGCACGATCGCCTGGGCCACGGTGGACGTATGGAGATCGACGGCCTGTTTGGCGATGGTGACTGCCTCCACGAGCCATGGCGGCCCCACCATCCAGCCCACCCTGAGACCCGGCACGAGTGTCTTGGAGATCGTACGTAGCCGCACCACGCTGTCTGATCCCGGGCCCACTTCGGGGACCGGTTCGTCGTCGTAGCGAAGCGCTCCGTACGGGTCGTCCTCAACGATCACGAAGCCGTACCGCTCGGCCAACCCGACGAGTCGGTCTCGGCGCTCGAGGCTGAGAACCGCGCCGGAGGGGTTATCGAAGTTGGCAACCACATAGACGAGCTTGGGCCGGATCCCGCCCTCGAGTTGCTCGGCGAGGTCGTCGACCACGAGCCCGTCGTGATCGACCCGGATGCCGACGAACCGAGGTTGGGTGGCGGCCAGCGCCTGCCGGGCTCCGACATAACAGGGATCGCCGACCACCACCGTGTCGCCGGGGTCGACCAGCACCCTGGCGATCAGATCGAGTGCCTGTTGGGAGCCGGTGGTGACCACGATGTCGCCCGGATCAGTGAGCGACCCATCCGCGGTGTGCCGATCGGCGATCCACTCGCGAAGGTCGGCGTCACCCTCGGTGAGGCCATACTGCAGGCCTTCGCCGCGCCGGAGCACGGCTGCTGCCGCATCAGCCATCTCCGCTACCGGAAACCTCGCCTCGGCGGGGAGACCGCCGGCCAGAGACAATACGCCGGGTCGGCTCGCGTGGCGAAGCAGATCTCGGATGGCCGATGATTCGGCGTTGCGGGCCTGTCGGGACAACCGAGGTGTGCTGGAGGTGGCCATCGTCAGATCGTAGGGAATGAGGCGCTGAGTTCGGTCATGTGCCAGTCGACTTTCTCGACGGTGACCTCCTCATAGGGTGCCTGCTCTACAGAACGGAGTTGCCGTACATCTCGCCGAGGGCATCGGCGATCAGTTCCAGCCTCTCGCCGTCGGGGCCGTCGAAATAGATGGAGGTGTTGTAGTCGAAGGTGATTTCGATCCCGGCTGCCTCGAGCTTTTCACGCAGGTAGCTGTGCTTCTCGGGATCAACCGAGATGGCGAGATGGTGAAGGCTGCCGAGGACTTCCGCGTAGGGGCCGAGATCGAGGCCGGGGAAGTCGAAGAAGGCGAGGAGGTTTCCGTTACCGATGTCGAAGAAGAAGTGGGTGGACCCCTGGTAGTCGCGGTTTTCGAACAACTCTGTGAGCGGGAACTCGAGAATGCCTTGGTAGAAGTCGATCGTGCGCTCGACATCGGAGCACAGTAAGGCGAGATGATGCACGCCCTGGGCCGACGAGGCGGGCCGGTCGGCGTTGAGGTGGCGGCGCCGGAGTTCGTCCCACTCCGGGGATCGGTTGGTGTTCTCGCCATGTCGGGTCTCAGTGGTCATGGCGGCATTGTTTCAGAATTGAACTATCTTCGCAACGGCGCTGAGCCATTCTGCGTCCGAGGATCAGAACCGGCCACCAGCCCGGTGACCACACCGAACGCGAAACCTGCCACATGAGCCATCCAGGCAATACCGCTGTCCGCTCCGATGAAGAATTGGCTCACGAACCACAGCCCCAGCAGGAGCGCGGCAGGTATCCGGGGAAACAGAGGGATGATCCCGAGCAATACGAAGGTGCGCACTCGAGCCCTCGGAAACCAGACGAGATACACACCCATCACGCCGGCGACCGCACCACTCGCCCCGATGAGCGGCACTGTCGACTCGACTTGCACCATCACATACGCGGCAGTCGAGATCACCCCGGCCAGCACATAGAACACCGCAAAATGGCCGACGCCCATGTGGTCCTCGATGTTGTTGCCGAAGACCCAGAGGAAGATCATGTTGCCGATCAAGTGCACCCAACTGCCATGCAGAAACATCGACACGATCACCGCCAACCACACATTCTTGCCCGGGAAAGGGGTGACTCCCGAAGGCGAGTCGTCGCAAGCATCAGCGACGCCTCCCACCTGGGTGGCGGTGATCTCGCTGCCGGTGAGCGGACGGCCTTGGATCAACTCGCACGGGATCGCCGCGTACTCATAGCTGAACTCGATCTCCTCCACCAGATCGTCTTGGCTCGGCATCTCGAAACTGCGGGTGGCGTCGGGCTGCACGAAGACGAACACGCCGATGCAACCGGCTATCAACAGCGCCGTCAGCATCGCCGGCCGGCGAGTGGGGTTCTCGTCTCTGAGGGGGATCACGTAGTTCGAGCGTCCGTTCTGGTCAGGCCGCTCCGTACTCGGCTCGGTAGGACTCGATGCGGGCGAGGGTTGAATCGTCGACCACCACCCGTCCGTCGACGGTGCGCCCGGCAAGATGCTGCACCACCTCGTCGAGGGTGACGATCGCCCGCGTCGGCATCGAATACCCGTCGGCGATCTCGTCCAGGGCCGAGCGACTACCCGTGCCCCGCTCCTGACGGTCGACCGACACGATCAGGCCGGCAAGGGCGACATCGGCCGCGGCACGCAGGAGAGGCACGGTCTCACGAATGGAAGTGCCGGCGGTGGTGACGTCCTCCACGATCAGCACCCGGTCGCCATCGGCAAGCGGGGCACCCACCAGCGACCCGCCTTCCCCGTGGTCCTTCGCCTCCTTGCGGTTGAAACAGAATCCGACATCGCGGCCTTCGGCTGCCAGCGCGATCGAGGTGGTGGCAACCAAGGGGATCCCCTTGTAGGCCGGCCCGAACAACACGTCGATGTCGGTGGGCCACGTCTGGTCGATGGCGGCCGCATAGAACTCACCCAGCCGCGCGAGCTGTTCACCCGTGCGATATCGGCCCGCGTTGATGAAGAACGGGGTACGGCGTCCGCTCTTGGTGGTGAAGTCACCGAAAGTCAACACGTCGGACCTCACCATGAACTCGATGAACTCGCGCTTGTTGTCGTCCACGTTCGCCCTTTCGGGCGCCCACACTACCGATAGGGTCGATGCTGATGCGGGTGGTCACCTGGAACATCAATTCGATCCGCACGAGAGTCGCCCAGGTGATCGCCTGGGCCAAGGCCAACGATGTCGACGTTCTCCTGCTCCAGGAGACAAAGTGCGGCGACGCCGACTTCCCGTTCGAACCCTTCGCCGCGGCCGGGTACGAGGTGGCCCACCATGGGACGAACCACTGGAACGGTGTGGCCATCGTCAGCCGGGTCGGGATCGAAGCACCCGTGGAGGGGTTCAGCGGCTCACAGCGCGCGCCGTTCGACGAACCCCGGCTCTTGGCCGCCACCTGTGGCGGGATCCGGATGTGGTCGGTCTACGTGCCCAACGGCCGGGAACTCGACGATCCGCACTATCTCTACAAGCTGGTGTGGCTCGAGCGGTTGAGAGCCGAACTCGCTCTCCACCGAGCCGCCGATCAGCAGGTGATCGTGGCCGGCGACTTCAACGTCGCCCCCACTGATCTCGACATTTACATGCCCTCGCGCTGGAAGCGGCGCACTCACGCGAGCCCTCCGGAACGGGCCGGGATCGATGCGATCATCGACCTTGGGCTGCGTGACGTCACCCGCGAGCATCACCCGGGTCCGGGTGTCTACACGTGGTGGAACTATCGAACCGATGGTTTCGCGAAAGACCAGGGCCTTCGTCTGGACCTCGCCCTCTGCTCACCCGTAGTCGCCGACGCAACCACATCGGTGCGGGTCGACCGAGTTGCCCGGGGCCTCGAACGGCCGTCCGATCATGCCCCCTTGGTGCTCGACATCAAGCTGTGAACATCATTCACCGATGTCCTCGTTCCAGAGTCGGGGCTCGGCGGCGATGAAGTCTGCCATCAGCTGCTTGCACGTGTCGTCGTCGGCGCGTATGAGTTCGACGCCCCTCGACTCCAGGTGAGCCTCGCCTCCGAGAAAGGTGTCGTTCTCGCCGATTACCACCCGGGGGATGCCGTAGAGAAGAGCGGCGCCCGTGCACATGTCGCACGGTGACAGGGTGGTGTAGAGGGTGGCCCTTCGATAGGCCGAGGCCGGGAGTCGGCCAGCACGTTCCAGGCAGTCCATCTCCGCGTGCAGCACCACCGACCCTTCTTGAACCCTGCGGTTGTGGCCACGGCCTGCTATCTCACCGTCGATCATCAGGGCCGACCCGATCGGGATACCACCCTCGGAAAGCCCGGCGCGAGCCTCTTCGATGGCGGCGTCGAGTCCCCGGCGGTCGTCGGCTGACAGAACTGGGGCAGCGGATTCGACCATGTCACATCGTGGGGCGCGTCGAGGTTGAGGTCAAGCGATGCCGTCGGGCTGGTGCACGAGCCAGATCACCTCTCCGAGAGGCTCGGGGATGCGATAACCCTCGACATGATCCGACGTGATCACCAAGAATCGATGATCACGCACTCGCGAACGCGGGTCGAAGAGATCCATCACATCAGTACGGTCGGCTTGCGACAACAACTCCACCCGGTCGACCCCCAGGGTGAAGGAATTGCTGCTCGGTCGGATCGAGGGACACCCACCGATGCCGAGACAGAGTGCCAGCCCCCCAAATCGGTCGCCGAGACCATCGGACCTCCCGACTATGCCTCTCATGCCGGCAAGGGTGGGGCGTCGAATCTGGAAGACGATGGCGCGTTCGCCGGCCGACCCGACGTTCAGGCGCTCGGGATCGAGGGTGACGATCTCGCCGAACTCGACGACGATCTCGTCGCGGGATCTGATGGCCGCGATCTCGTATTCGCCGACGTCGCCGGTATCGAGATCCACCACGGTCGGTCGCCCCAGCGAGTTGACGTAGACGACTGTCAGGTCGGACTCCACGCCGAGTATGGGGACACCCGGGCCCGGGCGGCCGATGAAATAGGGCTCGTGGTCGACATCGGCCCCCAAGAGCGGAACATTCGACCGCGGCTGTGCAACGCCAGTGGGTGGGGGCGCTATCGGCTCAGCAGGCGGTTCGACGGCCACGCCCGGTTCTGCAGTGTCCACCGTCCGATCCGAAAACACGAGCGCCAACACGAGCACGAGAGCCAACGCGGCTACAACAAGATCCCAGCGGCCCGTCGGCGGATTGTCGTCGCTTTCGATCGGGTGGCGCGGATCCTCCACATCGATCAGTTCGATCACGAGCGATCTGGCCCCCCGGTCCATCAGATCATCGTACGCCGACCCTCAGACCCACCGGTTTCGCCCACCACCAGGGCGATCCACGCAACACCCAACAGGAGAAGGCCGGCCAAGGCGAAGGCGGAAGCATCGAGCCCGATCGCCCCTGCCGACCAGCCCACCACTGCGGGGCCGACGAACAGGCCGACGTTGCCCATGAGACCGAATCCGGCGAGGAAGGGACCTTGAGCATCGGCAGGGGCGAGGTCGGTGCCGAGGGTGAGGATCGTTCCCGCCGACAATCCGTTGCCCATCCCGATCACCACCGTGGCCACGACGACCGCGCCGGTCGACTCCGCGAAGCCGAGCAGAATCAGTCCGGCCGACATGAGTGTGAATGCCGGGATCATCGCGTGGAGCCGCCCGAAGCGGTCCATCACATATCCCGCCACCGGGAAGAGGACAAAGTCCGCGGCGGTGCCGACCGCCACGAGCGTTCCGATCGCCGAGGCGCTCAGGCCGAGTCCATCACCGATCAACGGGATCACCACAAACCGGCCGTGTCTCGCGGCAATGATCAGCATGGGTCCGAGCCCCACTCGCAGAAGAAGGCCGCGATGGCGACGCAGAGCGGGTCCGACCCGCATCCGCTGCTCCGACGCGGTGGCTGGCGGCCCCTCGGGCCCACCGGGAAGAACAACCCACACAAGACCGCCGGCAACGACGGCTCCGGCAGCGATGAATGCGGCCCGAAATCCCCACTGATCGACGATGGCACCCCCGATGAGCGGTCCGACCACGAACGCGAACCGGTTGGTACCACCGACCAGGGAGTTGACGCGACCCCTGACCGGACCAGCGACCGTGCGGGCGATGAATAGTTGGCGCGACTGGATGATCCCACCGAAGCCGAATCCCCACAGGATCCGCAGCAACAAGAGCACCAGCACCAGGTCGGTGAATCCGAACAGGAAGGCACTCACCGCAACCGCGACGATCGCCGTGAACAAGAGCCGGTCGTTACCGAATCGTTCCGCGTAGGCGCTCGCCGGGATCCCGATTGCCGCCGCACCGATTCCGGTGGAGGCAATGATGAGGCCGATCATCGAGAGGCTTATGCCCTCCTCGGCCAGATAGAGGGGCACCACCGGTAGGAGGATGCCTCCACCCAGATTGACCGCTCCCATCGGAAGATAGAGGGGCGCGATGTTGCGACGAAGAACCACCCAGACCGAGACCTCACCGGTATTCACCAGCGGAGACTAGGCCGGGGCGATTCCGGTGACACCACCAACCCCGCTGGCGGCAAGCTCCGAAACGATCCTGATGGCACCGCCGACCATGGTGGAGGGTTCATCGGGCCGCGAGAGCACCACAAGGCGGACAACGGCGCCGGAGTCGGCTATCGACACGAACTCGAGACCCGGCGGCCGAAAGGTGCGCACACTGTTGGGCACCAGGGCAACGCCCACACCGGCGGCTACCAGGCCAAGAATCGTCGTGTACTCAGTGGCTTGCATCATGGGCTCGTAGTGCACGTCCGCGCCCGCCATCAGGAGCCTCAGCTCAGTGTGGAGAGTGGGCGAGACATCCCGGTCGAACCCGATGAAGATCTCCCCGGCGAGGCGAGTCAGACCCACGTCTTCGACTCCAGCCAGGTGATGGTCGGAGTCAACCGCGAGCACCAGTGGTTCGCTGCCGATCACCGCAGAATCAAGCCCGAGTGCGGCGCCGACCGTGCGCCCGATCCCGAGATCGATGCGGCCATCACGAAGAGCCTCGGCCTGGCGATCCGTTGACATCGAGTGGAGTTCGAAATCCACGTTGGGTCGCCACGCTCGATATCGCTTGAGAAATCGGGGCACCAATTCGTAGGCCGTGGAGTCGACGAATCCCAACCTCAGAACCCCCCGTGCACCCTCGCGCAGTTCTCGAGCGGCCCGTCCCAACCCGTCGGCGGTCACCAGTAGGCGGCGGGTCTGTTCGAGCAGGATCTCCCCGGCGGGGGTGATCGACACCCGTCGGGTGGTGCGGTCGAAGAGGCGGGTGTCGAGGTCGGCTTCGAGTTGACGGATCTGCTGGCTGAGGGCGGGCTGGGCGATGTGGAGCCGGCTGGCGGCCCGGCCGAAGTGGAGTTCTTCGGCCACTGCGACGAAGTAGCCGAGCTTGCGCAGGCTCAGGTCGAGTCCGGTGGTGGTATTCATAGGCTGAGACTATCAATCTTTCCCGAATATGTATTTCTAACTGATTGAACGAGGAGGCAGGCTCTCCCCATGGGGAAGCACAAATCACCCGCCCGGTACAGCGCGGCCGGACTCGCATGGCGGGGCCTTCGCAGGAAGCCCTGGCCTCGAGTCTGGCGTGAACCGGAGCTGAAGTCGGCCTACGACGTGATCATCGTCGGTGGTGGCATCCACGGCCTCGCCACCGCCTATTACCTGGCCTCCAACCACGGCATCACCAATGTCGCGGTGCTCGACAAGGCCTATCTAGGCTCGGGTGGCTCGGGGCGAAACACAGCCATCGTGAGATCGAACTATCTCACCCCGGAGGGAGTTGCGTTCTACGACCGCTCACTCCAGCTCTACAACACGATGTCGGCCGATCTGAACATCAACGTCATGTTCTCCGAACGCGGCCACATGACCCTCGCCCACACCGACTCCGCCCTGAGAACCATGAACTGGCGAGCCGAGGTCAACAAGCTGCAGGACATCGACTCCTCAGTGATCGATCCCGGCGAGGTGAAGAAGCTCGCTCCGAGCCTCGACACCTCGCCCGATACCCGCTACCCCATTCTCGGCGCTCTCTACCACCCTCCAGGAGGCACGATCCGCCACGATGCAGTGGTGTGGGGTTACGCCCGCGCCGCGGACAGCTACGGAGTCGACCTCCACCAGAAGACCGAAGTGATCGACATCCTGTGCGAGGGCGGCGAAGGCCCCGCTGGAAAGGGCGCCGGCGGAAAGGTCACCGGTGTACGCACCAACCGGGGCGACATCCACGCGCCGGTGGTGGTCAACTGCACCGCCGGGTGGGCCAGCACGATCGCCGCCATGGCGGGAGTGCGGCTCCCGATCACCACCCACCCCCTGCAAGCAGCCGTCACCGAACCGGTGAAGACCTTCCTCCCCACTGTCATCGTGTCCGGCTCGCTGCACGTTTATGTGAGCCAGACCGATCGGGGCGAACTCGTCTTCGGAGCATCGGTCGACCCGCTCGCCACCTACGACATGCGCGGCACTCTCGAATTCACCGAGGAACTTGCGAGCCATGTGCTCGAACTCATGCCCGGCGTCTCGAAGATGCGACTCATGCGTCAGTGGGCGGGCCTCTGCGACATGACCCCCGACTACTCGCCCGTGATGGGCCCCACGCCGGTCGACGGTTTCGTCGTCGACGTCGGCTGGGGAACCTACGGCTTCAAGGCCGGCCCTGTCTCCGGAGAGCAGATGGCCGCCTGTATCGCCCACGGCACCATGCCTGATCTGATCGCCCCGTTTGTCCTCAGCCGATTCACCGACGGCACGCTCGTCGGTGAAAAGGGTGCTGCCGCGGTCGGCCACTAGGAGTTGGAAAACTGATGTTGCTCGTCCCCTGCCCCAACTGTGGCCCCCGAAACGCGGCCGACATGTCGTACGGCGGTGAACCCCACACTCGCCCCGATCCCAACACCGCCTCCCCGGCGCAATGGCGCACCTACCTGTACCTGCGCGACAACGAATCCGGCTGGATCACCGAGAACTGGTACTGCTCGTCGGGTTGCCGCAAACACTTCAAGCTCGAACGCCACACCCTCACCGGCGAACTACGCAATCCGCCCCTGCCCGGCGTCAAGACCGGAGGCCCGCGATGAGCGTGCGACTCCCGGCCCAGCCCAACGAGGTACTCGATCGCTCGAAGCCTCTCGTCTTCACCTGGAACGGCAAGAAGATGCGCGGGTTCGAGGGCGACACCATCACCTCGGCGCTCCTCGCCAACGACCAGCAGATCCTCAGTCGTTCGATGAAATACCACCGGCCGCGCGGGGTACTCACCGCCGACTTCTGGGATCCCAACACCACCGTGCAAGTGGGCGACGAGCCCAACGTGCGAGCCTCACACCGCAAGCTCGAAGCGGGAATGGCGGTGTCAGCGCAAAACGTCTGGCCTTCGCTGAAGTACGACGCGAAAGCCGCCAACGGCCTGGTGGGCCGCTTCCTCACCGCCGGCTTCTACTACAAGACGTTCATGAAGCCGGCGAAGTTGTGGCCCGCCTACGAGCAGATCCTGGCTCGCTTCGCACCCGGAGGGGAGGTCGATCTCGACACCCCCCACGGCTACCACGACAAGCGCTACGCCCATCCGGACGTGGTCGTTGCCGGGGGTGGGCCAGCCGGTATCGCCGCCGCGATCGAGGCCGCCCGCGCCGGTGCCTCGGTGATGCTCGTCGAGCACGAACCCGCGCTGGGAGGCCATCTTCTCTGGGGTTCCGACGCCGACCTCGATGCCCTAGCGGGCCTGATCGCAGAGGCCGAGTCCGCCGGTGTCGAGATCCTCACCAACTCCACC
>Ga0255047_10001040_pt1 | contig 21147 bp, 19 predicted proteins | sample JV7_2_1_MG_FD_183640 | JGI IMG/M metagenome (GOLD analysis project Ga0255047, IMG submission 183640) | Seawater microbial communities from Jervis Inlet, British Columbia, Canada - JV7_2_1 | ecosystem: Environmental > Aquatic > Marine > Inlet | place: Canada: British Columbia | collected 2016-10-06 | reverse complement strand
TAACGCGGCGAAGAAGGCGGACGAAACCGAGGCGGCTTTCAAGGCCATGGGTACGGCTACTCCCGCATCGATTGACAAGCTAAACAACAAATTCCAAGACGCGGTAAATGAGGTGACCAAGGATGGTCCCGTTGCCAACGTCTATATTGATGTCGATAAGTTCGACGAGGTTTACCAGGACCAGGCTGACGCTGTCGCCGAGGAGCTGGGAGTCACCGAACAATTAGAAGAGGCCAGGAAAACAGAGGGCGGATTGCTAGAGGTTCCTGTCGGAACGTATGGCGCAAAGATTGGCCGCGACGAAGAAGCCCTGGCGAAGATATACCCGCATTCCAAGTTTGACCCGATGGATGACACGCCTTCCGAGGCGGCTAAGTTACGCGACCCTGACAAACTGGCCGCTGACTTTGAGAAAGAGATGGAAGGCATCCAGGGGGAGGATGAGGTTCGGGATTCAGCAAAACAAGTTTTCGAGGCGGAGCGCGATCAGTTAGAAGCAACCGGTCGGTATACAAAGGAACAGGCTGAAGTCAATGCTCTCCTGGCGCGTAACGTCTTTACCACATTATCCAAAAAGTACAATAACCCTGACGGTTCCCAGATGTTGCCCCACCAGATGGCGGAGCGATACGGGAAGTTCATCGACAAGATTGACAAGCCTCTGGTCATTACCAGGGAAGACTTTAATCGCCAGGGGCTACCGACAGCACAAGCTCTAAAAGCCATGAAGGCTGACGGCGTGAGGATCGAGGCCGGTAAGAATAAGAAGGGCCAGAAGGTTGGCGAGACTAACATTGCCCTGACGCGGATAGAGCGCGAGGAGCAAGTGGTTGAGGGTCAGGCTTTGAATCAGCAAGCCGAGGCTGTTAAGCGGTCGCCGGAATTCCAGGAGAAGTTCAAGGATACTGAGGTTGTGGACGATGTCGGCGACCCTATGATGATGTTTCATGGGACTAAGGCCGGTGTGAATTTTACAGAGTTTGGTCAGTTTAGTCACTTCGGAACGCAGTCTGCCGCTGACTCCAGGTTGGGGTCTGTAGCCCCGACCGCAGTTTCGGGGGAAATGGCGATGACGGCGGCTGGCATTCCCAGAGACAAGCAAAGCGCGTATTGGCGCAACCTCACAGAAGAACAGCGCGACGGCATGCTGGCCGAACATCGTAGCGATAATTCCATCAACACCAGGGTTATCCCTGTTTTTCTGGACATCAAGAATGCCCTGGAGATAGAGGACGACCATAGCAACGGCGACCTGGAAGACCTTGTTGACCAGGTGGTCGCGACAGGTGTTATATCTGCCGAAGAGGGGCGCGGTATAAAAACCAAGGATGCTTTAGGGGAGATTTTAAAAGATAATGGGTACGATGGTTTAAAGTATCGCAACCAGGTAGAAGACCCTGGGAGTACGTCGTATGTCCCTATTGACTCCAATCAGATAAAATCTATATTCAACACTAACCCTACCGAAGACGCTGACTTCCTCAACCAGGAGCAAGAAGATGCAATCCTCAAATCTCTCCCCACGCCCGAAGAGATATTCGGCACTACTGTCGAGGAACTTAATCAGGAGGCAAAGGGCAAGAAGAAAAAGAAAGCGAAGCCTCCTTCCAGGACAGAGCAAACCGGAAGCCTTGACACGATATATCCCGAAATCAACGCCGCGCTGAAAGAAGTGATTGGCCGGATGACCAGGCCGGAGCGCACCATGTTCAAGAAGAACATGAAACTTCACGCTGGCACCAAGTGGGCGGCGGCGGCAGTCCGCGGTATGGCTATTCGTGAGATGTTCTTTCGTACCATGGAAGGCCGGAACGTAGACGACATTAACCATAGCGGCCTGTGGGGGAAAGATCGCCTGGACCGCTATTCCGTCGTAAAGAGTTTTCTTACCGGTGACCCGAACGCGGTAGAGCAACGGGCCAAGGGCTACACCTTTATGGGTGACAACCGTAAGGCCGAGCTTGATGTGTCGGGCTCCTTCAAGAACTGTAACCCAAGCAAGGTATGCGCTCAATTCTGTTACGCGGCTGACGCTAACGCTCGCCCGGCTGAGTTGATTAAGGCTGAGTTCACCGAGTGGATCGCGGAGAAACATCCCGACGTTCTCGCCGACCGGTTGTTCAATATGTTCGAGGCTACCAACCAGCATGCTGATGGCCTGGCGTTGCGGATTAACGACAAGGGCGACCTGTCACCGGCGCAGTTGATATTGATTAAGGCTATGAACGCGAAGGGCGTGAGAATGCAGATATTCTCTAAACGTCCTGATATGTTGCGGAAGGTCAGCGACTTCAACCTGAAGATGTTGTCCATCGATGAATCCAATTTCGAGCTGGCGCGGGAAAACCCCGATCTCCAACTGGCTGTCGTTATCGGCCAGGGCATGACCCAGGAACAGATCGCCGAGGTTAATGACCGGGTGGCTGTTTACTTGCCGGTCAACCAGGGGAAGTCCTCTGTCTCCAGGGCGGACGTTAAAGCGCGGTTCCCAGATAAGTTTAAAGAAATGACATCGAAGCTCTGTCCGGTGGACGGCGGCAAGATGAAGACGAAGAGCAAAACCAGTTATGTTGACATCGTATCAAAGAAAAAGGGAACCGAGGGGTTGCATACTTGCGGAGCCTGTGATTTACTAGGGATGTCCGGTTGCTTCTTCGGTAAGAATAAATCAGAGAATGTTCGTAAGATTATCTCGCAGATCAATGCGGCGAACGGTCCCGAAGAACAGCTCCGAAGTTCAGTTCAAAAAGTAATTGATAAACTGGACAAGGACTTACAGCAAGCAAAGAAACGAGGTGAGTTAAATGATGACGAGTACGCAAGCCTTATCACAGCTCTACATGAAGGGAAGCGCAATATACGGACAGACCTTGGACCAAGCACACCGGGACAAGTTGACCCAAAAGCAAACGGTCCAGTTGATGGAGATGCAACGCGAGGAGAAGAAGGCGGATCAGATGGTCGCCGATCACCAGGCGAAGCAGAGCAAGTCAACCAAGACCCCCTCAACACAGAACGCGGAGAACTCAACCAGGACCGAGTAACGCCTAACTGGTATTACTCGAAACTGGCTGAGTCTTTCCACGCCCTCCCCGAAAACAAAACACCCGATCAAAGAGCCAGCGGCTGGAAGAAACTGTTCCAGAACCTCAACGCCAAAAGTTCCGAAAAGGAATGGACCGGCATTTTTGAGTGGCTCGAAACTCAAACAAAAGAATATCAGGTTGATGAGCTTGAGTCAGCGTTGCCCGAACGGGTAGAACGCCTGGCTAAGTTTGCCCCCGATCACGCTCAAAGAGCTTTCCATCAGGAGAGGGTTGACTACCTGGAGCGAGAGATCGCGAAGGCGAAGGCTGGGAAAGGCCCGAAGCTGACCAGAGAGAATATCTCAGCGTTCCTTGAGAACCATGGTTCTATTGATATTGAAACGGTAGAGATTGACAATACGACGGGCGTGACAAGGGCGGAATTTGACGAGAAGGTTGCGGACCTTACCGAGCGTTTTATCGATAATGATGTGCATGAAGCCCTAGTTGATTTAGCCAGGGACGGTATTAGGGCCGAGGAAACTTTCTTGTCGGCATACGAAAGAATTAGGGATGAGAAGGGGGAATCTATTCGTGCGGCTATCGCCAATAGCCCCCACATCATCCAGGATGCGAACGAGGCCGCCCTCGAACAGCTTGGCCCTATGGGGACCAACGAGGAGATTGGCGTAGACCTGGAGCAATACACCCTGCCGGGCGGCAAAGACAAAGGCAATATCCTCCTGAAGTTTAACCAGGAGCATCCTAAGGCTCGGATGGGCTCCCTTGTATCCGGTAAAGTTTGGGCTCACGCCAACAAGATGGCAGGAGAGAATAACCGCGAGCTTCGGGCGAAAGGTATAGTTAATATTGACGGTATAGGGCATTTACCTGGGGCTGTGTACGGAGATATTCTCAAGGGGTTTGGTAAATTATCTAGCTATGACCCAGAGGTTGGGGGGACTGTGCTGTTGCCAGCTAAGTACGAAAAATGGGCAGACTATGTGGCCGCGACACCTGGGGCGAAGGGCGTTTTAACCAAGCAGGAAGAGAAATTCTTTGACGAAAATGTGGCACAGATATCCGAGGTATATAAAAGTAGCGGCTCCCTTGTGGGGTCGGCACCGCAGTTCCAATCGCATGTCTTCCCAGATCACCAGAATATCGTCGTCTGGGTTCGCAAGCAAACGCGGACCGTCGGTGGTAAGAAGATTTTGCTCTTAGATGAGATTCAGTCTGACCTGGCGGCGGCGATAGAAGGGGGCGAAACAAACGCTCGCGCCCCTTTTACGGAAAGCAAGAGCGCATACGTTGGCCTGGCTGTTCGCAAGATAATCACCTACGCCATCGAGAACGGTTTCGACCGGGTGGAGTGGGCGACAGGGTCACAGCAATCGGAAAGGTATCCGAGCTTGAAGGAGCTTGCGCGGGTTGTGCGGTATAACCCAGAAACTCAAGAGCTTAAAATTATAAAGGCGGGTTCTCCTCCTGGTCCGAACGCTCTTGTCAGCATGGGCGTTATGGATGAGAAAAAGCTGAGAACAACTATTGGGCGCGAAGCCGCAGAAAAACTCCTAGCAGAGCCTATAGGGGAGGAGGGGTTCCATCACCTACAAACAGGCGACATTGAGCTTTCCAATAAAGGTATGACAGACTTTTACGACCGCCTTGTTCCAGAAGTGGTCAGCAAGATAGTCAAGGGAATCACCGGCGAGAAATTAGATATTGAAATTAAAGAAGTGGACCCTGCCGCATACAGCGGATTGAATCAGCCTGGCTTTGACATGGCACCCATCAAGAAGGCTTTTGAGGGTGACCGCGTCGAGCTGGCGTTGTTCCAGAAGAAGAACGGTGGCAAGCGCGGTTCCCTCCAGTTTGATCCATTCGACATATCAGGAACGCCGTCGATAATGACGCTCCTGGAGAATGCCGATCTGACCACCTATCTCCATGAATCTGGACATTTCTACTTTGAGGTATTGCGCGACCTGGCAAGCCAGGCTGACGCGCCTAAGTCTATCCGCGACGACATGCTCACATTGCTACGGTTCGTCGGGGTGGACAAGGATACGAAGCCTTTGACCCTGGACACCTGGAACAAGATGTCAATCGCAGAGCGCAGGGTTGGGCATGAGAAGGTAGCCGACGCTTTCGAGCGATACCTGTTTGAAGGAAAGGCACCGTCCCTGGAACTGCGAGCCCTGTTCCGCAATATCTTTAAATGGTTCAAGGATGTTTATACCAGCCTGGCCGGCAAAGATGTTCCGATCTCTAATGAGGTCCGGTCCGTTTTCGACCGACTCCTGGCTACCGAAGAGGAGATTAAGGCGGCCCAGCGACATGCTCGCTCGGCCCCACTATTCAAGGATAATGACGTTGTTGGCATGGACCCGATTGCCTGGGACCAGTATAGCCAGACGGCTGACGACAACATGGAGGAAGCCCAGGAGCGGATGCTTAAGGAGGATGGTAAAAACATCCGCTGGTTGGACCGTGCGCGTGGGCGGATCGCCAGGCAGATGCAGAGGGAAGAGAACGAAAAGCGCAAGGCTGTCAGGGAAGAGATGACCAGCAAGGTTAGCGAGCTTCCTGTTTATCAACTCAAACAGTTCTTGCAGATTCCGCAGGAAAAGAAAGAGGTCCGCGAAAAGAATCCGAAGGTTGTGGACCCCGTCACAGACTCTCTGTTTACAGCCATTGCTAAGCTCGGCGGGATCGACCGCGAGGAGGCGGCGTTGAAATGGGGCGTTGACCCGAAAGGCAAGTACGCTACTGGCCTGGGTGTCGGCAGACCTGTGTTGCGAAAAGAGGGCGGCAAGACTATCGCTGAAATGGAAGCGGCCCTGGATGAGCTGGGCTACCTGGAACGCAACCATCTCGAACAATATGATCCCGCGTCCCTGGAGCAAAAGTTCAGCGAAGAGGACGTCGGTCATAAACGATACTCTATTCAGAACGATGTCTACGATATCTCTGAAGCCTACGAAGACTTTATCTTCGCCCAGGGCGAGTATCACCCCCTGGACAAAAACTCCGAATATGGCGGCAAACTTTCAGAGCAGTTGTTGCAGGAATACTTTGAAGGGCGCGAACAGATATGGCGGGAACTCCCTCTGTCTGGCCGGTATGCTATGACGGCTGAAAAGGGCGGACTGGCACCGGAGCTGGTTGCTGAACAGTTTGGGTACGATAGCGTGGACCTAATGATCCAGGATTTACTCTCGGCCCCCTCGAAGCGCGAGACTGTAGACAGCGCAGTAGACAACCGGATGCTGGAACTGTACGGCGAGATTGACTCGGCGGAGCAAAGGCAGAATAAGGTGAACGCGGCTGTGGCGAACGAGGCCAGGACGCGCCAGGTTCATACCGAGCTGAAGGCTCTCAACCGAACGACCGGCAACAAGAACATCCTTGCGTCGGAAGCGCGGGAACAGGCCGAAGAGATTATCTCAAAACTTACTCCCAACAAGATTCGCCCCGCCAAGCATTACGCGGCGGAGCGCAAGGCTAACGGTGAGGCCGAGGCGGCTCTCTCGAAGGGTGACCTCCAGGGCGCGGCTGACCACAAGCGCGTGGCGGTCCTGCAATACCATTTTGCCCAGGCGGCAACGAAAGCCCTGGAAGAGCTGGATAGGACGGTCCGATACTTTAAACAGTTTGACAGCAAGACGACCAGGAACAATATCGGGCGCGAGCAACTCGAACAGATTGACGGTCGGCTGGAGATATACGATCTCCGCAAGAGCGTTAGTGTGGCGGAGCGCGAACGTCGGGAGATGCTGGCTACCTGGATAGAGAATCAAGAGGAGCTTGGATTCAGTCCTGACATAGACCCACGAATCCTCCAGGCCACGGTTTTGAAACATTACCGTGATGTCCCTATGGATGAGATACGCGGACTGAAGGATGCCGTCCAGAGCATGGAGATTATCGGGCGGAACAAACAGCGGAACTTGATCGCGGACCAGAAGAAGTCCCAGGATGAGATGGTTACGGAGATGGTTGAGCGGATGGAGGAAACGAGCAAAGAGCTGAACATCGATATAGAAACGACTCAATATAAAGAGCGCGTCAAGTCTTTCGGTCGGTCTATCCTGGCCGGGCATAAGAAGTTTTCCTTCCATGCGAAGACCTTCGATGGCGAGCGCGACGGCGGTCCATCTTACCAGTACCTGGTTCGGCCATTGAATGAGCGAACGGATTGGGCGACGAACAGGAAAGCTGACGAAACGAAGAGGCTGGGCGAGATATATGGGCGGTATAGCCGGGAGGAGATGGTTGCCAATAATAAGAAAATCCACATTGAGGCGATAGGGAAGGGGCTCAGTAAGAACGGGATCATCGCCGTGGCTTTGAATTGGGGCAACCTGACCAACCAGGAACGCATGATGAGTAGCAAGGAAAACGGCGGCTATGGTTGGACGCGACAGCAAATTGAGGGACCGGGGGGAATCCTGGACAATATGGAATTGAAGGACTGGTTGTTCGTCCAGGACATTTGGTTATACCTGGACAGCTTCTGGGATGAGATTAAGGCCAAGGAATTTAGGATCAATGGCGCGAGCGTCGAGAGAGTCGAAGCCCTTCCAGTTAATACGAAGTTTGGTCAATTCACCGGCGGGTATTATCCGCTGAAGTATAATGGCAAGCTGAGTTTTAAGACACAGAAACAGGAAACGGCTGACCTCTACGACGCATTGAAGCGCGGTGGAATCGGCAGGGCTATGACCAAGCGCGGTCATGTTGAATCCAGGGCGAAGGGCGATGTTGACAACCCGGTCCGCCTGGACCCACAAGGGGTTATCATTGAGCATGTGAACCAGGTCATTCAGGACTTGGCTTTCCATGAGGTGCTGATCGACACGAACCGGTTGCTGAACAATGCGCGACTGACGAGCCGGATCGCTACGAACTACGGGACCGAGGTTATGACCCAGCTATTGAAGACTGTCGAGGACGTTGCCATGGGTGATGTTCCTGCGATAAGCATTCAAGAGGTTGTCTGGAACCATCTTCGCATAGGCTCTAGCATTATGGCTATGGGTTGGAATATGTCCACAGCATCTATCCAGTTCCTGGGGCTCTCTCAGTCCATGTCCCGCGTGGACACCAAATGGGTGCTGAAGGGCATGTCGCGATACTTTACCGGCGCAGAGAATATGGAGGCCGGTTATAAGTGGATATATGAGAATAGTCCTATGATGCGGAACCGGGCTCTGACTATCAACCGCGAGATAAACGAGATACGAAACAAGGTTTCCCAAGAGACTATTGCTGGGGGTAAGATCAACGATGTGAGCGACACCTTCTTTTACTTTATAGCCAAGGCCCAGGTCATGGTAGACGTTCCTACCTGGATCGGTGCCTACACTAAAGCTATGGAGGAGGGTGTTGACGGTCGCCCGGTTGTAGACGAAGCCGAGGCTATCTCCCTGGCTGACCAGGCCGTTAAGGAATCGCAGAGTAGTGGTGAGCTTATGGATCAATCCGGCATGCAACGCGGTAGTCCTTTATGGAAACTGTGGACCAACTTCTACAGCTTTTTCTCATCGACCTACAACAACACAGCGCATGCCTACAATAAGACAGACTTTAAGAACGTCAGGTCAATCGGCTTATTCGCCGCAGACATGCTCCTGATTTACACGCTCCCTACCGCCATGTCGCTCCTCATCAAAGACTTGTGGATACGGGGTGAATGTGATGGCGGGGGCGATCTTGTGTGCGCGGCCAAGAAGCTGGGGGTTGACCACATTTCCTATCTGATGGGAACCATGATGTTCGTGCGCGAGCTGGGCAACGCTGTCCAGGGGTTCAATGGATACGACGGTCCTCCTGGCTCCAGGTTCTTCTCTGTCGGCAACTCGCTGATACAGCAAGCGATGCAGTTGGATGTCGATAGAGGCTTGATAAAGTCTGCTATCGGGACAGTAGGGACAGTAACTCATATGCCAGCCGTCTTTGTTACCAGGATATTGGACTCTTACCTGGATGCAATGGAAGGTAAAAACGTAAGACCGCTGGCTCCACTATTCGGCCAGGCAAAAGAAAGCAAGTAGTTGTTTGACACCTTGACGTAAGCCGTATAAAATGTAAATGGAATAACCCCTAGCATGGACGCTGGGGCGCATAAGCATGGAGGCTTAAATTGACCATATCCGCTGAAGCAATTAAAACAAGCGTGTTTGACGGCAACGGAAGCACCACCGCGTTCGCCTTTACTTTCAAGACATTCCTGGCGGCAGACCTTGTCGTCACCCTGACCAGGGGCTCAGACTCAGGCACTTCGGGTGCTGAAGAAGTCGAGACTATCACCACAGATTATACCGTAGCTCTGAACAGCAATCAGGATTCCGATCCAGGCGGCACAGTTACTATGGTGGTTGCTCCGGCGGCTGGCTCTCCGGCAGAAAAACTTGTCATATCAAATTCTCCTGCTTACACGCAGGGGGTAGACCTGGTTTCCGGTGGTGCCTTCTCGGCTAACGTCGTGGAAGATGCCATAGATCGGAACACAATCCTGGCGCGGAAAGCCCAGGAGCTGACGACCAGGTCCATCCAGATTCCCATCACAGATGACACCGGCACCACGGTGGAATTAACCACAGAAACTCTTCGCGCCGACAAGGCGTTGATCTTTGACTCATCCGGCAACGTCACGGTTTCGACCGACGACTATAACGACCAGGCAACTGCGGCGGCGGCAAGCGCGGCGGCGGCGGCAACGTCAGCAACTGCGGCTAGTAACGCGGCCACGGCTGTAGCCCAACCTTTCCTGATGGATACCGGCTCAACGACAATGGGTGATCCTGCTGGGACCAATTTCCGACTTAATAACGCTACGGTCAGTAGCGTGACTCTAATTGCATTCGCAGATACCAACGAAGATGGCGCGGACGTTTCCGACTACCTGGTAACCTGGGACGACTCAACGTCTACCCTCAACGGTCACCTCATTCTAGTCGAAGAAGGGACTCCTGCCAACTTTGCAGTCTTCACCGTTGGCGCGGTAACAGACAATACTGATTGGGTCCAGGTTGCGGTAACGCACGTTGACTCTGGCGGCTCTCTCTTTACGAACGACACCACGGTTCGCTGTATGTTCGTCCGTAGTGGAGACAAGGGAGACACCGGTTCTGCCGGGCATGAGATGACTTGGGAAACCACGACCACGGATACCGACCAGGGAATTTCCAAATGCTGGACGGACAATAATACAATTCTATCAAGCACCGTTTTCTACATGGATGATGTGGACAATTCCTCCAGCGCAATAGGCGGAATCGTGGACACCTGGGACGATAGCACCAACCGGGCGATACGCGGTTCGATAATGATATACAAGATATCTGACAAGTCGAACTTCCATCTCTTCAACGTGACGGGAGCTGTTACCAGCGCATCGACCTATTCCAAAGTGGCGATAACGCCGGTGGCAACGGTTGGTACAATTTCTGACGCTGACCCTGTCTCGGTCCTATTCATTCGGTCCGGCGACCAGGGAACTGACGCTGGCTACACGATGCTCTGGGACTCCGATACGGCTGACGCTGACTCAGGTACAACCAAGGTCTGGTTTGATAACGCAACTCTCGCTTCAGTCACTACCGTCTACGTTTCGGACGATGAGATTGGCGGCACGGATATCCAGGCGGATGTCAATACCTGGGACGATAGTGGTTCGACCATCAATGGACAAATCAAGGTAACTAAGCAAGATGATGTTGCGGTGTTTGCTTTGTACAATGTCACCGGCTCAGTTACAAGCGCGACCGGCTACTCCAAGGTGGCGGTCACTCATTCTGTTTCGCAAGGTTCCTTCACGGACGCGGACAGGGTGACAATGACCTTCTTCCGCACAGGTGACAAGGGTGACACAGGCGCAACTGGAGCCGCTGGCTCTGGTAGGTTCGCTTTCGATACCACGGCAGACCCAACGGCTAACTCTGATGCCAGCAACACAGATGGCAATGGAACTTTTGACGAAGGTTCAGTCTGGGTAAACACCAGTTCAAACACAGTATTCCAATGCGTGGACGCTACGGCAACCGCCGCAATATGGAAGAAGTACCTGGGTTCTTCCGCTATAACCGGCTTAATACTAGCTTTAGGATAAGGATTATATTATGGGAACATTAGCAAACGGAGTCTCGAACGATATAGGAACAGGAGAAGCAACGCTTCATACTGTTACCGCCGCAACCGTGGATGTTATCGTCGGCTGTCGCTTCACGAATATACTTGGCACCGCTATCACTCTTGACGTTTATGTTGACATAGGCGGATTGGGAACCGACACATATCTTTGTAAGAATGTCCCGATACCCAGCGGTGGTCAGTACGAACTGATAGATGAAAATTCCAAATTAGTATTAGGGGCGGCTGACATTTTACACGCCGTCACAGATACGGCTAGTGGGGCAGATTGCCACATCAGCTACCTCGATGACGCAAACAACTAGGAGTAGACAATGGGTAACGTAGGAAACACTCCGACAAATGTGCCAATTCAAACGGCTGACCTTGAAGATAACATCGTAACGCTGGCGAAGATGGCTGGCGGGACTGATGGGAATCTTATAGGCATTGATGCTAACGGCGACCCGGCTTATATCTCAACCGGGACAGATGGGCAAGTATTAACGTCTGGCGGTGCCGGGGTAGCGGCTTCTATGGAAGCGGCGGCGGCAGGAGGAGCTTGGACTTTTATATCAAGAACAGCCGAGAGTGCTGTAGCGTCTACAACTGTTACCGGGGTGGATTCTGCTACTTACGACACTTATGTAATAAAGCTCACAGGAATTGATATGGTTTCCGACCAAGACCTATGGATACGTTGCGGGAACGGCTCTGTTGATGCCACCTCTAACTACTACTGGCACTCCTTTAGCTATCAGCCGAACACTACGACTATCAACCAAAACAACGGTGGGTTAAGCAATCAAATGATAGCATCGGCAACTTCCGTGCAATCTAACGGCGACCCATTTTCCGACTTGTTTTTCTACTTAAGTGGCTCCAGCGTTGCTACTGTTTATACTGGTATGCACTGGCACGGTCATGTTATGGATGGCACAGGTGGCTACCCAACCATAAACCAAGGGGCAGGACAATGGGGTACGAAAGGCGTGATGGATAGGGTACAATTCCTCCCAGCATCAGGGAACTTCGATGTTGTGGTGAGCGTCTACGGAATCAACATATCTTAACAGGACTATAATATGGCAAGGTTTAAATCTGTAATAAACGTAGCAACGGGGCAAGCAGAGCGAGTACCCCTAACTGCCTCTGAAGAGACTCAACGTGACACAGAGGACGCACAGAACCAAATTGACTGCCCCCAGAACTATTCACTAGCTGGGGCAAAGACTCACAAGATTAAGGCTGTCCGTAGAGAAGCCAAGGCTTTATATGTTGACCACGTTGACCCTCACTATAACCAGAGAGGTCGAGAGGTGGCTGAAGGCGGGAACTATAATGTTCCTGCTAACGTTAAGTCTTTCGTTGCCAGTTTGAAGGCTGACTTTATTACAATGAAGGCAGAGATAAATGCCAAGTCAACAATGCAAGATGTTAAAGATTACTCCCCCGGTAGGGATGGGGCAAAAGCGTGGCCTACGCCACCGGGAGCATAACAAATGGCTAACGTAGGAATAACCCCAAAATTTGGCAACCTGTCATACCAGACAGGAACCGGCGACGGTTCGGACACGACTCCGATTGCGACTCTTGACTATACGGTAGCCACTCCGCAGTCAATCTCGGTATCTCTGGACGGACTTGTTCAGGTTCCGGTAACTGACTATGATGCGACCGGCACAACGCTGACCTTCGTGGTGGCTCCGCCGAACGGGGTTGCTATATTGGTTGTCTATCTTGGGCTGACCATTAGCATTGGAACGCCAGCGGATAATACCGTCGGCCTTGCTCAACTTGCCGGTGGTACGGATGGCGAGATTATAACTTTCGATTCTTCTGGCGACCCTGCGATGGTGGGGGCTGGAACTAGCGGTCAGGTGCTTACCAGCAACGGTGCTGGCGCGGCTCCTACGATGCAAACTGCAAGCGGTGGAGTGCCAGTAGTCTTCCCGGCAACTAGAGTAGGTGACGCTGACCCTAACACGCTGGACGATTATGAAGAGGGCACGTTCACTCCAACCATACAGGATTCCACGGGTTCTGATTCAGAAAGTCAAACCTATGGCTCAGTCAAAGGAACCTACGTTAAGATAGGACAACTTGTCCAATGTTGGGGGTATATGTCTTTAACTTCTTTCGGTTCACTAACAGGCGGGGATGCGGCGAGATTAGCTGGCCTACCCTTTGCGTCTTTTAATAATAGTCCAGAGAGATTTTCTGGTGGCATGACTGATGCTGGTGGACTTGCTATTAGTGCTGGTAACGCTGTCACAGGTTATCTTTCCAATAATGTCACTTATGGGTTGTTCAATGAATGGAACGCCACCACAGGGACTACTACATTGACGGTGACAGAGGTATCAACAGCGGCAACTTTTGGATTTTGGTTTCTATACAGAACAGACTCATAGGAGAGCATAATGGCATTAACAGAAAGAGAAGTAGTGGCCAACATCACCGTCTTGGCTGACGGTCAGATACAGGTAAGGAAAGATACAATCATAGAACGTGACGGCGAGTTCGTAAGCAAAAGTATCCATAGGCACGTTGTTGCTCCTGACTGCTCTGCTGGCGATAAGGCAAACCAACACGCCAACGTGCAAGCAATCATGGACACCGTTCATACCCCACAGGTCAAGTCTGACTATGAGGCTTGGAAATTGGCTCAGGAGGCATAATGACAACTAAAGTAACAAGCATGATGAGTGAGGCAGGAACCAAGGGCGCAGATATAGCGTCAGCGACTACCATAGTCATAGGCACGGACGGCTCTTACTTTGACATTACAGGCTCGACAGGCATCACCACCCAGATGACGGTTGACGCTGGCAGAACATTCACCCTGCAATTTGATGGGGCTGTAACGATAACCGACAACGCCGCTATGACATTAGCGGGTGCGGCTAACTTTACCACCGAGGCTGGTGACATACTTACCTTCCTTGCGGTAGCGGCTAATACCGTTGTCCAGATTGGTAACAGTCTGGTTGATGGCGGCAGTCCAGTAGCCCCGGCTGGCGGCGGTTTCACTCTTGGCACTCTTAACAATACGACATCTGTAACAGCAAACGAGTTCACTGGCATACCCGCTGATACTCACATGATAGTCATGAGTTTTAATAGCATATCAACAAACGGAACCTCTGATATACTTATACAGCTTGGTGACTCCGGCGGGTACGAAACTTCTAGCCATGTTGGTACTTGTTGTAATGGTGCTGGGACGGACACCAACTATGCGTCATCTGGAAATGGGTTTAGGATGGTAGTCCCTGCGGTTGCCGCAACGCTATATCATGGTCATGCTTGGTTAATAGAACAGATAGGGGCGGCAGGAGGTACTCAATGGACTTTCTCCTATCAGTTAGCCGCCGTAGGCACGATTGATGTTTGGACAGGATGCGGCTCCAAGTCTACATCCGCAGAGCTTGACCGTCTTCGCATAACTACTACTGGCGGGACAGATACCTTCGATGTGTTCAACATGAACATATCCTACCAATAAGGAATAATATGCCGTATCTAGCAATAGTCAGGACAGAAGATAACAAGATAGCCAAGTATATGAGCTTTGAGGGTGAGGCTGACGCTGACGCTCATGTTGTGACTCATGGCGGCTTTGTAGTACAAGAGCCAACACAGCCATACCAGTTCGACTTTTGTACGGTTGACGCTGTAGCCAAGACCATCACTACGCATGAACCAGAGGCTTTAGCCGCTAACAATATGAAGCTATGGGAACGAGATATGACAGAGCTTGACGGTGGCCTCCCACGCTACGCAGAGGACATCATAACGGCTATGAATCCTGTAGACCGAGCCAGTATATCGCAGACGACCAGAGACAAGCTGACCGCTAAAGAACTACGCAGAAGCCAGAGGCCATAATGTCCGACTCATTCATTCAATGGAATGGCAATCGGATGCAGGGCGATACCAACACGAACAAGTTGGGATTCCCTGGCCTGGTCAAGATGGCGGCGACCGTTCGCAATGGCGTATACACTTCCACGGTGGGATTTTCTGCGGGGCAGACTGATGCCTTCGGGCGTATCCGAGTTTCCCAGCCAGAAACAATATTCGATTCTAAGCAACTCCTGGACAACAACCCGCTTCTCTGGGACGATCAAGAGGTAAGCGGAAGCGGCACATCCTCTACGCATAGCGTCAATGAAGCCGCGTCCACTATGGGCGTGTCGCTCAATACGGCAGGGAAGAGGGTGCGCCAGACCTTCCGGCGATTCAACTATCAACCAGGCAAATCCCAACAAATCTTTCTGACGGGGAACCTCCAGAAAAGCGGGGGCGGGACAGATATAACCGCCAGCATGGGGTACGGCGACGACAACAACGGAATCTTTTTGGTGAACAAAGAGGGGGTGCCGAACTGGCGACTTCGATCTAAGGTCACAGGCTCCGTGGTTGATGAGGATATTCCAGTTGGCACAGCAGAGGGAGTCTCCACAGCGGCGACCGGAGCGCAGATCAGAATCATAGATTCATTTGACGGAGATGGTCCTTCCGGTATTACTCTCAACATAACCAAGTCCCTCATTCTGGGGATAGATTTTGAGTGGTTGTCGGTAGGCATCGTTCGCTATTGCCTTGTGTTTGACGGGCAAATCTTTCCAGCCGCCCATATCGAAAATGCCGGCTATCTTAATGGTGCGTATATGTCTACGCCCAACTTGCCGGTCTGTGTCTGGATAGAGAACGGGGGGTCTGGGGCGGCATCGACTATCTCCCAGATATGCGCGACCGTTATCTCCGAAGGTGGCGCTAATCCTATTGGGCTTCCGCAATATGAATCTAACGCGGCATCTGATACGGCGGCGGTAGAAGTCAGCGCGAACACAGCCGACGCTTGGTATGCCGTAGTGGGTTTGAGGTTAAAAGCGGCCGCTGTGTTGTCGGGTGGCGGTGAGATTAAGTTCAGCGGCGCGTCTATGATTGCTGAGACTGCCGACGATTTCGAGTGGTGTATTAATCACAACCCAACTGTGACCGGAACATTTACCTATGGAGACAAAGCTAACTCTGCCATGCAAGTAGCTAGGGGCGACGCGGCCACCGTTACCGGAGGGCATAAGATTGTAGGCGGGTTTAGTCGAGCGGAAGGCGGTGGCGGAAGATTGGCTATAGCCAGTAGCTTATCTCTGGGTGCGGCAATAAATGGAACGCCAGACGAAGTTGTGTTCTGCGTTCGACCTTTATCAGCTAACGCTAATATGCAGGGTGGCGTAAACTGGACGGAGTTATAATGGACGATCAGCTTTTACATTTAGGCGTAGGCGGGATGATAGTGGTGCTGGTTATCCGTGACCTGTTCAAGTTCCTCGCCGCGAAAAAGAATGGGCAACCGTTTTGCTCCGGCAAGGACAACCAGCCGCAGATGCTGGAGATGCAGAAACTTGTCAAAGAAATCCACGATTGGCACAACGTCAGGAACGTGGATGGTCAGCACGTTTGGTTGGGGAATGATATACTAAAGAAGATGGCTGATGTGGAAAAGAAGATAGACGATTCGCATGATGATATTCACGTTATTATGAGGGGCATGAAATGACTGGATTACTGATAGCCATGTTCTTACTGGTAAGTCTCAAACTTATCAACGGACACTAGATGCCAGGTGACGATGCGATAACGATTAGCCGCGAGAACTATGTGCGCGGTATCGTGGTCGCTACTCTTATCTCCGTAGCCGCAGGACTCTGGTCCCTGGGCATTATCCCTTGGGCCACCAGGGAGGATTTGCGCGGGATGAAGAAGCCTATGTATAAGCTGAAGCAACGCATCATCGTCCTGGAAACGAAGCTGGGTGTCCACCACCCGAAGGATAAAGTCGATTCCACCGACCAGGAACAACATCGGAACAACCCCTCTCACGAAAATTAATTCCCCCGTCCTTACTGGACTTCCCGCCTTTCTGTAAATTAAATTATAAAAAGTGTTGACAAAAGCTGAGATAAGCCTATATTCGCAATTAGGTTTTAAACAAAAACTTTTTAAGGAGCGACCAAATGACCAACTCAAACCCACGATTCAGATACTACACTTTAATAGCGCAAAAGAATAAGGGCGACGACTTCGAGATAGTTTTTGGAGATCATAGCCGTCGCGTCGTTAAAGACAAAGAGTGGAACTCCCGTGGCGAATACGAAATGATGTTTGTCCATAAGATGTTCATGGATACGATAACCTATCGCGAAGCCTGGATAAAGGACTTCAATAAAAAGCGCAACGCTAACGCCAAGCATACTCTTCAATACTTCAATGGCGGCGGCGGCGAGCTTGATGCCAAGACCTTCGTGAAGGAGGAGGATATGGAAGATTACATAGACAAATCAATACTTCCTTTTTGGGAAGATGGCGACTATATAGTGACCGACGGAAGCCGCAGGGAAGTGTTCGACAACTACGAAGCGTAACCTAACTAAAGGAGCGACCAATGCAATCCAACCAAATTAACGACCACAGGCAGGACTCTTCCGCACAGCTAGCTGAGTTTGGTCGCTCCGCCAGCGCGGAGGGGTTCCTGCCTACTAATCAAGGGGCGACCATGAAAAAGCTAACTTTAGACGAACAGATGCAGGACCGCTGGAACAGGGCGGAGAAGATTATCAACGCTATCAAGATGGCGTTGCAGTATCCAGAGGATGGACCGGAAGACCTGGACTTTCCTGACAGCCTGGAGGAGATTGAGAATTTTCAGTATTGGGCTGGCAAGCTGGAAGACCTGGCTGGCGAGCTTTGCGAGGAATCTTGTGCGCTTTACAAGATAGGCCAGGATGCGGAGATCAGGTTCGAGTCCCAGGCTGATGACAGGGGGAACGAAGAATGATGTCGCAACTTTGGTTGGACATTTTATATTACTTAATGATTGCGTGGTTTCCGATCTTCTGCGCTTTCTCACTTTACATGATGATAGAAGACGAACTGGAGAATGATTATGATAGCGATGATGGAGATGCAGAGTAAGAATGTAGCAAAGTTAATCCCCGCCCTGGTTTTAGCCAGGCAAGGGATGGAAGGTGCGGTCAAAAAGGCAAAGGGTAATTGGGGTGCGTATGCCAGCCTGGAAGACCTTATTGAGTGTTGCATACAGCCACTCCTGGATAACAATATCATGCTAACCCAGGCGACAACGCCCGTCGATGGAGTGTCTCACGTTATGAGCCAGGTGACGCATTCGTCCGGCGAGTTCATGCGAGCGTACACGCCTATCGTTGTGGTCAAGGACAATGACCCGCAGAAGGCTCTCGCGGGATTGACCTACGCCAGGCGCGGAAGTTTGGAAGCCCTTCTTGCTATCCCTCGCGTGGATGATGACGGGGAACATGGGAATGGCAAGCCTAAGAAAAAGACTGGCTCAGAGTGGAAACCAACTCCGGCTCCAACTGACAAGGCCATGCCCACCAACGTGGATGAGTCTACCGGCGAGATCGTGGACGATATCCCTTACCCTGAAGAGCAGGAGGAATTGCTTACAGTTGCGGAGCGCAAGGAACTGAACCGTCACCGCGAGAAGCATGGTGTTCCAGAGGCGGCGGCGAAACAGCTTCTCATTAAGTTGGGTTACGAAACCAGCGCAGATATCCCCAAAATCCGGTATGGCTTTGTTAAGTCTGAGCTACAGAGGCTCGGCCAAATCCTCAACCAGGGGGCAAAATGAACGACCTGTCACTAGGCGAGTCCCTCCAGGTGAGGGCTTCAGAAATCTATAATTACTGTTCCTCCTTCTTCATCTCTAATGACCGGGACTACCAGACCGCTGACGCAAAAGCCAGCGAACTAAACTCCCTGGCGAAAGGCATCAAAGAATTTTGGGGGCCGAAGAAGTCGAAGGCTTACGATCTTTGGAAGGAATTATGTCAGTCCGAGAAAGATATGCTCCAGCCGGTCCAGGATGCTAAGAAAGTCCTGACATCATCGATGAGCGCATTTGCTCTTCAGAGGGCCGAGGTTGAACGTAAGCGTCAAGAGGAACTCCAGGCCCAACATAAGGTCGATATGGCACTAGAGGCCATGTCGTTGGACGAGGAGGGGGCTGACCCGGTTGTCGTCCAGGCGGTCGCGGAGATGGGGAATGATGCTGTCGTCGTCGAAGCCCAGCCGGAATTGCGCGGAAAGACTTCGTTTTCAATAGATTATGATGTTAAGGTGCTGACTGGTATGTTGAACCAGATACCAGTCGAGCTTCTCCTGCCTACTACTCCAGCCATGGTCAAGGCGTTGGAGGCGAAGGTTAAGAAGCTGGCAAAACTTAATGGGGGTCAGCAAGTAGCTGGGTTCTCAATCGTTCAAACTCAAACGGCGCGGACCCGATCCGCGTAGGGGGTAGCAATGGCAAATGTTAATGCGGTATTCTTAATGGGTAATCTTACCCGCGACATCGAACTGAGGTACACAGCAAGTGGGTCACCGGTCGGCAACATGGGGCTGGCGGTCAACCGGAAGTATAAGTCTGGGGATGAATGGAAAGAGGAGGTTATCTTTGTGGAGGTGACGGTTTGGGGGAGCCAGGCCGAGAACTGCGCCAAGTATCTCGCTAAGGGCTCGCCCTGTTTTATCGAGGGTCGCCTGGCGTTCAGCGAGTGGACAACCGACGACGGCCAGAAGCGCAATAAGCTGACGGTAACGGCTAACAGCGTTCAGTTCGTGGGCTCCAAAGGCGAAGGCCAGGAAAAGGCATCCCCGCCTAAAACCGACGAGGTTCCTTTCTGATGACCTACTTGGAAATCTCCGGCTGGGAGGAATATCAAACCTTCAGGAAGGATCGCGGATGCCCTCCGTGGATCAAGTTGCATCGATCCCTACTGACCTCAGAACGCTGGCTCTCCCTGTCGGATTCCGACAAGGGGGTGCTGGTGTCTCTGTGGATGGTCGGCGCGGCCAAAGATGGCAAGATACCAGCGGACCCCAAGGTTTTAAGGCGGATGGCTCAGATTGACAAAGACCCTAACATCAAAAGATTCATAGAGTTAGGCTACTTGGTTGACAATCAGGTGTCAGGTGGTTGCCAAGAGGTTGCCAAGTTGACCCACCAGAGTAGAGTAGAGCAGAGTAGAGTAGAGCAGAGTAGATATATGGCGTGCGAGTTCTTTGAAGAGGATTGGTTGGCTTACCCAAGAAAAGCTGGCTCGAAGGCAAAAGCCAAGACTTGTTATCTTAAATCTGTTGATACCCAGGAAAAGAGAACCAACTTCATTTTAAAAACAAGCCTGTATCTTTCCTCCCTGGATGGCGACCTGACTTATTGCAAACACGGTGAAACCTGGTTTAGAAATTGGGAGGATCATGTTGTTGACCAGGCACCAAAAGCGAAGACTAAACTGGAGAAAGACATTGACTCAATCAGAGGCTGGAAAGCTGGACAAGGAGACATTCGCCCAGGGAATGGAACTGCTACGGATATCAGGGATGCCAATCGAGCCAAAGCAGATGGACCTATGGTCGATGCTCCTTTGCGACTTGCCCAGCGACCTGTTCCAGGCGGCGGTGATTGATCTCTGCAAGACGACCGAGAAGTTCTGGCAGGGCGACAACGTCCCGGCCATGATTAGGACCAAGGTTATAGAAATGAAGCGGAAACGAAATGCTTTACAAAGACACGAAGACCAAGTAAAACAATTAGCTGAAGCAAAACGGAACGCTGTTCCACCACCGAAGGGGTTCTTACTGCCCTTTGATATTAAGATACCTAAACCTGGGGGCGACGACGCGGCATGAATAGTCAAATGACGTTTGCGGATATCGATGCGCCGGACGAGGGTGAGACAGATTGGGAAAAGTTTAAGCGGATTCATACGGACAAGCCGGAGATATACTCATCGTTTTGTGATTTCACAAGGACTCTTATTGACCGAGGGTATCCCCGGTATTCAGCTTATGGCGTTATGCACATTGTCAGGTTTCACACATATAAGCCTGGCGTGGACATGCGCCCAGAAGAGGAACACAAGATCAGCAACAACATGAC